>Ga0307514_10002524_pt1 | contig 18913 bp, 12 predicted proteins | sample 16_EM_MG_FD_203088 | JGI IMG/M metagenome (GOLD analysis project Ga0307514, IMG submission 203088) | Populus trichocarpa ectomycorrhiza microbial communities from riparian zone in the Pacific Northwest, United States - 16_EM | ecosystem: Host-associated > Plants > Roots > Unclassified | place... | reverse complement strand
TTTTATATTTTGTATCTTTTTTGTATATTTATATGGGATCTAAAAATGGATAACAACACCCATATAGATGTTTTTTGGGCCTTTTTAAGAGGCTTAGAGGAACTTATAGAGGGTGAAGCTCGTACTTAGAAAGTTTCTTCTAAGTGGTTAGGGGACAGACTCGTGTTGACGCTCATACTTAGAAAAGTTTCTAAGTGGCTAGGGGAACATACCAGTGTTAACTCCTATACTTAAAAACATTTCTAAGAGGCGAAGGGGTCAGATCTATGAAGGGTGTGTTATTGAACCAAGAAGACTAAGTTCATCACTTGGAGAGTGGTCATATTGGAGTGTGGAAGGTATGTGACCTTCCTAGGATGACATTAGGTATGAGAGCTCTTAATTATAGAATCATCTCATCGAAGAGTGGGAGATATGTAGCCTCCATAATGATAGCGCGGGGGTTTGAAAATGAGAGTGGGTGGTCTATGGTCTTTTTGACGATATAATAGGGTATGTGAGCCCCTACTTGAAAGAAGTTGTACCTAAGAGTCAGAGATCCAAAATCATCCATAAAGATAATATAAAGCCTAGGAGCTCTATTGGAAAGTCATGTCAGTCCGATACTGCATTGAAGATGGTAGGAGATCCAAGATTAATCATTAATGAATTGGCGAGAGGCGTTTTGGCATCACCCACGGAATGTTTTAGTCCGAGACTACACTAGAGAATAGAGGATCTAAGATCAACCCTTAGCAAATTAGTGAAAGGCCCTTAAGCATCACCTAAAGAATATTTCAGACTGAGATTGCATTGGAAAATAGGGGATCCGAGATTAGCCCTTGGTAAATCAATGAGAGGCTCTTTGACATCACTTAGAAAATATGTCAATTCGAGACTGCACTGGAGAATAAAGGATCCAAAATCAACCCTTAGTGAATTAGAGAGAGGTTATTAGGCATCAACTAAAGAATAATGTTATTGCAATAGAGAGACCTCATACTTATCCTTTGAAGATTATGGGGTTATTTCCCTAGAAAGACCAAGTCAACCTTCATTGGAAAGTATCTAGAAGCCCCTAGTGGAGATCTATAGATAGAGAGTGTGTGTTAGAGATACATTGTTTTTATTTCAAAAATAAACTTGCATTCTTATTAAGGATTATACATCATGAGGTGATTTATGTGATTTAAGTGATAGGTATAAGGAGGTTTTTAGAAGGAACATGTTTTAGAGGTGGAGCCAAGGTGTTTGATTTGACTTCCATAATAACTTTGAATTGGTGATCTTATTTTGATTCAAAAGAGATATAAATCCTTAGGATACATCAAATGCTCATGGGTTAGTCCCTCATGGTTCTTCCTTGATCTTTCATTTATACTAGGAGAATGATTTCACTTGGAAGGTCCATTATGTTGATTGTCCTTGTAGAAACAAAGAGGCTTGTGTCATGGTAAACTAACCCCTTCCACCCGTATATGATTTTTCATAACTTACTTCACCTTGAGTAAACTTTTATCTTGTAAGGTATAATTTTTTTTCTCTAGAGAGCATGCTTTTTTACCCCTCTTATTAAGGCATCTAAGGCTAATGGCTCAAGTAATTATTATACCTTTAGTATTTTCTTATTGAACCTCTTCAAATATACCAGTATAAACTTGCCCTCTTGTTAGATAACACCAAATAGCTACGTGGAGCTTTTCTTGGCGTGTATGCTGGTGTTGAAACATGTCACTAGCTTGGTGCAGAGGTCATTGAACCCTTCAATAGAGCTTGGCTCTAAATTATTGTATCATGCACACACAGACCCCTAGAAAGTTATGGGAAGGATTTTACACATTAAGTCATTGTCTTGGATGACCAACTCTAAGCTACCGTGCATGTTTTTTACATGCTCTCTTAGGTCGGCTAGGTCATCATAGTTGTCCAGGCTTATTTTTGTGGAAATATAGTCCTTAGATAATCAAGTGTTCAATACTCATTAGGATAATGGAGAACCCCTCTACTAATAGGAGTTATAGTCATTCTCCTAGGTATGCTCATATATAGACCGTCTCTTAGTCCTTTGTATGTTAGGCTCTTGGAATCCCAAGGAGTTTAGCATGGAACAACAGTTACAATAACTAGTTTTCATCTCACGGTAGCTAAGAGGAGTGCATTCAAAATACCGGCTATGTACATGGGTATCGCAATGGCACGAGCAATCCCTTGAGGGACTCTCATGAATGTCATTTTACCTAGTCTCCTTTTGATAATGTAATTTGTCTATGGGCACCTAGCACGCCCGGTAGCTGTGGCGCTAAGGGGTTGTGAGTTGTTGAAGGTGTCAAGACTTGTTAGGGTGGCAAGGTCTGATTTTACATCTAGATTGCCAACACGGCCTGAGTAAAGAGTCGCGTCTGAATGGAGAGTTCTTGAAGGTCTAGTTGGGTAGAAGTGTTTACGGTAACAAGTAGATTTGTCTGACATTCTGGCTCAAGTGTGTCTTGGTTGTGTGTCTGGAATGACATGGAAATGTCAAAAACAAGTTTTATATGAACAATTGATGGATTTTTTATATGAGTTCCAACAGACTGTCAAATAATGAGGTCTTAAAATATCCAAATAGCTTAAGAATAATGCTTATATGTTGGATAATTAGTTCATCTTTTATTTCAAGCAATCTGATTCATTCTCCCTAGCCAAGGTGTTTGATGGCTTGATATGAAAAACTCAAGTGATTGGTAGCTGGTAGTTGGTGGTGCATGGTAAGTCAGGATGGCTGGTACCTGTAAAATATACTTTATTGTAGATTTAGGCTGTGTTTGGGAACGCGGTTCAACCTGCGTTCCCAAAAAATTTGAAATTGTTTTTTTTTGTTTTTGCTAAAATTTAATATGGTTTGTACGTTTTAGATCGTTTTGATGTGCTGATGTCAAAAATGATTTTTAAAAAATGAAAAAACATCATTAGCATGCATTTTGACACGAAAAGTTATTTGAAAAGCACCCGCAACCACACTGTCAAACACGCTCTTAGGGATTCTCAAATGCTTATCTTTTTAGATAGAAAAAGTATAATGATATTTTTTAAAAATAAACTCTAAAAATATATATTCTAAAAATATTAAAAATAATTCTTACCCTTCATGTTTGCATCAAATATTAAGATGTATTATAATTTATTTGTAAAAAGATCCTCACAACTAACCTAATTATTTTTTTTTTTTGTTTGATGCATATGAGTTCTATGATTCCTACGCATCAAAGATTCAAATCTATTATAATTTATTTGTAAATAAAATCCTCACAAAATATTTTTTGTTTAATGCATATTTCATTATAAAATAAAATAAAACATAATATTAAAAATTAATTTAAAAACAAATAACATGAACCGTCTCGTAAAATACATTAGATATTATTTATAAAAAATAATTTTTGAATGTCAGTTATAATTTATAATTTATTTTTTATAAATTGTAAACAAAAAATATAAAATTATTTTAATTTAGTAGTATGTTTAGCAAAAATGACATAGAATATAAAATACAAATCAATTTTTCTATACAAAAAATATAGAAATTAGAATTCATAAGTTAAAACTTAAAGATTTTAAGTAAAAAAAAAACTTCAACACGCGCAAGAAAGTGAAATGCACAAAAACTTGGTGGCAGATGAAGCATAAAAAATGAATGCATGATCCTCTGTCCCCACAATCCTCCACCACTAACTTCACATGATTCAACACCACCAGCTGATCATTTCTCTGCAAGAATAAACTTAGTGGGGGTGGATTGGAAACCCAGATTGACTTTGCTTCCACATAGAAGAGGAGGAGGAGGAGGAGGGTGGGGAAACCAACGAAAGGAAAACACAGTCACTAAAGGAAAAAGATAAGGAGGAAGAAGAAGCAAACAAATGATGATTCATTGATGACGTCGGACTGTGCTGTGGATGAAGGGCAGATGGCGTGTCGGCTCCTCCGGCGCATTTGTCTTCTATCTTAAAACACAGAATCAAACAAGTTTTAAGTTAAAGTAAAACCAAAAAATAAATAGCAAGCAAAGCAACAGAGATAAACCACTAGGAAGGACTACCAGTACTAGCACTAGTGTGTGTTAGTATTCCTTCCTTTGAAGAAAATTAAGCTGAAAAATAAACAAAGTCGAGAATATCAAATCATATCATATAGCATAGGTGGAAATGCGAGGAAGGGATCAGATTCTTCAGCTGCTGCTCCTGTATGTGTTTTTGTCTGTGCTTCTAACATTAGCAACGACGTCCTATGGAGTCAATGTGACTTACGATCATAGGGCCTTGTTGATTGATGGAAAACGCAGAGTCTTGGTCTCCGGTTCCATTCATTATCCTCGCAGTACAGTCGAGGTATGCCGTGTGTGTATGATGTTTTGTTTTTGTATTTGTATTTAATCTTAGCAGTAGTGATAATTTTGCAGATGTGGGTTGACCTTATACAAAAATCTAAAGATGGAGGGTTGGACGTTATTGAGACTTATGTTTTCTGGAATGCACACGAGCCTGTTCAAAACCAGGTAGGTTGCTCCTTTCTTTCACATATTCTCTTGATACTCTCTGTTTGGTTGGTTCGTTGCTGAGGAAGATTCATCGTATTTATTATTAGAGAGTGATTAATGTTAATAAAATATGTTTCAACAACAGTATAATTTTGAAGGAAGATATGATCTGGTGAAATTTATCAAGTTAGTGGGAGAAGCTGGACTTTATGCTCATCTTCGGATTGGTCCGTATGTCTGCGCAGAATGGAATTATGGGTGGGGGATTCTTTGCCGCTGCTGAATTATCAAGTGATGCTTAGCCTTTCTTCTTCTTTTTAATTAATTAATTTGTTTATTTGGGAGCAGTGGGTTTCCTCTTTGGTTGCATTTTGTACCGGGAATCAAGTTTCGAACTGATAACGAGCCATTCAAGGTTTTTCTTTATTTCTTATAATTAATTATTGTTTTGTTGGTGTTTTTGTTGTTTTGTTTCTGGGAAGTTTTGGTTAATGGATCCCTCTCTTTCTCTTTCAGGCTGAGATGCAGCGGTTTACGGCCAAGATTGTGGACATGATGAAGCAGGAGAAGCTTTATGCATCTCAAGGAGGGCCCATCATTTTATCGCAGGTCTCTTTCTTTATTTGTTTTCAAGTATTCTTGATGACCAATTATGCATATTCTTTTTCTAGGTTCTTTTGCATCATCAGTCAACTGTGCATATTCTTTTTCTAGGTTCTCTTGCATCACCAGTCTATTAACGTGATCGATCACTGATTGACTCGTTCGCTCATTGAGGATTATTGTTTTCTAGAAGCATAAAGAAAGCTTCTTTTTTTTTTTTCCTTTTTTTCTTCCAAAGAAAAGGTGGGGGTTTTTATGAACGTTTTCCCCCTAAATTTCAGATTGAAAATGAGTACGGAAACATTGATTCATCCTATGGACCTGCTGCTAAAAGCTATATCAATTGGGCAGCAAGCATGGCTGTGTCTCTGGATACTGGAGTTCCCTGGGTTATGTGCCAGCAAGCAGATGCCCCTGATCCCATTGTGAGTTTATTTTACTTTGTGGCTTATCGCCAGACTCACTGCATGTGCATGTTTGTGGAAAACAATCAAACTTAAGTTACAGACTCCAGTCTGTTTTGTGCCTTCTGCCAATTAGAATATCACACACATGCTTATATGACATTCTCTGTTTGGTTTTTTTAATCTTTTTGAAATTCTTCCAGATAAACACCTGCAATGGATTCTACTGTGACCAGTTCACCCCCAATTCTAAAAACAAACCCAAGATGTGGACTGAGAATTGGAGTGGATGGTAGGGATTTGGTTTTAACCTTTAACAATCGCGATGGTTTGGATGATATAAGATGCCTAATCACTCACATCATTCTCAATATTTTAAAAATGATAGGTTCCTTTCCTTTGGCGGTGCTGTTCCCTACAGACCTGTTGAAGACCTTGCATTTGCTGTGGCACGGTTTTACCAGCTAGGGGGGACTTTTCAAAACTATTATATGGTACTGCAACGATACTGAGGAGTCCATGACATTTGAGCATTCCCATGTTATCCCATCTGGCATAAAACAATCTTACAAACCAAAAGATGTAACTTGATGTATCAAATCTGATTTTTATTTCTCAACTCCAGTACCATGGTGGGACTAACTTTGGCCGGAGTACTGGTGGACCTTTTATTTCTACAAGTTATGATTACGATGCTCCTCTTGATGAATACGGTATGTCTTTTATCTACCTGTTAGCTTTAACAATTGTGTGAAACTTAATGTTTATTGTCGACATGATGTTGTAATGATACTGTACCACTTGCAATTAGCTAATGGTTTATTATGGGAATTAACCCATATTTGCTCTGAGAATTTTTCAACATCACCTACAAGAGGATTTGGCATATTTGACATGTATTGCAGGACTTACAAGACAACCTAAGTGGGGTCATCTGAAGGATTTGCACAAGTCCATAAAGCTTTGTGAAGAAGCATTGGTGGCGACTGATCCAGTAACTTCATCTCTAGGTCAAAACTTGGAGGTACATCCCATTTAATGAAATTAGTTATTTCGCTTCATATTGGAAACATCAATTTCTGTATGTGTGAACGAATAGAATTCTTAGATACACTTCTTTGAGGACTCAAAGTACTACGATTCTGTAAGAACTATATTGCTTAGTTAAAATTATTTAAGTTGACCTACCTCTGGGGAGGATTCATGTTGTTTAGTCCATCTGTTCACCAACTCTGTTAAGCACTCACACCTCAAATTCAGAGAAACAAAAGGTTTGCCATGAAATTCCTATAGCTTGTTGACCATGTTTATTTTGATTTTCAATATGAATGGGAACTTTATCCGCTTGATTACACAACCTTTTACATTAAAATGTCATGATACTGTAGTAACATTTGTGCCCTTTCTAAGAATTTTTTATATTTTGCTCACTGATTACAGGTAAAAAATTTGTGGTTTGGTCCTTTTTGTTTTCTGGAAATTAATGTAGATATTTTTAGAAGATACTGGCTTCCAAAATAAGTTCACGCATTGCTAGAGTCCTTCAACTTTTGATGTGCTTTCCATGCTTGCAGAAAGTTAATCTATAATTTCTTTTGATGTATTTTCCTTTCAGGCTACTGTTTATAAAACCGGAACTGGGCTATGCTCTGCTTTTCTAGCCAATTTTGGCACATCTGACAAAACTGTAAATTTCAATGGCAATTCGTATAACTTGCCTGGTTGGTCTGTGAGCATCTTACCAGACTGCAAGAATGTAGCTCTTAATACAGCAAAGGTTAGCCTCATTAGTATGTCTTAAATTTACTTATTTAGCACTTGCTAGATTGTTCAATAATTTGGTAAATATTTATTTATTTATTTAGCACTTGCTAGATTGTTCAATAATTTGGCTAAATATGTGGATCCTTGGTTGCGTAATCTGTGTTTGCATAGTCTTATTGATATCAAGACTTGGCAATATTCACCATTATTACTAATTGTTATTTTCTCTATTTTATGCTGAATGGCATATCTTTGAGACAAGTTTCCACAATCACTTCTTTTGGGTAAAAGTCGTGGTCAATGTTCTGCTACCTCCATATGGAAAAATTAACTACATATTTCAGCAATAACAGAGACCTTCAGCTATTACTCATACATACCTTATTACCTATGCTCCTTTCCTCAGCTGGGTGGCAATATGTTTTTGCTGAAGATACTCATCAAATTTCAGTATTTGTCTTCATTTTTGCTTTTTTCTAAACCTATATCCTTTCAAACTCTGTAAGAAGATTCCACTTGGGACGGTTTGTATGAAATGTATTATGGTATTGCTAAATGCTGCCTTAATATTTTCAATTGTTCTAGTTCGGGTCCATTGAGGGTGTCTTTTCTGAAGTTTGAGGAATTTTTTACGATACAGAACTGACCATATTTGACTGCAATCCAATTGGTCAAATATTATTTGGCAGTTCTTTCCATTCATGCTATGCGTCTCTACTTGCATTGGCAAATTTAGAGGCACAGATGGAGCTGGTCATTAAAGGGTTTGTTTTTCCATTTCTTTGTGAATTACATCAGAGTTACTCTTATGCGTCTAAAGACTTAAAGAATTGCACATTAATTCAGTAATTAGAAAATGCTGAATGTCTTGGGATGCTATAAAGGGTAAAATTATTTCCAACTTTTGTATGTAGCTTCATTTAAACTTACTGCATGTGAATCGTTTTATTGCACACTGATACATGAGAGCTATGGAGGCACTAGCTAATAGTTGTGCTGTTTAAAATATGTAAATGCAATGTATTGAAACTTTCAGTGTGATTTTTCCTAACCATTCCTGTCTGGTAAGTAATACCAGTTTGCATTTTTGTTGACAATAATTTCATTTGCATTGTCGTGGATTTCCCAAAAATAAAAGGTTTTGCTTTTAAAGCTCTTTAGCAGATAGAAGGTTTTTCTTTCTTTCTTGTGGTTTAGCCCTTCACATTCTGCCAGCCGAGTAACCAAAATTTCTTAACTTCCTCATGACAGATTAACTCTATGACAGTGATTCCAAACTTTGTACATCAATCTCTAAATGGAGATGCGGATTCTGCTGATACACTCGGCTCTAGCTGGAGTTGGATATATGAACCAGTAGGTATCTCAAAGAATGATGCATTCGTGAAACCTGGACTATTGGAGCAGATAAATACTACAGCTGATAAAAGTGACTACTTATGGTACTCACTGAGGTACGTCAGTGTATTACTTCCAATATCTTTAAGTAGGCATGGTCTGTTTGCTTCTTCAATCTGCTATGTTGATGTGTTCGATGTCTAAATTTATGATTAATTGTTGTGTATGTAAAACCTCTCTGGTTATCTTGTCACAGTACTGTTATCAAAGATAATGAGCCTTTTCTTGAAGATGGATCTCAAACTGTTCTTCATGTGGAGTCTCTTGGCCACGCCCTTCATGCTTTTGTTAATGGAAAGCTTGCAGGTAATGGAAAATAAACAATGAACCGAGGATTTGCATCTTCTTGTTGTCATAGATGGAAGAAGGCTGCTGTGTAGTTTCAGTTTTGGCAAAAGTGCTCATCTTCGTTTGTTATGTTAATATAACTATTGGAGCATTTACAGGTAGTGGAACAGGAAATGCTGGCAATGCTAAGGTTGCAGTGGAGATTCCTGTCACACTCTTACCTGGGAAGAACACTATCGATCTCCTTAGTTTGACTGCAGGACTTCAGGTTCGACTTTCCTCGCTAAGATTTATGCAATTTTTTATTTTATGGAAAATACCTTAATATTTGGATGCATTAATTTTCAATTTTGAAAGAATATGATATCTTCTGGATGAATAAATACCACCATTCAAATACAAGTAGTGTCATGCCCCAAGTTTCACATAAGTTGTCAAGGTGAGAGATCTTAGGTACATAAATTAAGCCCAATGATACAGAAGTGATTGGCCGCTGGTATTACAATTTTGTTGGAACCACCCTGGTTTTATAATTAGATGTGATGCAAATTGATGGAAATCTGTGTTTTCTATCAGAACTATGGAGCTTTTTTTGAGTTAAAGGGTGCAGGGATTACTGGTCCAGTAAAACTGGAAGGCCTGAAAAATGGCACTACTGTTGACCTTTCTTCATTGCAGTGGACATATCAGGTCAGTCTTTGTTTTCCGACAATCTGACAGATAATGCAGTTGATACTAGAAAATGATGAATGCTTTGGATATTTTCTTAGAACATTTTCCTGTTTACTTTCCTTAATAAGTAGAGCGTGTAGCCAAAAGAATGAATGCAGCATTCTTAAATTTCCTTCCTTCATCTTTTAAATCGAGAATGCAGATTGGACTTAAAGGTGAAGAATTAGGCCTGTCTAGTGGAAATTCTCAATGGGTTACACAACCTGCCTTGCCCACGAAGCAGCCTTTGATCTGGTACAAGGTAATTAGTTGGCTTTTGATGATCTAGGTTTAATTAAATATGGAATCCATAATATAATCAAGCCATATGCTATGATCCTTCCAGTTTTACTGTGATATTGGAGTTTGGTCAACAATTCGTTGCAGGCTGAGACAATTTTCTAAGCACATGAATGTTTCTGATATTAGATTATAAAGGAGATTTATACTGAAATAAACTTTTGGAACCAGCTGTTCCTCAGACTATGCTAGGTCAAGAGCAGACCTTTTCATGGGCCGGGCCAGCTCATCCCCCTGCTAATTTTGCTTGGCCTGGCCCAGAGCGGCCTGATCTTTCAGGCCTGCTACTGAACCTGAGCTCAGCTCACGACGATCTACGGGCCATGGGTTTTTGAGCTTATTGAAAAAAAAAAAAAAAAGGGAATGAAACTAACCAGCTCAAAACTCTGATGTACCATGTCTGATTAGATTAGGATGGAAACATTCTCACTCTCACCCATCCAAATAAAAATAAAAATAAAATATGCTGATTTTGTAGGAAAAGAGGATCTTATTATTTCCCATTCATGTTGCCTGCATAGATAATAGATGGACATGAGGATTCATATATATAACACAACCGTAATAGGTATTAGAAGCAGTTGATCCAGTAAACCGGAGTAAATTTCTGTGAGATTTTTGACCTACGTGATATTTTGTGATTTCTTATAACAACCGGAGAGATTAACTCAGGGCTTCTTCATGTGACCGTTTGTCATAATCTGGAGTGATGTATGCTTCTGGTCTTTCCATGTGGTTAAACGTGGAAAATTTCACACTAATTTCATTTTGTTTGTACATTTACATGTGTTCGGATGTTTTGAACACTCAAATTGGTTTCCTTATTCGCATGTTTTAATTGGATAGCTTTGCAAGTCACCAGAATTGCATTTGGTCGGTGTCACCATTTGGCTGTTCTGAATGCTGCGGAATTGATTTTTTAAAACTAACTTCTGGCAATCATGTTCCAGACCAGTTTCAATGCCCCTGCTGGAAATGACCCAATTGCAATTGATTTCTCGGGGATGGGGAAGGGTGAGGCATGGGTGAATGGACAAAGCATTGGACGTTATTGGCCCACCAAGGTGTCTCCAACTAGTGGTTGCTCCAACTGCAATTACAGAGGATCTTACAGTTCAAGCAAATGTCTCAAGAACTGTGCAAAGCCTTCTCAGACATTGTAAGTGCTCGAGAATCTAATGGGAAGTGTTTGGAACGTTTCAAAGTTTTTGGTTGTGATATTTAGTAATGTTGCAGATACCATGTGCCCCGTTCATGGGTGGAATCAAGTGGCAACACTCTTGTGTTGTTTGAGGAAATTGGAGGGGATCCAACTCAGATAGCTTTCGCTACAAAACAGAGCGCAAGTTTGTGCTCACACGTGTCAGAGTCTCACCCATTACCCGTAGATATGTGGAGCTCAAATTCAGAAGCAGAAAGAAAAGCAGGGCCAGTACTATCACTGGAGTGCCCCTTTCCTAATCAGGTCATTTCTTCAATCAAATTTGCAAGCTTTGGAACCCCCCGAGGAACTTGTGGGAGTTTCAGTCACGGCCAGTGCAAAAGCACTAGGGCCCTTTCTATTGTACAGAAGGTGCGACTCTGCTAATTCTTTTAATAGGGTTCTATGTATATATCTAAAACTTGTGCTGGTTTGTACCGACAAATGCTATTTTTTACAGGCTTGCATCGGATCAAAGAGTTGCAGCATTGGAGCATCAGCCAGTACATTTGGTGACCCATGCAGGGGAGTAGCAAAGAGTTTAGCAGTTGAAGCTTCCTGCGCATAAGATTTTGCTTCTTGGGACAAAGCTATTATTCAAGTGGGTCAGAAAATGCAACTCATGGATGTTGGTTTTTACTATCCATCTTGTGCAACAAAAATGTGATTTAATAAACAGACAGGGAAAATGAAAAAGAAGAAAGGAAAAGAAAAGCATTTAGTAAATTCAAGACGAGCAACTTTCCTGCTATTATTTATCATTTCAATCCAAAGACAAAACTTACCAAACAGCATACAATTTTTAGTCAAAAGGGTACGAATACAATTTTTATTTTTTCAGTTTGGTACCAGTATTGGGATGTTCCTAAATGGTTGCGGTGCCAGACTGTGGTTGAAACCTGCAAACATTGCAAAGAGGGGAGTAGAGGGAGGGAGTCTGGTACTTGTCCTCTCCTCCCATCATCGGCATAGGAACCCCTATCTTGACAGGGCTAACATAACCTGCCCTGTAAGTCTTTCCCAAGACACCTTCGACGAGATCTGTTAGGTTAAAGAATTTGAACTGTGTTTCCAAATGAGCAAAAGCATCGTTTTCTGGTAGCTGGTAGTTGTGTGCCCTGTTTTCTTCCTTCCCGATAGGCCTCACCTTTATATTTAATTCGACCAGGTTGGCAACTTGTACTCTTACAGTGTTAGTATCATCAGTTCGTTCCACCACCACCTCTCTTTCTTCGCCGTTAGCTCTCCACTCGGCGTCTCCATCAGTGGGAATATTGTCGACTGTCTGGCCATTCCACTTCACCGTGAGAGCATCGAAGTTATCGTCCCATTTTGAGACTCGCTTTGCTGCGATGACTAGTGTATGAGTGTCGAACATGATGGAGAGGGCTTGCACCCAAGTGAAATCGCGAGTCCTGCCTTTCGGTCGAGTTCCAATGAAGTGTGCATTGATTTGGAGGTTATCATCAGAGACAATAGCGAAGTTTCCTCCCTTTGCACCATGGAAGTAGAACATCACTCCGTCACCACCAACGAAGCGAGGATCATAGCAGAGGGAGCCATATCCATTGCAGTTTGGTCTTCTAACTGCATGCCATAGACATAGTAAAAAATAGATATACGACGGACTAGTTATTAGTTTTAGAAGCTGTAGCCAAATAATTTATAACAAATTAACAGCAGCAGGAACACAATATAACTTACACTTGCAAGTAACTTCACATTTGCTACTGCAGTTAATGAAGCATCCCTTCTGCTTCTTGTTTTTCACGGGCTTCCTCACCTTGCATTGATCTGGACACACAAGCGTCTTGCTTCGGCAGGCCCCCCTTGCTTGGCAGAAAGCTCTTTCATTTCCTGAAGGTGATGGCGACAACATGGAGTAATGTGTTATTGCTGCGTCAAAGGGTGACTTCTTGGCTTTGCTGTTAGCACCTTGAACAGAGTAGGCTTTCCTTGAAACATATACAAGAAAGAACGCTGCTAGAATGCATGACTTTCTTTTAATATCCATGTCTGCAACCGAGCAATGTCGAGAGAGAGAGAGAGAAGAGATGGGAACGATAGGGTTTTAAAGGGTAAATATATAGAGAGGAGTTGTAGGTTGATATGAGGTGCAGCTAGCTAGCTAGCTAGGCCTTGGTGTTCGGCTTAATTCTAGTAAATTTTCTTCTTCCCTTGAGCAAAGAGTTGAGAAGCGTTGTTTCTGCTAAAATTCTATGGGTCTACCCTCTGGTTGGTGGGTCTAATGGATGCATTGCTGGCTGTTAATTTAAGTTTTTGCTACAATTACTTTCGTTTGCTTGAGTTTCATGGCCAAGTTTTCTCCAACTTGCAATTGTAAAGACTCCCGATAAATGTTTAGAGAATTCACACGCTACAAGAAATATACACACACCTCGGAGAACTTTCAAACCAAACCCCAAATCTACTCAATCTCAAAAGTACACAATAGCTCGCAGGAACACGTGATTTCACACGCTAAAAAATAGGTTTAAGCATGTATTCATAGAAAAGATGTCATATTTCCAATGGGCAGAGAATTAGTCAAATATGAGTTAAATATTGTTTTTTATTTAAAAATATATTAAAATGATATTTAAAAACAAATTAAAAATATTTTCTAACATCAAAACAATCTAAAAACACTCAAAATATTAATTTAAAAAAAAATAATTAATTTTTTTTTACCGTGCTTTCAAACACCTCTAAAGTTTTCAATGCTAGACAAAACCAATCCTAAACCTATAAATTCCATTGTCAAGTTATTTTGCTTGAACTTGGACAATAAAAATGACTTTGTCAATATGTCAGATTGATTATTTATAGTATCAATATTCTTGACAACAAAATTCCTCTCATAGTTAATACTAGATTTGTTGCCCGCCGATTTGCCAACCTTTTCGAATTATACTTTTCAGAAAGTGTTTTCGGGATCCCGAAGGGCCTTCTTCCTTCATTGATGTTTGCAGATTTGATGCAGCATTGATCGGAGAACATTATGCTAATATGCAGTCTTCTGCTTACTGCTTTTTTTCCTGGGAAGTCACATGCATGCATGCTAGCTAGCTAGGGCATTTCAAAACAAGTTCCTATGTTGTTAAAGTGAAGTGCCAAGATTAATGTAATTTTTAATACATAAACTGGCCATTTCACTAATGATCGGTGTTAATCTTGCATGATATTATTGCACAATTTATTCACTGGAAAATAGTAACAGTTAGCTTTATGAGATTCATTAGTGATGCTCTCTCACCAACTCATCACTAAGTTAATAAAGCTTGTAAGATCTCGAATAGAAATCACTACCATGTTTGCACGGATTTATTACGGGTTGGTTTTTTTTTTAATTTAAAAAAATATTTAGAGTGAAGATTTTTTTTATAATAAATTCAATTAAGTAGATCGATCTTGAAACTTGTTAACCTGGATTTTTGTCTAACTCGAATTTCAAATTAAACCGTATGGAACTGATCCAAAATAAATTATTTAATTTAATAGGTTCAAAGATAACTGGTAAAAATATAACATAGTTTTTAAAAAAACTTTAAAATAAAAATTGTTTTTATATTGAGATGATACCAGGTTGGATTGATCTTAGTCACCCTACAACCTGGATTATGAACTTTAATAAATTAAATAATTTTGTCGTTTTTATAAATTATTTTTATTTAATTTTATAATAACATTATATATGCTTTTAATTATGATAACATGTTCTTAAATTATTCATCAAATATATATACTTCTAATAAAAGGAGCAGCATCATTGCAGCACAGGCAAGAAATAATTTGACATGTTAGAAAAACATGTCTAAGCATGTATTTATAAGGAAATCTGTCTTAGTCCTAAGGGGTACAGAATTAGTCACGGTCCTAATCTCACAAAATGTCCCATGCTAGCCAAAACAAGTTCTAAGCCTATAAGGTTTTCAATGTCTTATCCAATTAGGATTAGAATTTGTGTCATGTTACAACAATACATGTGTTCTAATTTCAGGGATACTATATTTGATTGGCTCTTAGGGAATGACTATTGTTTAGTTTTTATATTATTTTTTTGTCTAAATACCATTATTTAGAAGCTTACTGAACCATAACCAATCTGGTCGAGTCGAGTCAGCTTACTAAGAGGTAAAATTATTCCAACAATAATATAATAATAAATGTAGTTATTTTATTAACGAGGAAAGTAAGGATAAAACCTCTTCAAAAGTGCATAGAAAGAAGTAAATCTAGTATTTGGTATGATATATGAAATATTAATTACCTTAGACTAGGTCTCAATTTTGTTTGTGAAATCAAGGAAGTTAGAAAATAATATATACATATATTCCTTTTATATATCCTTGGTTATGAAAATATCTCAAGTTTTAATCAGTTTCAGCTAGCACAATACGATGGAGTTCCTGCGTCTTAGTACTGAAGGTGTTGTGAAAGCAAGATTCCTATACCAATTGACATGTTTACGCTTACATTCATCAGTGAGAATAGCCAAGGAATTCAACTTTAACCCTCATTTATATATTGTGTGAGCAACATTATACCATGCCATTGTAGATCAATCTTGTCGAGACTTGATCAGAGATCTGTTGAGTTCAAATTAATGGACTATCCCAGACAAAATGCTGCTCACATGGCGTGAACTACTCAGACTTAATTTCCAAGATCTTAGACTGACGACAATGGTAAGTATACGTAGTAATTATCCAGTAAATTAACCCTGTGCATGGCTATCATCAATGGAAGAAGTTAAGAAACTAACGTGGTCCCAGCTAGCTCAAGCTGGCAGTGGAATTGCAGCATTGATTCTTGAGCCTTTGAAGCTAGCAGCCCACCTCTAGATTTCTATTTTTAATATCGCTGCTCTGTGTGCATGGATGCTGGCTAATTTTCAAATACTAGCTGGTCTGCTTCTTCAAGACATTAACTATTTGTAATCAATGGGCGATTTTCATAACATTATTATTTTTATATAAATATTCAAGAAAAAAGAACCTTGATGATACAAGCGTTTCCTTCGCTGGTATTGGGTTTACAAAGAATTGAAAGATGTGATTTTATTTTCTTAATCAAGTTCATTAATGTTGAGCTGAGAAGGCAGCTTAATCAATTAGATCGTGGCCATCCCATTCCCAGCTGATGCGCCCTGAAACCTGCAAAGCCTGCAGAGGGGTGACAAGAGAGATGGAGTTTGGTACTTGTCCTCTCCCCCCATCATTGGCATGGGCACCCCTGTCTTGACAGGACTAACATAGTCTGGTCTGTATGTCTTTCCCAAAACACCTTCCACGAGATCGGTTAAGTTTTTAAACCTAAACTGTGTCTCCAAGTGAGCAAATGCATCGTTGTCCGGCAACTGGTAGTTGTGAACTTTGTTTTCATGTTTCCCGATAGGCCTTACCTTTATATCCATCTCCAGTAGACCAGCAACAGTCACTTTCATGGCGTTGGTGTCATCAGTTCTCTCCACTACAACTTGTCTTTCTTCGCTGTCACTCCTCCATTCAGCTTCTCCATCAGTAGGAATGTTAATTGCTTCCCCGTCCCATCGCACATTGAGTGAATCGACATTGTCATCCCAGTGTGATACCTTGTTTGCAGCAATGATAAGATTGTGTGAATCAAACATGACTGAGAGTGCTTGTACCCAGGTGAAGTCCCGAGTCCTTCCTTGAGGTCTACTTCCAATGAAGTGGGCATTAATTTGGAGGTTATCATCAGAGACAATGGCAAAGTTACCACCCTTTGCTCCATGGAAATAGAACATCACACCATCACCACCAACAAACCGAGGATCATAACAGAGAGAGCCATATCCATTACAATTAGGTTTCCTATCTGCAAGTGGATTCACATTAATTAATGAATTTAGAGATACTACTGTCAAATTATTAAATAGTTGCTTAATTATAACTAATAAATATGTAATATGTACTTACACTTGCAAGTCACCTCACACTTGCTGCTGCAGTCAACAAAGCATGCCTTGTGCTTCTTGTTCTTCTTGGGCTTCTTCTCTGGGCACTGAGCTGGACAGACTACGATCTTGTTTTTACAATGCCCCTTCGCCTTGCATTGAGCTCGTTCCTGTCCACTCCCAAGAGGTGTCAAGTCATCGTGGTCTTCATTGCCGTTGTCATTACCGTTGCCGTTGCCGTTGTTTCCATTTCCATTATCATTGCCGTCGTTGTTATTACCATTGCTGTTGCCGTGGTTCCCATTGCCATTGGTATTTCCATTATTTCCATTTCCATTGTTATTGCCATTGTTTTCGTTCCCATTGCCATTGCTACTGCCTTGAACAACCATGCCTTGTGTAGCAATTAACACAACGAAAACCGCTAACAAAATATATGACTTCATTTTAGCCATAAATCTTAGTTTGTACTATCTTTTGTTGATCCCTAAGTGCTGCAAATCTAATATTGGATTATATGAGATGAAAAAATAGAGTTGCAAAGGCATATATTTATAAGAAGTAAACACCGCCTTAGGTTGGCATAATACTCCATGAATCTTTGCTTCCTTCTGTGAAATAAACATACGTAGCTGGCCAAGTAAAGCAGTTTATTTCTTCAAATTCAATCTTTTGAAACCTTAAAGTTGTGTTTGCTTCAGTTTATCGTGAAGGAGCTCAAACTACTTGTAAACAGGTAATGTTCTGGCCTCTGGGGGTTAATTAGTGTCGTGGACATGTATGATCCATGGCTTGCTTGCTTCAAGAATTGAAAGATGGTTCTTTCTATATATTTATCTTTACATTATTTGGATTTCGAATCATATTTACATTATTTCTATATATATATATATATATATATATATGGATTTCGAATCATAAACAACTTCGTCAACAGTCATGAATGCCTCTCAGCAATTATCAATATTTCAAGTGTCAGAAATGGTTGCATTTATCAATAGTGATGAAATCAGCAATTCCTATGCAAGTAAGGTATCATTTCAAGAAAGTCAACGAGGCATTTAGCTACATGCATGATCACGCAAAAGCCTCACTTGGATTAAAAATTATGGAAGCAACAATCCAGGCGCCTTCATTTTAGATGGTCGAGCTTGCTTACCCTGCAATCATGGATCCCGGCCCTAAAACCAGCACAGAGCCACAGACCATTTTTATACAACTATCAACAGCTAACTTTTTGGTTACTTGTCGTTAAATTGGATTGGAATATATTCTAACCCGTCTTATATGAGCCCTCACATACCTTACTAGCTTGGGGAAACCCATATAACAATTTATAGCTTTATTTTGTGACTTTCGATACAATTAACATATACATATACGCAACTTTTATCTTTGCAGATACCTCCAAAGTCCATATCCCAGGAGTATTTCTTCAATATGTGCCCAGCAAGATTATAATACTGCCCTAAGAAAACATTAGTTTTCACCTATACACAAGGGCGGAGGCATGTAAGGGCTCGGGTGGGTTCTAGTTCAGGTCAAGATTTTATCAATATTTTTTGACTAGTTTTATATAAAATAAATTTATAATTCTTAATTGAGGTATCAAAAAATTCTGAAAATTTGCATAGAGCCTTCTAATATAATGTTTTAGCTTGGGTTAAAATTTCAGAGTTTTTGGAGAAATTCAGAAATTTGATAAAAAATCACAATTTGACCAGTTTTACGTTATTGGGTGTAATTTTCAATCCGACCATCAAATTGAGCTGAAATTTTACGAGGGATCTTAAAATATATTGAATAAAATCTGGTTAAAATTTTAGGAT
>Ga0307514_10002523_pt1 | contig 18917 bp, 23 predicted proteins | sample 16_EM_MG_FD_203088 | JGI IMG/M metagenome (GOLD analysis project Ga0307514, IMG submission 203088) | Populus trichocarpa ectomycorrhiza microbial communities from riparian zone in the Pacific Northwest, United States - 16_EM | ecosystem: Host-associated > Plants > Roots > Unclassified | place... | reverse complement strand
GAAACGGAATACTCTTCCGAGATAAGCTATCAAACAAAACCTATTGGTCTAGTCAGTAGTAGCAGCCAAAGAAAGGGCTGGCGAAAAGGCTATAAAATACTCAGGTCGTCCCCGACGATTGAAAGAATCAAGCTCTAGCAGCAATCCACAGTCAGACATTACCAGCGAAGAACACCTTAAAATATTATTAAGAATTCTACCTAAACAATATTCAAAATTACTTCTCTACTTTTGACAAGTGATTTTATTATTTATGTTTACCTTGAGACAATTGAAGAAACGTACGGCACACGATCATCTTGTCCGACAGTTCGGAGATCTGTTTCTCTACTACGAGGAAACCAGGAGTACTTCTGGACAACATTGGACCTTACGCTCGGCCGCAATTCTTGGCATCGAGTACGACGTCTGCAGATACGTTTCGACGGGCAGATTACCTTTCGAGGAAATTACCGATACTGCCCACAGCCACGATCAGGAAGAAAACGGGGATTGTTTTTAGAAGGGGCTCTTGTATAAGGACAAGAGGTTGAGTCTTGGGAAAGACGAGGAGAGAAAAAGAAGTTTAGTTAGGCGGCTGTTTTTAAGTAATAAAATATATATTGTTGAAGCGTGGCTTAAAAACCCCCGTAACAGGAATTGCGAAATAGAGGGAGAATATTGAATCCACACAATTGCGTGGAATTGCGAGATGGAGGGGGAAGAAATATTCCTATTGGCTGAGTTGCACCCATGTTACACCAAAAATTGCTACCATTCTCCCCTAACCCTCTAGTAACCTCGAGACAAGAGAGACGACAACAATTGCAGGAGTGGGCAGAAAATTCACCACCGACAACAGAAACAACGAGCAAGATATGCCAAACCACCGAGTACAAGCGGAGAAAGAGGAGGGGGAGAAGCAAAGAAGTTGTGGAGAGATACGAGAAGAGCATACTAGGGAAACCGGGAACCACATAGAGACTAGAAAAAGAAGGATCTAGCACTAAGTACCCCTCCAGGTATATAAATAGCTCCCCCCCCCCACTACGTTCCTAAGGAAAGACAACCACCTTCTGTACCATTCATCTCCCTCTGCAAACTGACGACTGCGCCCAATATCGCCGTTTCAACCATAACCGACGACCGACATGCCGTTTACATCAATCAATGATATTGCAGCAGTACTCGACGATGCCATGGATTTCGAAGCCTCCTTAACCACTACCACCGCCGCTACGAGCCTCGACTCGACCCCCGCGGCAGCCACCACCACCGCAGTCACCACCACCGCAGCCACCACCACCACCGCAGCCACCACCACCGCAGCCACAACCACCGCCATTACTACGTATACCCCCTCCTCGGATATCACTACTATCGCTTAGCGATCCTTCTCCAGTAACCCTATCGTCGGAAACACTATCACACCTCAGCAGGGAATTCTTCGCCAATAGACCTGTCGGATCGCTACAAGAAGCCGTGGAGATTGCCGCCCGGGAACTCGCCCCCCAAAGCCAAGCGAATTTCATGCTCGAAATCTATGATCTCTTTGGCGACATTACGGATGCAGCCAACACCCAGGTCGCTAGGCTATCGAACTTCGCGGAGAGGAACCTTGACTGGAAGAAGTTGAAGTACAAGCGATACAATGACTTCCTTAAGGCTCTCGACAGCTCCGGCAGGGTTAGGGAAATGATAAAGCAACATCACACTGCACAGCAAAGGAAGATACGGGCAACGAAGAAGCCGGGAAACCTCTGGCAACACTATCCCGAACTCCAGGAAATCCTAAGCGACTCCAGCGGAAGTGAGAACTGGATGCGATTAACCGTGATCGCCAACCAAACATCCAGAGATCCCGGGTTAGCGAAAAGATGCCTCAATCTTGCATACGTCAACCGTCTCACCAAGCTAAACCGCAAGTCGAAAGCGAACAAGTGGTATACTTCCGTCGACTTCCAAGAAGCTAAAAAGTTGTTAGATAATGGCTGCCCTCAGCTGGAAGAAGGCATCAACTACGAAGCTATGGGTCTGAAATGGTACCGAGGGTTAGTAATGCCACTCAGTTACTACCCGGGCATAGATGACCGCAATAACGCCAACCGGCTTCGTACCATCTCCCGATAAGAGCAAGATGCTCCCACCGCCAACACCATCAATCAAGGGAAAAGAAAAGGAAAGGGATGGGAACAACGTTGGAGGGCTTTTGATGGACCTGGCCGAGGGTGGATCTGAGGATGGAACCAGCACTCCCACCGAGAAAGGCGGCGGTACGGTCCCTCCAGCACCCACCGAGATAGACGCCGGTACAACCCCTCCAGCTCCAGCCGGGGAAGAGGCCGGTACGACCCCAGACATGCCTACCGATCCTAAGCAGAAGGGCACCCCAAAACCTGACCGGCCCGCCACTCCCGGCACCAAAATTAGCCGTTCCGACGACGACGACACCGAAGATGAAGAATACGTGAGCTGCTTCCTGGAATGCCTCGGCCTTGACCCGGACTGCAAGAGAATGATGGACGACGAGACGAAGATGTTGGCACACCACGAGAGAAAAATGGTAATCAAAGCCATACCTATCTTCCAGCAAGCGGTAAACGAAGATCCCGAGTTGTTCACAGAGGCCCGGGCACCGATCACAGCAGCCGTAGACGCGATGCGTGAGGCGATAGTTCGATTCGATACTTGGCTTGGCAACATCTCGTACTTCGCAAGTGGTCAAGGAAAAAGGAAGGCAGATACAGACGATGGCAAGAGAAAGCGGATGCGCAAGGAGTGAGAGTTTTATGGTTTTCCTTTTGGTTTATAGCTTTCCTTTGGGTTCAGGGTTTTTCCTTTGGGTCTACGTTTATGTTTTTTTTCCTTTAAGTCTACGTTTGTGTTTTTCCTTCAAAGTCTGCGTCTATGTCTTCCCTGTGGGTTTATGGAATTCTTATGTTCTTTCAGGTTTGGGTATACGGTTATACGAAAGAGGAGAGGTGTGCTTCGCACAAAGGGCCAGGGAGGAGTTGTCGCGGGAAAATCCGTTTCTCACCACCACCGCCACTCAGCTTGGCAGAGGACTGAGCTACGGCGGGTGTACGGAGATACAGGGATGATGGAGACGGACTGGGCGACGGGGGCGTACGGGGATCAGGGGTGACAGAGATGGACGGAGTGACGGGGGGTATATATTCGGGAGACCCCGGGGTAGATAGTTTGCATCGCATCTTGTATCTCGTCTGGTATCATCTCATCTCATACCATCTTATCATACAATGATTGACATACTCCATCTTTCGCATCTTTTGATCTCACTTGCTCTTTCCGAGACTTCGTGTGGATCTGCGCAATTGCGTGGATCCTCGCAGCCGGGTAGTATCATACCTTCTCACCCTCTTCCTACGCTCCTCGATCCAGAACCGCTCTTTCTCACGAATTCCTGTTTGGATGACGCGAGAGGTGTGGCGGAGTGTTGACGATGGGCTCTCTGTCCTCTAGCTTCGCCATTTCACCACATCGGTCTCTTGTAAAGCAAAGCAAGCCATGACTTTCAACCAGCTCGGACTCTTGTCTTGTCCTGATTTGCTTGTTAGAAACTTTGAGTGCCTCATGTGTTCTCTGTCGAAATTACATTGCAGTTACGAATATCATCTACGCCTGACCGCAATCGTTATAACGGCCATACCAGACCAAGGCTTATGGAGGCCGATGCTGTCTTTTTAAAACACATGAAGGCCGGGCAGCGGGGCCACTTAGGAACACAACCAGAAGACAATTGTGAGCAATCTATGATCGAGCGTATAACAGATAGCTAGTGTCGAACTCATACAATTGTACTAGGAGTTTAAGCTCACCTCGTCCGGGAAAGAAGTTATTTTCGACAGTGGATGACCTGAATGTTTATCAATTGTGGGTATCTATGTTCTTATATGTGAAAGAGCTCTGTGTATGAATCTGTATGAATATATATACTCTCAGCTATTCATCACTAATTCAATCCCATCAATGCAACAGTGTACTTGTAGCTCAGCTGTATACCATACGCCCATATCCGCAAATCTTACAGAGGATTGAAGGATATACACAAGAAAGGAACATATTAGGTGACGAGTGATGGGTGCATGACCGAGGAAGTAGGAGCAATGGAATCGAAATCACTTTGGAATTGAGTCAATTGCATAGATAAATAGCATGTAGTAATATATATACCACTCTATATAGCTGAATGGAACATATTGTAATTGTCGGAACCCATTTATGGCACACTTTCGGCAATAATATTAATAGTCTGTAGATTATAATATTAACCCTCACCCGCAGTCCTAGAAATGTTGGCACTAGCAGTACAGTCATGTAGCAAAAGTCTTGGTGACACAGCCGCAACTGAGCGCTCCGCCAAAATGAAAAACGGCGATTGCCCAACCACCACACAATAGAGAGAGCTGCAATAAATCAGGCCTTTAAGTGATGGTGAAAGTGATAGTATGCAAGTTGAAAAAAAAATTGGTGTTGTAAGAATTTTTGGATAACTTTGGGTAGAGATATTGCCCTGCTATTATGAGCCTTACTTCACTCACTTAAAGTCTCATTCAAAATGGAGCCTATAAGTCACAAAACGAAGTAGGAGACCTTTCTACACCACTACATTAACAAATCTTTTGAACTGCATATCCAGATTGTTACATATTTGAAATTTCATGAGGCAAAGGGCAGATTTTACTTGTTTGCCATTGCTGTATGGTTGCAGTGTTTGTGAAGTATGTTTGTAACTGTTTGTGCACAAAAATCGATCATAAGGCGATACACAATGCCACAATCCTTTATAATTCGCGTACCATCGTTTTTCTCCATACCCCAAAGGGTCTATTTGGTTATTTACAACATTCTATTGTGTGGTTGTTGTATAATCGCCATTTTTTGCATTTAATGGAATGCTTAGTAGCACCATCAAGACTTTTGCTACATGACTGATTGTTAGGTGAGAGCGATGGGCGTAACCATAATCTCCACGGCCGTATGCATGAGGTGCGACTTCTACTAGATATATCTCTCTCGGTTGTAATACGGATTGTGATACTGAAAAGAGTTCAGTCAGCGCACGTTGTAGAAGCGAATAAGGGTACGCTGTTAGAATGGCGTGTTCGGGAGCAAAGGTTTGCCATCTGGAGGCAAATACAAGGTCAATCGTGATACTCCCACGCTACCCACTGTTTACTCTGTATTGAAAGTGCTCGAGTTGATAATTCGTTTTTAGATAATGTATGGCAATGGATGGCATCGATAGCATGCTCATCATCACCTATAGAAATGACGCCCGTCATCAAGCATGAGTTGCTGGAACAGAACACAGGTCTTCATATTGTAACAGCACACTGGAAGCGTTGAAGTTGCTTCTTAACGTAGCTGAAGCCGGGGTGTGAGAAAATATAAAATCAGGCTTATCGCGAAGCGAATGGGATGCGATCGACGAGATATTCAGGGGGAGCCAACAGGAAGATGTACTTTGGAGTATTTCGAGGCGGAAGTGGAGAATCTGAAGGAAAGGGAAAGGGGAATGGAGTTGAAGAAGTTGAGGAATGCGGTGAGGGGGGTGTTTGAGGTGGGGTTCAGAGCGGCGGGGTTGGGCAGGACTGAGGAAGGTCAGTGAGGAATGTGATAACGATGGAGGGTGTTTCTTTTGGTTTGGTCGGTTTGTGACTGGTCTGTTAATGTGAATGAGTGAGTTGATTGTAGGTACAAGAGAGACGGACAAAGGTGCGTCTTAGATATGATGAGCATGAGGGCGAGCATCGTGTGAAGTCTAAAAGGGCAGTCATGGTGTGAAGTCTAATGAGACAGTCACGATCATGAACCTTAGGGCTTCCTGCAACATGGTCGAACGATTGAGCCAGTGATTCCGCGTTATTATTTACTGAGTGAATGCTGCAGATGTCTACGCATGCTGTTCATAAAAATTTGTAATAAGAGCAACGCTACAATGGAATTACAGAATTTCTGCGCCAGTGAAAAATGTAACTCATAGGCATCGGAGGTCCCTATAGTAGCGACGTGATGATGCGTCTAAAGTTGGCATCGAGCCGGCGAGGAGATGGTGCACGAACCCTGAGGGAAGAGTGCGCCTGCGAAGCCGGTTTTTCATCATGCTCTCGCCAGCCTATGGGTATGGTCACTGTGTAAGTTCTAGAGCTCTTGAGGTCCAGCTTCTTGAGTAGCGCCGTGCCGCGCTGACACGCGCTCACTATATCGAATGTCATTTTAGTATCATGAACTGCGCCTCCGGATAACAGCTTGCCAACCAGGGAGCGAATCACGCCACGGAGGTGCTGTAAGCCAGCTCTGCCAGCAGGTTACTCTACGCAATTGACTTTCTCGTGATTCGCTAAAGTTCGAAGATAGTGCTTCACCGTTTAACCTGCTCGGCGGCACTTGCTACCAACCCCCTCCCCCCCCAAATGAGTTTTGGGGTTCAAAGTGTTCTCTGAGTTCTGTAACAACTACTTGAACATTTCCACTCTTGCTATCACAGGGTGGGCCGTTTTGCGTACCGTTGTCCTCAATGTAAGGACCCAGAATGCCGGATAGCAGTTCTGGTAAGGATCTTACTTTCAGTGGGGACGGATTTGAGTGCGGTCATCACGTGGGTTGGTTTAGGGTTGTGCGCGGCGGAGCCGCATCACTTTAGTTCTTGTGTACGTGTCAATTAGACTTAGCGAGAGTCAGTGAGTTTAGGTCAATAGAGAGATTCAGGACACAGGACACCGGACACCATACAACACTTTCTAATGGAGTGATGAACAGGCCAAGTGTTGAGGAGGATACTCGGTGTTGCCACTAGCATATTCTAATTGTGGCATACCTCCCTTGGCGGCCATGGGACCTTTCCGGGAGATAGATGTCATCGCTTGGATGAGTTTAGTTACCACCATTGCCACATTAATATTTATGGGTACTCCAACTAGTAACTTTGAGCTAGGGATTGACGAATTGCAGAATTTTCCTGGGCGGCCAGGAGTCTAAAAATAATCCGTCTTCTGATGGAACTCCCTGGAGGACAGTGATTGTAACCCTGACCATCCCCGCAGGTGATGACGAAAGGGTCAATCCAGGTTTCTGTGTCTCGTCTTACACTACGTGGGGCTCGAATAAGTACATAAGCCTCACATGGGTTTGAGGTGAGGCTATCATGTATTATTAAGTTGATGTGGTGCTGTTTCAATTTACAGGCAGATATGTGGAAAACTAATCTGTTAGCAACACCAAAATGTAAGCCTGTCTGATTTGACAGCAGCACAAAGTCTGGGAAGGTTGGTAGAGTTGACAGGCTTGCAGTAGTGTGTAATGCTAGCACAGTGGTTAGGCTAATAGGTTTAACAACCTCACATTAATCTGTCGGTAGTAGAGGGTGTTGCTGTGATGAGAATTTTTTCACTTATAGTGTAGAGCTGCAGATTTCACTAGCTTCCCACCTTTGCTGCAGCATATAGCAGCAAGTGTTGGAATTGAGATAATGGCTGCTACGGCGATGGCTGCTATGATGATGGCTGCTACAGCGATGGCTGCGATGGCGATGGCTGCCGCAGCGGCCACCTTTTGACAATCTGACAAACCTGACAGGCTGACATGAAGGCCATTAGGCTGACACTCAAATACACCTGTAAGGCTTGCAATGGACTGCAAGGTCAACAACTGTAATAGCCGAAAATACCTAACAGCCTAGGAGTGAGGAAAACATGTCAAACTAGGTTGTCAAAGATGATAGCCCCATGTGAGATTCATGTCATGCTTACCTATTTAATCAAACCCCCCATAAAGTATGCAAGTATGCCTAAGCTTGGCGCCAGCTTCCCCGCTCAGTTCCTTTAATCAGGCCTCTATCTTCTACCCCCTCAGGCTCGTCTTCCATCTTCTTCGAACCCTAAGATCAACTATCGCACCGAGCCCTAGGTCTGTTCTATGGAGGCAATAGGCTCTGGTTTTAATTTAGAGCTTAATCGGCTGATGGCCTCATAGGTTTCTACCCGAAGCGAATAGGATGTACTTCAATCATCGCCTCCGACCTCCCAGTGCCAGCATGACTGCTGCCTGCTTTATCTAGATGTGCGACGAGACTGAAGATTTGTCGGCGGACCCAGTCACCTTTACCTCGAATCGTGTATGCAGTGTATGGCGAGAATGCGTTGAAGCCCATTCAGCAATCTCCCAAACCGATAACTGGTACAGTGAAACATATCACTGCGACCGCTTTATCTGGGACCAAGGCGAAGACCCCGAGTACTCTGAGCTCGACAGCGCGATTCTTCAGGGATGCATCCAAACCTATTGTTTGGGACTAGTCTTCAGGGCGAATGTCCCGGCATCACATTCACAATCCTTGATGAAGCACTGTCTAGTCTTGTGCTGTGTCGACTCAAAACCGAAGAAGACGAGGACGTGGTCGTGGAGCGAGCTTGCCAGATCTTGTCCAGACTCCCTCGTACATCGCCACGCGTTGATTTCTATAACTATGCCGCAGTTTGGGATTCGGAGGAGGTCGCGAAATACTGCAACCAGTCGACGGATAATCATTCAGAATGGGGAAAACTCAAAGTTGTAGCTGCAGTTAGCTCCACCGTTATCAAGCTATCTCTGCAGATTGCGACCTCGAACAAACATCCGAACTTTGGTCTCGCAAGAAGCATGCAGTACTACGTCCAAGCTTCTGGACGTGGTCAACAGTCAAGCATTGATGCAGGGTATCTCCATAGAGACCTACATTGTACAGGCGTTTCTATGGAATATATGGCAGCGGTCAGTAATGCTGTTTTTCTACTTTACAATGGCGGTGACGTTGGGATGTGCTGCACCCGGGGGAATTCCACCAACTGCGGGCATTGCGATGAACAAGCACACTTTCTCACCCCTCACTACGGGCAACCCTCCACGGCTGGGACTTCCACAACGACAGTTACATGTGAAGATAGGCCTTTGAGCTGCGGTTAAGAGTCGAGCTTCTCTGGCGCTTGACTTCCTAAAGTTCAATCAAGTCTTTTCCGCCGCACACAGCAATAAGCGTGCTCGGTGCCTCTACGATTACCACTCGCCCTGCGGCGGAGGCGGACATCAGGACTGCGGCCGGTTTCAGGACATTCGACTAGTTGCTCAGGAGCAGTCAGCGCACGACCTACCATGCTCTGGTGGATGTAGAAAACTCATCTGGGGCGAAGCATCATACCGGTATATTTCTGATCTCAGAGCGGTGGTGCTGGACGCTAAAGCACGAAAACTACGATACTGCACTGCGTCTTCGAAGACGCTGGCAATATGGCACGTCTGGAGCTACGGACAGGGCAGAAGACCCCATGAGGGTGTCAACAGGTGTCTCCACCGGCGGTACGTCAAGATTGCGAAAGACGCCGGTTGCGACTCCTACTGGTTCAACACCGTGTGCATTCCGGAAGACCACAACCTACGGACGGTGGCAATCAAGGACATCAATCGAATCTTCTGTAACAGCGAAATCACTCTGGTATGCGGCCGGGGCCTAATATCCATCGAGGTCGGCGCTAGCCCTGCACAGACCATTGTTGAAGTCCTCCTCGTCACAACACCACCCCACTCCAAGTCGCATCACCATGCCACAAATATTGTGTTTTCCATAATAGCCTTCAAATCAAGCTAAGCAATCCTATGGTTCCATCAGTCCAGACGATCCCAGTCTGGGGTATGGCTCAATCCAGTCCAGTCTAATGCGAAGGTCGGACTGGGCCGGATCACAGACTGGCAGTCTTGAACTGGCTTGGACTAGACGGGCTTGGACTGTATTGCATATACAGGTCTCAGCCGGAGATGAGTCTCGTATGGCCGGAGACGGAGGTGTCTTGTATGGCCGGAGACGGAGATGTCTCGTATGGCCGGAGATGACTGTTGACTCTGATACGGGCTGACAGCATTCAGCCGTACTTGCACTTTCATATATATTGGCCTTGCGGCCCTCTTAGATAGAATACAATCAAGCTTCTCTAGCATCACTATTTCAACAGACTGGACCAATCCATATACGCTTGTAATTTCGACATTGCTTCTTGGCCAAGTACCACCGAAAACATGGCTCGGCCTCACTTTTTGTCACCACTCACTCCCAAATGCCTACTCTGGTTGAAATTATAGCACTTTTGTCTGTATATTCGGCTCCATCGAGATATTTCCTCCATTAAACGATCGATAACCGGGAAAGTATACCCTAACCCTGGATACCCTGCTGGATTGGTCCAGACCAAGCCCAGTCCAGTCTGTCAGCATCTGGAATCAGTCTGATCACAGTCTAAAATTTCTCGGACTGGACCTGGACTAGACTGGACGGTGCTGGTCTGAACTGATCCATTACCTGACCGGTGTAATCATCTTAGCAACCCACCAAAGGCACAACTCCGTCACACTCGCACGTATCCTCAAAACCTCAAATAAATGTTGCCAAGTGATTCTACTCGCAATTTTGATTCCCAAAATGAATGGCCCAAGACTGTCTCTGTTTATAAGTGCAAAATTCCCGCTGTTTAGAATACTCAATACCATGTAACAAATCTCACAATACTATGGTGTATTATGTACATTCTCTTTTGGGGCGTTTGAATTACACTATATAAACTACACCCTAAGATGAGCTGTAAACAGTTTTTACATGACAGTGGCTTTCAAACGACCGCATGACATTTACCCTATATCTTTGGGGCCTTTGAGCTACACCACAACAGATTCATGTATCATAGAGCACATATTTCCTATCGTGGGGACTCAAACTGCACCTGTAGGTACTTGATTGGGCTGCATTGTATAACAATCAGGCACAACCATTCATTTAGAGAAGGAATCGGGGAAATGTAGGAGCTATTTTACAACTAGGTACTGTGCTCACTGCTGCTTACGCAGTAAGTGTTTTTGACTTAGTTGTGTACAGGAAGGAAAATTGACCATATGAATTTGACTCGATGTACTCAGGAATGGAGAATAGCTGAGAATATAAGCCAACCGCATGCCTTTGATATTACTCAGCTCTATCGACAGCGGCTTGTTAAAATAAGGAGGCGAGAGCAGTGTCCGTGTTTAAACTTATGGTGTTGAGTGAAGATAGAAGGAGAAAGACTAAAGATATATACAAGAGAGACTCTGAGAGTTACGCCTCACTTTGCCATTGGATATGCAACACCATTAATGCAGGGATAGGTAATTAACGGATATCACCACTGAGGGGGTTAGAGTTTTGATATGTGATTGTTGAGATGGCATTCGGTAGTAACAGAGAAAGACATTTTCAGATTCGTCAGGGCTTCGATGGGAACCGTAGATCCTTCAAGTGCTGAAGGTTCATTCTTCATGGTATGTATTCAGCCCGTACAGAATATTTCCTTTGCAACCGTACCCACTTTTGTGGCCGGATTCATCCCATTTTATTCCAATGAACATAGTGCTCTTATCTCTCCGATTGTTGCTGTAATTAACTTAGTATTCTACATCCTAGATCGACAGAGTGTGCAAAAACATTTGGAAACTGATATATTGATTGGCTAGAGATTTCATGTCATCTATCTCTGTTTACGTTTGAGAAGTTAGAATTCTTATCAGCAAATCGCATATCTGTGCGTTGTCGTATCGGTATTGCAAGTGGTGCTTGATTGACCCAATGGGTCTCAAATCTTTTCAGATAGAATATGCAATATTAGACTATCGGCTCGAACCCTCTAGTTCTAGAACGCAGAATAACCGTTGAGAGTAACAACTTGCTATAGTACCGAGGGAATGCATTTGAACATTCCTTCCCTCCTAACTAGGTCCTGCTTACGTTGATATAACTTCTGAGTGATGGGCTAGTTTCCCACCAAGTCACTGCATATTTTGTGCAGTCTCATTCAAATGAGTTTCCGGGTGCATTGGTATATATGTTCTGACTGAACGGCGAAGAAATCAGCTTCGCGAATAAGTCGGCTGCTTTGTGAATAAGTCGACTGATTCGCGAATAAGTCAACTTTGTGAACCAGCCGACTGAACAATGAACCTCAGTTGACTGGGAGATAAAGTCCTCAACTTTACCATGCAGTGGGCCATCGGCAAAAGTGCAAATCGACTATAGACTGCGCTACGCGCACAAGCGCACACGCACAGCTCATAGCAAGCTTCCCGTGGACCCCTGCGCGACGCGCAGTCTATAGCCATCCATAGTCGGTTCATAGACATCTGCGCGTGGGACTATGGGACTATATACGGCAGGCAGTCGACAAACCTCAGCCAGCCTTGACTGCCGATAGTCTTCGCTGGTGCTCATACACTCATTGAGAGCATCTTGCACGGCCGCTTCCGAGCCCGCTTGAGAGCCTCGTAGAGCCGGCTTGAGAGCCTGATTGAGAGCCTGATTGAGAGCCTACTTGAGAGCCTGATTGAGAGCCTGATTGAGAGCCTACTTGAGAGCCTGCATGAGAGCCTGCTTCAGAGCCTGCTTCAGAGCCTGCTTCAGAGCCTGCTTCAGAGCCTGCTTCAGAGCCTGCTTCAGAGCCTGCTTCAGAGCCTGCTTCAGAGCCTGCTTCAGAGCCTGCTTCAGAGCCTGCTTCAGAGCCACGCTTGAGAGAGCCGAGCTTCGGTAGGAGTAGCGTTTCAAGAGGAATCTTTGGGCCGATTGAACTCTGAGTTTGTGGAAGCTTTGGCCAATAGAAGGCTTAAGTCTGTTGATGCTCTGACATTGACGTTGACGTAGCCAACCTCCTTGACTAAGTGCTTTCGGTACCATCACCATCACCATCACGAGCAACATCACCAGCACCATCACCATCATCACCATCAGCCCCGGACCGAATGCGTACGCATACGCCCAAAATCGACGGGAAACTGGCTGCGGATTCCCTTGAGAAAACTGAGTCGGAGATCTGCTCTCCCCGAGATCCAAATGTCTATGTTTCCTGCAGTATCTAAGGCTGCAATTGTCAACACCATGACCTTGAGGCATCGTGAGATCTTGTCGTGGTGGCCGCGCTAAAGATAAGGTTCAGACTATGATATCAACTGACGTCATGATTTCAGCCAACATACACCGCCTGCCACCTGCCACACGCCACACGCCACACGCCATACGCCTCCCGCCGCCCGCCCGCCAAACACTGCCCGCCATACGCCACCAGCCTCACGCCTCCCGGTGCCTGGCGTCTGCAACTCAGCAAGTCTCTGGATCGAGGATGCAGGAGCATACATGGGAGCATATAATCAAGTGAGATTGAGAGTGTCTTCCCTCTTGAGAGTGTACTTGGGAGTGTCTTGAGAGCTTACTTGGGAGCGTACAGTCAAGCAGGCTGGGAGTGTGCCATCGAGTGCAATTGGGAGCGTGCTTGAGAGCGTTCTCGAGAGTGTGCTTGAGAGCGTCTTGAGAGCTTACTTGGGAGCGTACAGTCAAGTAGGCTGGGTGTGTGCCATCGAGTGCAATTGGGAGCGTCCTTGAGAGTGTTCTCGGGAGTGTGCTTGAGAGCGTCTTGAGAGCTTATTTGGGAGCGTACAGTCAAGCAGGCTGGGAGGTGTCGTCAAGAGCAATTGGGAGTGTATTTGAGAGCGTGTTCGGGAGTATGCTTGAGAGCGTCTTGAGAGCTTACATGGGAGCGTACAGTCAATCAGGCTGGGAGTATCATCGAGTGCAATTGGGAGCGTTCTTGAGAGCATGCCCGGGAGTGTACTTGGGAGTGTCTGGAGAACTTACTTGAGAGTATAAGTCAAGAAGGCTGGGAGTGTGCCATCGAGAGCAATTCGGAGCGTCCTTGAAAGCATGCCCGGGAGTGTACTTGGGAGCGTCTTGAGAGCTTACTTGAGAGCGTAAGTCAAGCAGGCTGGGAGTGTGCCATCGAGAGCAATTGGGAGCGTACAGTCAAGCAGGCTGGGAGTGTGCAATCGAGTGCAATCAGGTGTGTACTTGGGAGCGTGCAATGAAATGTATCTGGCAGCTTGCTTTCAAGTTTGTTGTATGCAGTGTGATGTATAGTATCCAGCGCACAAAATCGCATGCGTATCATAGTAATCTAGTCAACATGTAGGTCCATAGGACATTCATAGTGCCACGCGTCAAATATGCTATGAATTACCGTCCCAAAAACAGCTTCTCTATGAGTTACGCGTCGCGTAAGGTCATTTTTCCCGGTGATGCCTCTCTCTCCACTTTACAATACAGCCGACTGGGTGGTAAAGCATACCACTTTATAGTACAGTCGACTGCATGGTAAAGTTGAGGACTTTATCTCCCAGTCAACTGAGGTTCATTGTTCAGTCGGCTGGTTCACAAAGTTGACTTATTCGCGAATCAGTCGACTTATTCACAAAGCAGCCGACTTATTCGCAAAGCTGATTTCTTCGCCGTTCAGTCGGAACATATACACTGCATGGAGCAGGGTTGAAACTTCTGGATGCCCAAGTAAGAAGTGTAGAGATGGCCAATTTTAACACTTGATCCGGTGTTCGAAGTAAAGAAGATATCTGCGGTTTTGATCCTTGTAGTCATCGGTGGGGTCGAGCCTGAATTAAATTGTTGATGCAAAGGCGAGCGTGGTAATCGGGGTGACTACCACTGTAGCAAAAGAACACTTCGAGTCACTTATGATGGAGTGAAGAAAAGTCTTAGAAATCGTTGCTTTTATTTCTTAAATCACTACATTGAATATAGCCTCCATCGATTCCAGAAATCCAGAAACCAATCTCACCCCAATCCAGTTGTAGGGTAGTAACAAGGAATAATTGAATGTCAGGTCGCATCAGCACATCCTGAATCAAACCATATGTAAGTATCTATAATTATAACCCCATGTATGGGCGAACACAACTACCAGTCTGTAAGACATTAAGCTGATGTCATACAAGCCTCTTTCGCCAAAGAATCTGCATCGCGATTATCCTCTCTCGGCACCAACCAAAACAACACCTCCAGCCCATCCTCCACCATACCCTCAATCAACACATCCAGCACCTCCAACAGGTCTCTATTGGTAACCTCCTTCCCCTTTGTAGTATGCCAGTTATTCTTCTTCCACTTGAAGACATATTCACTCATAGCCTTGACGACATACTCGCTGTCGATACCAATAACAATTTTCTGGATCGAAAATACAGTATCCAACTCCTTCTTCAAAATCTTGAGTGCCGTGACAGCAGCCTGTATCTTGGCACGCTGGTTCGTCTGGATTTCAGAGCTGGGTAGACGCTGACTGATGTTGTGTGGACTGTTGGGACCGAAATAGATGCCTATACCCCTAGCTGCATCGGGCCGACCATTGTTGGGGCAAGCGCCATCAGTGAAGACGAGGACAGTGGATTCGTCTATGCGACGTTCCCCACCGTCGGCGTAGACGCCGTAGCAGACATGAGAGAAGGGAGAGCGACGTTCAATGAGGTTTTTGATAGAGAGGTCGCGCAGACAGGACCCTGAGCTGGGATTGTAGATGCGGGGGAGTGTGATGCTTTCGCCCGTGGCATCCATCGACCATGATGTGCCGGGAGGATAGCGGTTGAGGTCTGGAAAGGTGACGCCAGGGAATTTACTGAAGTTCATGATGCAGCTTGCTGGTGGTGGATTGGCTGGTGTTGAATTTGGAAGGTTTGTGAAAGGTCGCTGGTCGGTTAGTGGTAGACGTTGCACACGTCGATGACGCAATGCGGTGCGCGGAAATGGACAAACAGGCCAACTCAGCTTGGAACTTCTCCCGCTTCTTAGAAAGATCGATCACCTAGTAATGTTGAAAGCTGTTTGGGATGTTCTTTATTAAACAACATAAACCATATCAAATACAATCATTGACCCATCGATTGGCGGCGAAGCTCTGAAAGATAGATCGTGACACTTAGAGCATAGACTCTATGCTTCTAGTACACCACGCCAATTTCTAGCGAAACGGAGTGACGAAAGAGGTATGGCTAGCACAGCCACCTCTTTCATCCCTCCACCACCTCTCATCGTTAGGTCAAACAGCCCCGACCATTGCTCTCGCCGTGCGGTTTCTCTGTCGCTTGCTCTGATTGGCTAGCGGCTTTTGCTATGGCTCTCGCTGGGCAGTAACTCTGGTGAAGCTTGTTTCTCCTCGCGTGTACTCATAATTTAGCACCTGCGGTAACCAATGAGAGATTTTTGGTCGGAAAAAGAAAGACTGCTATTACTTTTGGCAAGGACAGTGTTGCGGCCAGGCGAGAGGTTGTTGGTGTAGCTCGAGAATTAAACTAATAGATGGAATATTACTTTGTTTCCCGTAGCTGCGGTTTGACACTGCCCCGAGTTGAATACGCCCTGCTAATGCATACGGCCCAGGTGTCATACTAGGGGCATGGGGGCGCCCACACCAAAAAGCCGCTAGCGGGGCACATGCGCCTTGCATCTACCACAGCCACGCTCCCACTGAGCTATGCGAGGCGCAACTCAAGGTAGGCGCAACACTAGGCGTCAATTTTGGAGAGCCTCGTATGTTCTGCATGTAAGGCATTTCCTGTGGGTTAGGTTGTCAGCTTGCGGCAGTTTTCGGAGAGAATTAATTGTAAGGGCTAGGGTTTGTTTCCCATGGCTGTGGTTTGACTCTGCGCTAAGTTGGATACGCCTTGCTAATGGTATGAAGGCTATGCGAGGCGCAACTCTAGGCAGGGCGCTTGGCGCTAGATTTAGAGAGCCTTGTATGAAAGGCGCGCTTTGTATGGGTAAGGCTTTCAGTTTGCACCTATAAGAATCCCAGCAGTTTTCGGAGAGAATTAATTGCAAAAATCTCATTTCCCTCTAAGCTTCATCATCATTTGTTCTCTATCATTATTTCTCAGCCTACGATGGATCCATTGTCCATTTCAGCAAGCATCGCTAGCCTGATAGCTTTTACGCAGGTGGTGCTAAACGCAGGCTATGGCGCAGCCAGCGGGATTAGACGCTTCCCCGACGAAATTCAGAACCTGCTACAGGAGGTAACCACTTTGCGCGGTACCTTAAGCGCATTACAGATAGTAGCAGAGAGATTGGAAAGTGAAAGTGGCGCGCAATCCCGTAAGTGATCTTGAAATCCGATAGTAACAATGTCTGAAAGTTCTAGGGACCATTCACAACAACCATCTTATCCAATGTCAGCGGACTTGCGAAGAGATCTTGACATTGGTTGAGTCATTCAGTTCAAGGGAGAATGGACACAGAATTGGACGTCAAGTTCGATGGGTGTTCAACAGAGGAGACGCTGAGACACTACTTGCAGAGCTAGAGCGACACAAGTCAGCATTTGGCTTGGCCATTTCTGCCGATGGACTGTAAGCTTCTCCTTGAACTACGTTAAGGTGCTGGGCTTGATATACAGACTAAAATCTGCGGCAGATCATTGATGCAGAATCTGCTCCAAGGGAATGCACAGGTTATCGAATCCATTGGAAATTTGAGCAACGCTTTCGAGCGAGACAGAGATGAGAGGGACAGAATATACCAGAGTATCTGATTTGACCGTTGCTAATGACGCGTTTTCGCTGTACTGACTAGCGTATAGCTCAAAAACGACAGGAGATCTTGGATTGGTTATGGCCATATGACTTCCAATCCAGACACAAAGTCCTTCGTGCAGGCCGTTGTGATGGGACTGGCCAATGGTTTCTACAAAACGGCTCATATGCCAACTGGTTACATCAACGCTCTGGATCAACAGTTCTGTTTTGTTCAGGAATCCGTACGTCTACCGAGAATCTCCAGCAGACAGTTGTGGTACTGACTTTACGACAGCTGGAGCAGGGAAATCTACTATCATGTATGGACAAAGTCGCCTAAATCTCTCGCTTGCTTCACCCATTTGTCCCCCATTCCACCTATATTTCCTCCTGTGGTTACTGACATTCGTGCGAACTAGGTCTCTGGTAATTGATGAAATAGACGAATCTATTAGGAGAGACGAAACCGCGGGGTTGGCTTACATTTACTTCCACTATACAGAGCAGGAGCGGCAGGATCCAACTGGAGTTCTGGCATGCTTGGTTAAGCAATTAGCCTCCCACAAGTCCAACCTGCCTCCGCCAGTCGAAAAACTTTACGGAGACTTGAAGCCGGAAAAAAGAGCGCCGGATTCTGTGCAATTGCTCTCGGTCTTGGCGGCTCTACTTGGACAATTTACAACTACCATGGTTGTGTTGGATGCACTTGATGAATGTGAAGAGAAACACCTTGATCAAATTCTATCCGTCATCGAGGATCTTCAAAGAAGCGGCGCAAAATTGCTAGTCACTTCCAGGCCACATCGGGATAGGGTCCAGAGAGCAATGCAAAACGCCGATAAGATCGACATCGTCACCCAAGTAGATGACCTGAAAACATACATCACAACGAAACTTGCCAACTCGGTAGAGATGCAAGGACTTCCGACCGACATCAAGGAAGACATTTTTTGCAAAGTCGTCGAGAATGGGTCAGGAATGTTCGTACTCAGCCCCTATTTCTGTTCTGTTGACAATTTTGATACTGATTAAAATCAAGGTTTCTCCTGGCCTCCTTACAGCTCGAGGATATCATGTCTCAGACTAGTATTCGGGAGATACGAGAAAGTTTTCACTATATCCCTACGACCTTGGACTCTATGTATGATTCGACTATGGACAAGATCGAAACGCAAACACTACAGAGATATCAGCTAGCGCGGAAGGTCCTCAGCTGGATCTGGCTCTCCAAACGGCCACTTTCTATCGAAGAAGTCAATGACGCGGTTGCGGTCGAAGACGGAGATCACGATGTGTCTCCCGAGGGCAGAAGAAACCCCAAATTGATTGTTGATGTTTGCGGTAGCTTGATCATCCATGACAGGGAAACAGGGGTTGTCCGTCTTGTTCATTCCACAGCAATAGGGTTAGGGTTAGGGTTAGGGTTAGGGTTAGGGTTAGGGTTAGGGTTAGGGTTAGGGTTAGGGTTAGGGTTAGGGTTAGGGTTAGGGTTAGGGTTAGGGTTAGGGTTAGGGTTAGGGTTAGGG
>Ga0307514_10002522_pt1 | contig 18923 bp, 9 predicted proteins | sample 16_EM_MG_FD_203088 | JGI IMG/M metagenome (GOLD analysis project Ga0307514, IMG submission 203088) | Populus trichocarpa ectomycorrhiza microbial communities from riparian zone in the Pacific Northwest, United States - 16_EM | ecosystem: Host-associated > Plants > Roots > Unclassified | place... | reverse complement strand
TATTTTTATTGACATCGTTGATATGTTATTGCAGATGCAACTTTATGAACTTCGCTAAAAATAAAAGGTGCCGAAAATGTGGTGAACAAAGTGCAAAGAAGGATGGTGATGACTCTATTGAAGTTAAGAAAGGAGATTGGATATGCTCCGAGTAAGCTACCTTTAATCTTATTTTCTTTACCTTGTGATAGATTGTTGCACTTTATCAATGCCACATTTTCTCTTTCTTTTAATTGAGTGTTTATATGCATCTACAGACACCAGACATGGTGTAACAATCCATTTAAAAAAATTGCATATTTTTATTGACATCCTTGATATGTTTTTGCAGATGCAACTTTACGAACTTCTCTAAAAATACAAGATGCCGAAAATGTGGTGAACAAAGTGCAAAGAAGGATGGTGATGACTCTATTGAAGTTAAGAAAGGAGATTGGATATGCTCCGAGTAAGCTACCTTTAATCTTATTTTCTTTACCTTGTGATAGATCTTTTTCAGTTTTTCTTCTTTTTTTTGCGTTCTTGATAGTATCAGAGGAAATGAACAAATGTTTGAACCATGATTGATTTTACTATCATAGCCATTAAATGATCTGTGCTGTTCTTTGTTGGTCTAGTTTCATTATGCCTTTGGAGTTCCTTTACCATATTTAGGAACCCATTTATTCATCTAGAAGTTTTTTTGGTACGATTTTTGTCTCCATTAAAGCCATTTTCAGTTTAAAGAATTTCAAGGGGCATTTGGTTTTCTTATAAATCTTTATGCGACTTTAATGATCTTTTGATTTTTTATGATTTTCTGTTCTTTTTAATCATTTCCAGTAAAAAAATTGATTTGTTAATTCAGGAACCTATAATGTTGTTCAATATGGATGAGTGTAAATCTCACAGTATCATGAGATCTAGGGGCCTCCTCTTAGTTCAACAATCTCAATGGCTATCCCATGTTTGAGTTGTAAAGATGGAAGACTAAGAAGAGGCATGGTGTGGACCAAATGAAGCAATTTGTAAACCTACTTGTCAGGTTATAGAAACTAGAGGGAGGTATTTGTAATTATATTACACTGCAGGGAGGTCAATGGTAAACCAAATTTAAGGAAAAAAATTGCTAGGAGGCCAATGAAGTTAACCCTCTAGTTATTACATGTTTAGCATTTCTTACATGTTGGCTGCATTTATGCGAATCACCCTCTCCGTTTATATCTGATCCCCCAAGGAATTCCAATTGATGCTTTTATTTTGAATTGTAGCGTAATAATATATAAACTCCATTTTATGTAGTGGAGTCAATGTTACTATTGTCACAGATGATGGTCTAACATACTCTTCTCTACAGTGTTGTAAACCTATTGCGTCTCTTATCACATCCCTTGTCTAATTCAATCCATTAACTGGTATGTTCCACTTTGTTGCAGGTGTGAATTCTTGAATTTTTCTAGAAATATAAAATGCCTAAAGTGCAAAGCAGATGGCCCAGAGAGGGTCGCCGTAGATAATGTGGAAATGAAGAGGGGGGATTGGAATTGTACCAAGTATGTTAGCCTTGTTCTTTGTCCTACTGATAAGTGCAATGTACATATATACAATTGACATTGTGATTCTAGCATACGAGGAGAAATTATTGTGTTCTTCACCCTAATGAGATTTTTTTAATACTTTTGAAAGCATGAAAGCCTGGTACTTTTAAAGAGGTGGTTGTGAATGTTGTGGCAGGGCAGTTCTTTCTACCTTTTATCTTAAACACAAGATGTGTCTGTCTTTTATATTGGTAGCATATTACTGCCCCAATGAAATCGTTTTTGTCTCCCTGTTGTGAGGCTTCTTGATTTATGACATACCAGCATAATCTCATAGATAGTTTTGTCATTAATAATGCTAACTAAGTTTTTTTTTTTTTTTTGAGTGGATGGTTAAAGAAAATTTATCTTATGAAAGAATGCACAAATACATTTAAAAACAATTTAATAAATGGTATATTCTCCCTACAAACCACTACCATTTAAATCCCTTGTCTACAGTAAGTGTTATGTAAATAAAAAAAATGCATGGAAATAAAAGAAAAACCTTTGAAAGATGTGTTCCAGCTTTAATATCATCTTTGTTTGTCTATCTTGAAAGTTATCAACTTTTCCTGGGATTTTAATTTGTTACTTTTTTTTTCCATTTTATTGATTTTACTTCTGAAAATTCTTCTGTTCATGTCACTTGGTTTCTGTTTGCAGGTGTGGGTTCATGAATTTTGCTAGCAATAAGACATGCTTGCGTTGTCTAGATCCACGCCCTGAAAGAGACACTGGAGAGTGGAACTGCCCATCGTGAGTCCTGCTCTTTCATGATTGAGTTTGTTTTCCAGGATAAGATCTAACTCTCTGGTTTCTGTTTCTGCAGGTGTGACTTCTTAAATTTCACTAAGAATAAAGTCTGCTTAAAGTGCAATTGTGACCGCCCCAAAAGAATGGGTGGAGAGTGGCACTGCCCATCGTGAGTCTTCCCCGCTCTCATCATTGGGTGTCTTTCTGGAAAAGATCTTTTGAACTATTTTGCTTTCTGTTTCTGCAGGTGTGACTTCATGAATTTCAGTAGGAATGCAGTCTGCCTAAAGTGCGATTGTAAGCGTCCCAGAGAAGCGATGACCGAGTATGAAGAACAGATTTGGAAGAGCCCTTATTAAGTTATTAGTAGATAGAGTCATTGCATGGTACAATAATTACTCGATCCTAACATTCAGGGTGTCATGTTTGCAAAATTCAATGTCTTTTGGAAGAGGAAGCAGCAGCAAGAGGAAGGATTTGGCAGTTGCCGGCTACTTAAGATTGTATAACTTGGGAGGTTTTTATCATGTTAACTTATTTAATGCATTTCATTTTGGTACCTTGGGTCCTTTTTCTTTTTCTCCCCTTCATAGAGCATTCTGATATAACTTCACCTTTTGAGAGTCATCTTCAAGTGTAGCTCAGTGTATCAAAGTTGGAGTTTACTTGGAAGGAATTTAATGAGATGGTGGAAAAAGGATGGCATGATGTTGAGTTTGATTCTGATTGTTTGGAACTTGATAAAGCAGATTAACCATGGCGGTCCTGTGGGATGGGGTATATTGGCTGCAGCGTGGCATCTTGCAACTCAGGCAGAGAAAACGCCCTTAGAATCATCTAGGAATGGAATTTAATCTCGATTGATGTTCAAGTTGACTCGAGAATAAATATCATTTGCTAAATTGTGAGATGTTATCATTCTTATCTCAAAATCTAAATCCTAATTTCTTTTTCAAAATAGTTCAGAATCTTTACAATGCAACTTGAAATCCATGCAATGAAATGTAGCAGTTTTGAGTTATTTTATCTTAGTGAAACTAATTGGTGCCTTTATACAGTAATTAGCTGGTAGTAATAATAATAAGAAGAAGAAGACGAAGAGGAAGAGGAAGAAAATATTGCAGCAATGAAAGGTCTCTTGGCTTTTCATGGACTCTTTTCCTTCATTCATTTTTACTGTTAAGCTCAGAATAATGTGAAGAAAATATGGGTGTATTCAGTGAAAAAAATAAAAAAAATAAAAAAAGAAGCTATTTTTCTTCTTTTTTATAGTTTTTTTTTCCAATGAAAAATTATAAAAAAAACATGTTAATTTCTTCAAAATCAAGACAAGATTTTTCATTGTCAAAAATAAGAAATACATCAAGATTACAACTAATTTTCATACAAAAATCAAAACCATAATTTATACAAATCACTTAATATTTTATATTTATGATAATTTAATTGTAGAATATTAATTTTATTTCATTCAAATTAAAAATTATCATGGAATAGTTATATTATCAACTCAAAAAATATTTATATTAGATTTAAATAAAATATAAATTCATGACACTAACTAGATATGAAAATATCTAGTTATGCCTTGACCCTTCACAGCATACTTTTTATTTTATTTTATTTTATTTTATTTTTTCATCATGTGACTTCACCGTTTGTTTAATCATCAGCCACATTTGTTCTTGGGGATATTAAAGGAGAATTTTCTCTCCTCTCAAACAATTTATAGTTTTACGTATGTCTTCTGTCTTATATCCTTAATTTGAAATGAGATATTTAACTCATATTTTTTTTACTTATATTTAAAATAATTTTTCAATTATAATAATAATTTCTCAATAATAATAACCATATATAAAAAGATTCACTCAAAAGAATTCATTTGACGTGAATATTATATAGGATAAATTGAATTTCTTGAATTTAACTTGATGCAATATTTAAATCCAATCATCTTGAAATCAAGTATTTTATAGACTAGGAATTGTTTTTATGCCACCATCTTCAACCTTATATTTTCTATCCAAAGTTTTTCATAATACTCTCACATTAATAATAAAACCATAGCTTTTAGACTCGGCTCAGTCTAAGGCTAGGATTCCGGGTTTTGACCGGGTCGCCCGGGTCAATTTATTTATTTTTAAATCAAAATGACATCGTTTTAATAAAAAAAAAAAACAAAAGTCAACAGGTTATAACTGTTTTTAACCGTGTCTTGCCGGGTCATACCGGGTTTTTTCTTTAAATCGAAACGACATTATTTTAGTATAAAAAAAACAAAAGTCAACAGGTTGTAACTGTTTTTGACCGGGTCATACCGGGTTTTTCCTTTCTTTGTTTTTTCTTCAATCCGGTCCGGTTTCAGCCCCGGGTCGGCCGGGTTTTAAAACTATGGATGAAACTATACATATTTCAATTTTGCACTTAAAATCGATATGCTTTTATACATTGCTTAATTTTTTTAATAACAATAAAAAATACTTTAATTACTTTTAGTTTAATACGTGCAAAAAAATATATTAATTCAATGAAAAATATATATTGCATGCAACTAAGCAATTAATATGGGATATTAGCTTGAGATTGTTGTTCAAATTAATTGTTTGGTGTAATACAATATTTGCATAATAACAAAATCACTACTCTCACCTGTGTAATTTTTTTTTTCAGGAGAGTTGCGAATTTAAAGTATTATTGCAATTATTATCAATATTGCATGTCTCTTTAAAAGTGTAATTGCGGTTGCTTTTTAAGTGCTTTTAACTTGGAAATGCATCAAAATGATATTTTTTTTATTTTTAAAAAATTATTTTTGATATTAGCGCATTAAAATGATATGAAAACACCAAAAAAATATTAAATTAAAATTAAAAAAAATAAAAAAAAAATAAATTTTTTCAAATAGTCACGACTGTGATTCTTCATTGCATATGTAAAAATGATTGTGTTTTTTTTAGGCAAACCTTTTAAATTAATATTGTTTATAGCTCTTAAATTTTTATTTTAAAAAAAGAAAAATCATGTTTTGTTATATTAAATGAAATAAATTATACAATTTAACGTTTTTATGTTGTCTTGTGAACAATCATGCTCAGGCGTGTATCAAAATGCAACATACTTTTTCATTAGAATTACAAATATAAACTACTTCAACAATTATCAAATATTACAACTCTACTCCACTAATAATCACCACTTTCACACTTATTGCACAATTACAGAGATTTCATCGTCAAATCTCATCTTTTAAATTAATTATTTATAAATGATTTCCTTTTCATATTTTTCATGGTAAGTTTGATTTGATTTTAATATTATAAAAAGCCCTAGTTATATAATTATTTTCAGGCTTCTAAAAGTTTTTTCAATTAGTATATTATTAGCTATTTGACCCGTGTTTTGTTGTGGGTTAAATAGTTTTTTTGGTAAAGAAAAATATGTAGGCTTTTCCAATGCATTTTTTTTACAAAAAAAAATCATAATCATAAATAAAAAACATATGCATATATTTAATTCAATAAATTAAGAAGTATTGTGCCAATAAATGCAAAAAATAGTTTTAAAGAGTTTATTCAACTCGTCTTACTATGGGCCAAAAAAATTCTTTTCTAACGCAGAAAAACAAGTGTAAATATTATCAATATGTTTTTTGATATTAAGTAAAATTTATAATTGTGAATAAAAAAAAACTAATATATATAATAAAATAAAGTGAAGATAATACATGTTAATAAAAATATATAAGATCTTAAGTTAATTCTTAATGTAGTAGAAAAATTAAATAATATTGTAATTGTTTTAGTGAAACACGATTTTCTTTAGTCTTTGTACAATAATTGATCAAGAACAAATGTAAGGAAAAAAAAAGAAAAAATTACAAAATAATGAAGATAAAAATAAAAAGAATGATATAAATAGAATAAAGTGTAAAGTGATAAATATTTCAAATGTAAATAATAAAAAATAATATTTTTTTTCAAAAAAGATCTAAAGAAAAAAAACTATTTTTTTTTATAAAAAATTGAAGACAAGAAAAAAAAAATGATGCATCCGTTACAATAAAAAAATGAATAAGAAAAGTATAAAGTAATAAATACACAATATATATATATATATATATATATATTGTTTTTTTTATAATGCAATTAAAAAAAATACTAAATTAATAATTTTAAATATTTTTAATGATTTTTTATTTTAAAAACAACTTAAACCAAAATGCCAGAACAATGAATATAAGTTGATTGGTTAGTGTTATAGGAGAAAAAAAAAGGCGCTTCGTTAGAATAATAATATAAAATAATTTTATAAATTATTTATAAAATAAATTTTATCATTTTAAAACAAATGAAAAAATAATTTTATAAATTATTTATAAAATCAATTTTTATCATTTTATAACAAACGAATGACATGTATCCTCCTCTATCTCCACTTTTTTTCATACGGACTCTTAACGAGGATAAAAATGTAAAACATCCTTCAAATTGAATCCTCATCAGAAAATTGCGTCTCCCTCCATCCACAAAAACCCTAAAAATATAGAGGGAGCACATAACAAGCACGATAGGGAGTGTGTGAGAGAGAGGAAGAAATGGGAGAGAGAGACGACTACAAGTTTCTGAAAATAAAAGACGCCATTTCTGCAATCAACCAGAAAGTCAATCTAATCGGCGTTGTTATCGAGCTCGGTTTCCCCAAAACCACCAGAGGAACCGGTACGGCTACCTTTTTTTTCTTTACAAAATCTCCTAATTCAGTTTTTCTTCATTTAATTAAAAAAAAAACTGATTTTGAGTGGCGATGATGATAATAAAGGCCGGACTTACGGCCGCTACCAGAAAATTATTGTTTTCATGGTTGGCGGGAGATTGATGAACTTCTCAAGTTAAGGTGTCTGTTCTGAGCCACTTTTTTTTTTTCTTTCAATTTTTACAAATTCTTGTTCATATTATGGACTTTTTATTTCCAGTACACATGTTTACAAATTGGTTACTGCTTGCAGATTTTTTTTGTTCAGTGAAAATAGTTGATGAATCATACCCGAAGCCTGGAATTCCGGTCAACTTTTTCATGGCACATATGGAAAATCTGCCTACTGTTGGGTCGCCTGGAGATATAATTCAACTTTCTCGTGTCGTGGTAGACATATATGATCTTATGTAGTATAAAAATACTCCAATGTTATTTTTTTTTATTTGCATTAGGATTACGGATATGCCTAAGTCTTTCCGCTGCAGATCTACGACCACGGAAAGCTTAGAGGAAAAACTGAAACTTTTACCATCTCGTTTCCCATCCTAAGCTTAGAGGAACCTGCAGATCTAGCATGGAATTTCATGTGAAGTGTTACATTATCGATTTGGTTTGGTGAATAATATTTAGTTGAATTTGTTTTGAGGGAATTGAAGCTGCTTTTGTTTTATTTTTTGATAGATACTCCATGTTGTAATAGGGTGAACACCTATCATTTGGCTTTGGTTTCTGATAATTTAAATGAAATTCTTGTCTTTTTCTAGATTTTTGTTGTCTTTTAGGTTAAAACTGGTGTTATTCATACTTGTAGGACCTCTTATGAACTTAATGGTGTTTAACTTCTAGCATGCTGAAATATATGGCATTTTGTTTTGGCAGATGAAAACTCACAACGATGGTGTCTATGCTCTTTTCAATAAAAAATTTTCTTCTTTTGCGTTATATGAAGGAAAAAATGGTGAAGACTTCCTACCTTATCAATGTTCATTATTTCGTCCAAGAGACCATGACTCGAAGTTTATAGCAGGCATGAGAAAATGGTTGGTTGACTTTCATGTTGATGAAGGTACACTCGGGAGTACACTTTACTGATGAGAAAAAAAATCATTTTTGGAATATCCATATTTGCATCAATAAATTGCACTTAACTGGTATCCTGTGTTTTGTTGAGAACCAAAATTAAGTGTGCTGATTCTCATTAAGATTAATGTTTGTAATCATGAGATTATTGGAAAAGATGTGGTTTTGGATTTTGAGGATTTCTAAACAAGTAAAAAAGTGCATGTTCTATGATTCATGAAAGAAATGAGGTCAAGGAGTAAATCATTGAGGGTTGATGTTCATGTGCATGTCAGCCCTCTAACTCCAATGACTAAGGTGATGTATAAGGTCAAAAGCATTCACCAAAATTTAGTGGACTGGGCATGAGTCTAACCTTAATTCGATATGACAAACTCTTGGGTCACTGTTTTATTTGCATTCTGATGTCAGCATTGTTTTTCTACATATCCCAGCATCTTTTTAATTGGAATCATAACTGAGATGCTTGACTTGGAAGCACCGATGTATTTAGTGTGTGTGTGTGTGTGTTGGGGGGGGGGGTGTATTCATGCATATGGAAGCCATCCATCCTTCTGCCAGAATGCTTTGCTTCAAATCATGCCTGTTATCATCGTAAAAAGCTTTTTTAATGTTTTGTTTTTGATAGGAGTAAATACGTTCTCCTTCCTGAGAGAGATGAGGGAAGGACAGCATGCTAATTTGGTTTGCAAGGTGAGCCTAGGATTTTTTGTATCCTTTTAGTACATATGAGTAACCAGAGTGGACCTTAATTTTTCTCCGCAATCCTTTTCATTATTCCTACTGCTGATAAATGGTTCTCACCTTGTTAAGATACTTCATGTTTGTGAGATTGCCAAGAATGAGTGGATGGCGCTTGTTTGGGATGGAACAGATTCTCCACCAATCAGCATTAATACAAAGTGAGTTGATATGAGCTAACATGTTAGAGCTGTGGATATTTACTTTATTGATTAGTTATTTCAGAGCACAGCTATTGCCATTGGATTCTTTATTCCATCTGGGTTTTGTTAAATTATCATTATAATAAAAAAACATGGGTTTGTTCACTGCTTGTTCTCCAACTCTATTTACATTTTTTCTTTCTCTTTCATGCCCTTTGATCATTTTGGGCTTGATTTTGAGTCTGAACTTTGGATTTTGGGTGTTTTTGGACATCGGGATTTGGTTTGGGTTTTGGACTTTGAGATTTTTTGATTTTTCACTTGGGCTTTTCTGTTTGTGTTCTGTTATTTTAATATACTGATATGGTTCTTATCCAGATATGATTATTTTTTCATGTTCTTTTTGTATATTTGTCATTATTCCCTGATAGTCATTATAAGAATTGCTGATGTAGTTATTCTGAATTGAATCACAGTCCAGAGCACAAAATGGATGAACAACTTCCTTTACAGTTGGAACCCTCGCCTCCTTTGTCTAGAGATTTATTACGTACATTTCCTACTGTTGGAACGATATTACGGGTAATCATCGACAAAGTCAATCAGAAGCATGTTCTCCACCTGCTCAATACAGGTGAATGGGTAAAGTTCATCAGCATACTCTGTGAAGTGCATGCAGGACTGTGGTGTGGTGTGTTGACACCTTTCACAAAGCTTAGATATTTGTCAAATGAAGACCATTTCATCTTAGCGTGCCAAAGGTATTTATATGTTTGTTTATATAATACATATTTCAAATATAAGTGCAATTGAACATTGCATGTTTTTAATGGAGAATTCAAAATTGATATTGCTTCTCCTTTATGTATCCATGTAAGTAAGGTCATACAATGAGCGTTTGTCGCTGAAATTAGGGCGCATCCCATATTGGTGCTTTCCATGGTGTTCACAAATTACAGGTTTGACATTGTTGACTTCTTATATGATTTCCGTGTTTGCTTCATTTTCTCATTTTCTCTATGCTTAGAAGCTCTATGATGGTGATGATTTATTCACACTTGTCCTTCCCCCCCTATTCAGAGGTTGACTATGACCACATGCCATTTGTTACGTTAATGGATGTTCTCACCTATTCAGAGGTAGGATATTTGTCTGTATGCTAACCAGTTCATTTTCATGTTTTCAGATGATGTCTATTAATCTTAACTTTCACAAACAATAGTATCCCTCCCCACTGTTTGTTGGACTGTTCATCCTCAGCCAGGGGATTGTTTAGTGGTCACTCTCCTGTAAGAGAATTAGTACCATAATAAAATAGAAAATATTCACCAATAGCAACAGTAATTGCATTTTTAAACTGTTCATAGCAGGGGCCATGACCATGGCCATGTTCCAGTGCAATGTTAAAACTTCCAGCCTTTATAGTCTCATGTGAAAAAAAGAGGAAGGTATGTTACCGAGGTTCTCCCCATCCATCCTTCTGGCTTAAAACAGGATGTTTTGGGGAGTTTTAATTGAAGTCTTGTCTGTACTACATGAACTATGCTGCCCTGGCCTTTTTTTTGTTTTGTTCTTCTTTTTTCCTTTCAGGATAATATTTACTGGAATTAAAATTAGCCTGCAAAAGTTGGCACTTCAGATTAAATATTAATCCTAAAAACCAAAGTAGGTGATTCTAGAAATTTTTGGAGATGCACCTGGCTCTTGGTGTTTTAGGCAGTGGCAAGAGTGTTCTCTGTTTGTATTTTTCATGTTTAGGCTGTCAGCTGTTGCAATTTTGTGAAGCATTAGGCTGGCATCTCAACACATTAGAAAACACTTCTAGCACAAGATAGTTCTTTTGCGTGATGACAGTGAGCCAACCATACATTCCTGTAAATGATAAATTCCATTTTGATGGAAAATAGAAGCTGGCTCAGGGAACACAAAAAAGGGAATATGTGGGCTACAGACAGCTTGACACCACTTGCTTGACTTTAAACCTTGCAGGCAACTGCTAGATTCAAGTGCATAATTAGAGTAGTGGCTGCATTTCCATGGCGTGCTGAGGACTTCTCTCATCATGGGACGTACAGAATTAGACTAACCATAGAGGATCCAACTGCCAGAATTCATGCTTTCATCTATGCTGAAGATGGGGTACAGACATTCTCTTACTACTACTCAACCTGCTATTATCTTGACAATATTGGCATATTATTCATGTAATCATGCATGTGAGTATAATACCTTGATATATCATCTATATTTCTCAATTGATATATGATGTCCCATTTTTGTTGTCTGTTAATCTAAACAATACAAGTTTTAATTTATCTTTTAAATTAAATGAATATAAAATTAAGCACTCATTGAAAATAAATAATCTAAAACTTTAACATAAAACTTTTAATTTTTTGCAATTTAGAAAAAACGATTAAAATTTTGGTTGTTTTGCATAATGGACAAAAAGTATGAGATTGGGTCTATTGTAGTGAATTTTTCTTTTTGTGCACATTGATCAGGATAAATTACCGGGTCAGATTGTCCGGGGACATGTTTGTTAGCCCCCTTTATTTGATAGGATAAAGCACCTTTTTCACTACCTTTTTAATATATAAGATCTGTGGGTAGAAAGAATATGTACATTTCAACTAGTAACTTTTGGACTAATGCATTTTGGTCCCACTATTGTGTATTCTCTCTCCAGTTTCTCTCTTGCTTTACATGTCTTCTCAGTCTCGATTAAGTTAAACTTCTACCGTAACACAAGCAGCAGGCCATTTCAGAATGGCCTGCAAGGTCATCTTCAGGCCATTTTGTGATGTAGGCAAAAATGTTCTCACAATCTAGGTCCTGATCATGTTGGTATTTCTTTGCCAACAAAGTTACCTACTGTAACACAAGCAGCAGGCTTTGATTTCAGAATGGTCTGCAAACTAACTTTCAGGCCATTTTGTGATGTATACAAAAATGCTTTCAGAATCTAGATCCTGATTATGTTGGTATTTCTTTGTGAACAGTGTTATGCAAAATTCCCATGTTTCTTTTAAGGTTTAGAGGTGAATCTTTTTAAGGGAAGTCCTTCAGCCTCATTTATTTTTGGTCTCTTGATGTACCATTGAGGAAGACTGCAAGAATGACCGACTGAAGTTTCAAGGGAGAGAAGAGAGTGGAGTAGCTGACTTGAAATAGAAAAAACCTGAGTGGAAGTGATAGAGTGATTCAATGTCATAACAACTTATAAAGTGTTTAGCTTCTAACAAAACTGGAGGAATGATCCATGTAGCTAACTCTAATTGGTTTAGGATGGGGGCACGGGTAAGTATTTTTTTCTGCATGTGATTGTGGGCAAGTTAAGTTGAGCTGGAGTCGAGAACTGGGTTTCTTTCCTTGTAGAGGCTATAGGTTTACCTTAATTTGTTTTGGTAGAAACTACAGTTTATTGCAAAATGCAAATAATTCTTGATTGAAATATGTGAAAGTAACATGTTTGTTAAAAAATGGGTAAAAGAAGACTCCTTCAAGAGCCTCAACGATATATGCTCCTGTATCATCTGTTCCTCATTTCATCCCACGGAGCAGACATATGACTATTTTCTAATGAATGATTTAAAATTCTTTAATGTGCTGGTCAAAACTGGTTTAATGTTCTATACTCTACAGTGGTTTTTGCTCCTCATGTGACCAAGCTTTATATTTTGCCATCTTCATCCTTGGTAGGAGAAATTTTTTGATGGTAACCCGTCGATTGATGTGTTGACAAGGAAGCGAGACAAATTGCTTGGAGTGGCTGCAAATAATGATGGCAAGGGAACCAATCCTGCGTCCAGAAATCCACCATGGGTGCAGTGTTGCTTGAAATCCTATTACCTAGACAAAAATGACATTTGGGGAAGTAGGCAATATAGAATTTTCGGCACCAAGCTTGCGGATTAAGGAGTTCAACAGAGAGTCAGCTACTGGTTGATACGCTGGCATTTTTTTATTTATGTGTACTTAGGATTTTAACACTGTATTGAGCTATCTGTATTTGTAAATAGTTTGGTAGCGGTATCATCACATACTCTGCTTAGGGCTTGTAGTGTTGGGTGGAGCTACTCCGAGCCAGTGAAGTTTTATGTATAATATAAAATTTCCTTGTAATAGAGTGGTGTTATTATATTCATAGTTTTGCAAGGGAGGTTCAAAATCAATAGAAGGGGAATCATGCGCACACTGTAGAGAAAGCTTGCTGATGAAATAACAAAGAGAATGACCACAGCTTGTCCAGAGAAATGGGGAAACCAGTCAGCTTGATATTCATTTTGCAGCCAGGAGAAAAAAAGGACACTAAGATCAGTTTTGGCTATTCGTTGCACAACATTACCCCGAAATCCTTGCTCATAACAAGCAGAATTCTTGTATGAAACAATGTATCTGTTGTGTAAACGAATGTTGCACGTAGCACAACAAACATGCCTGTCTGCCTATTAAATATGGCGTCAGATAATCCTGTGATGAATACAATGTTGCCTGAAACAAAGCATGTCTTTCCACATGCGAGACAGAGCATGTCTTATTTCTGCTCTTCCGTCTCTGTATGGTACAATGTTTGCCTGAAACAAGGCATCTGTTTTGATAGAGATCTAAACCCCTGTACATAACATTGCAATGTGAATTTTGGCCTCTCCCCAGATGACAACACAACTGCAATATGAACTTTAGCTTTCCACAGATGAGCACTAACAAAACCTTGCGTTTCTGAAGATCATGGCGAGCTGCCGACTAATTGAGCGCAGCAGGTGCATGATGGATATGTTGGCCTTGTATGCCAACCTCAACAGCAGCATTCCTTCGTTGCCGTTCACGAAAATAGAGAACCGTAAGCAGACAGACAAAAAGAGTAAGTATTGCTGCGTTTCCTTCTTCCAGGATAATATTCTCCACCCATGCTTTGATTTTTGGATAGACTCCAGGCAATGAATCAATTACATGTACCTAATATAGAGACAAAGAATCCTTGGATCAGTTAGTCAAAGTATTATAACAAAATTCCAAAACTCAACCCTGACAACCAAACTAATTATGATTGACTACAAGGATCATCTTCTGCCCATGCCCTCCAATAGAAAGCATTATGTCCAAACCTCATTTTCATTGGATGAAATATTTTCATAGTGATTCTTACCAAACCACAAGAGACCCAAGGGGTGGGGAGTTTCTGATCAGCAACAAAAACATGCTATTTCAAGCAGTAAACTACATGATTTTAATGATTGAATAAAAATGCATATCAGGTCCTCATTATTCATTTCTTAACTTTTGTGAAAGATGCATGTCCCAACAAGCTTTAGCAAGTTAGGACTAGATTTTCCAGTGGTTATAATACTCAGAGCATCAAAACAATCACTGGCTGAAACATTTAATAGGGCAATAGTGGAGGAACATGCCCAGCTCATGTATGCATAGGAATTCTAATCAATTGATAGAAGCAGATGTCTAATTTGCACCATCATCTAATTTTCACTTCTATGCTTAAAGAAGACAAGCATGAAAAGCAGATAAATAAACTGACCATGAAACTGTCTGCATAGTTCTTTCTTATCCACAAGCTTGCGAGGGCTAGTGTGACAGGTAACTTTGCTGCAGGATCGATCTCAAGAGCTTGGTCATAGTAACGCTTAGCAAGATGAAGGTCGAGTGGAAGTCCTTGACCATGTTCATGCATGTAACCAAGATTGAACATAGCTTGCGCATTAGATTGCGATTTGGCATGCATGTAAGCCTCTGCCGCTCGTTCATAATCCCTCTCAGTACCCTAAGAAAAGGAGGAAAGAGTTAAGGAAAGTTTTAGGATGAAAAAACTAATCAGAAAATGAACCAAAAAAGCAACAAAAAACTTCGAAATTGTGAAAGACAGGACACGTACCCTACCATAGTAATACGCATCGCCAATAAGCAAAGCAGCATGTTCATTGCCCTGTTCTGAAGCTTGCCACCACAAAAAATGGGCACGCTGGTGTCTTTCCGAGTCTGTACAAAACCCAGATTCCCCCATACACATGCTACCCTCTGCATATTTGTCAAGAATCCATGCAGCATTACTTTGTGCAATTTCATAGCCCAGCTCAGCCATCCTTGAATACAACAGGAATGCTTTGCCCACATCACCTTTTAGGTATGACTCCAATGCCCATCTAGACAAGGAGTTCCACGGGCCCCGTTCTGCTACTAGTTTGTATAATGCAGTAGCCTGGAAAAAAGTAAAACTTTCTTGTAAAATGAATGGATACAAGTGTTGGTTGGCACATTTCAAAACTGTTTGCAACATACACCAATAGATAGAAGTGCAGGGTCAAAAGGCATACATACATTTCACAAAGATAAAAAAAAAATCTGATCCCACAATCTCACTTCATCAGTAGGAAGGTGGTGGGATAACATGCAAATTGACCTCAAATTAAAAGGAGCTGAGAAACATAAAAGAATTCAATGAACAGAAACCAACGACCTACTGTTCAAATTGTATTGGGGAGCTTCCCAAGTTACACAAGTGAGATGATTTAGAGATTAAAGCTTAAAACAAACTCATCCACTTTTGACAGTTCTCCAAAATACTAGATCCCATAGGTCCCAAAAAAACTACCTTGGCAATATACATTATATACTTCGATTGAACTTATTAGGTATTCAATGTCTTCAGAATGTGGCTCGAATACACATTTATGGGGGATCTGCAAGGAATATGATCAATAACCTGACCTATTAACAAATTAGCAACTAGACTCGCAATAGCTTGCATGGAGATATTGTTTTGAACTTGGTATTATGTCGCTAAATTTTCCTAATATAAGTGCTTTAATGAACCTAGCAATTATCGACAAAGACAATGCCCATCAGAAGCAAGGATTCAGAAAGCAGTGAGAAAATAACCGAACAGACACTAAAGCAATCTGGTTGATCCTTCACTAATTGACAGTGGAAGTCTGACACCAACAAAAAAATTTATTAATAAGATATGGAGCTATGGAGGCAAAAGGAAAAAGAGAAAGCACACAAAAAGTTCTTACACATTGTAATAAGGAGCTTGGGTAGGAAGATTGAAAGGTAAAGAAATTGAATTTACCATAAGAAGATTCTTTTTAAGCCCCACCCCCATATGAAACATCTTTGCCAGCTGGTAAAATGCCTTTGGTTGACCTGCGTTAGCAGCTACTATAAAATACTGGCATGCCAAACGTACATCTCTCTTTACTCCAATCCCTTTAAGATGCATTACTCCAAGGTTATAGTGCCCACCAGCATCTTCATGGTCAGCAGCCCTCTCAAAGTATTCTTTTGCCTGTAACAAAAAAGAAAAGAAAAAAAGAATAGGTTTGATGCATATTCTGAAACTATCCAATAAAAGAACATTTACCACATGCAGGCAAATACAAAGAAGATACATTAGAGATTTGAGATGAGCATACAGTACACATACACTGCATTGATACAGAATGTTCAGAGGCTACTCAATCATCACCCCAAAAGAGAATTTGGGGACAGACCCTTCAGCATTTTTTCTTACAATGACTCCTCTCAAAACTCAAACTTGCACCCTTGTGGTTGCAAGGTCAAGACTTTAATCATTTCATGGAAAAATGGCCACTTAAGGTACAAAAGCTCCCATGCATGAATATAAAACAGCTAAAGAAAACCATATCAGGCCCCTAACCTCAACAAATTCTTGATGTAATTGGTGCCAAAATATATCTAGTCAACTAAATCTTAACACAATTATTTAGATATCAAAGTAATCCAAGCTAAGCTATATAAAACAGATTGAGGATTTAAATAAAAAAATTTCAATGTAAGAGGGGAAGAATAAATTCGCAACTTAATTAGCTGGATCCGAAACTGCAAGCTTGGCCTATCAACCAAATTCAATTGACTAAGGGAATGGCCATATCAAAGAGGAAACCATGCACGACACGAGTAGACCAAATCAGGCAAGCATGCAATCCAGTCTTCTATTCACAAAATATTAACAAAGAAAGCTACATTCAGCAGTATGATGAAAAGGGAAACAGAATTAACTTACTTTACTGTAGTTCTTCTTTTGCACTCCATAACCCTTGACATACAAATACCCCATGCCATTATAAGCCGAATAAAGCTGCTGTTGTGCAGCAAGTGTAAGCCATTCAAGCGCTTTAGTATAGTTCCTCTCAACTCCAGCTCCCCGGGCATATATTTCACCAAGAAGTTCCATTGACCTGGGTTCCCCTTTCTCTACAGCCTTTGAAAACCATGCCAAAGCTTTGGCATGATCACGCCTCAATCCTCTCAATCCAAAGTAGTGAAAATACCCAATTTTAAACATTGCTCCCGCATTCCCCTTTTGAGCTTGATATTCCAAAATCTGGAACACATCGTCATCCTCCCCTCGTGATTTCCTCAAAGCCTCTTTATTCTCCTCGGCCCCATTATGTATCCTAACCGGTTCAATCACCGGGGAATCCTTCGAAATCAAAAAACTATTTACTGCTACTTCTGCTAATTCCGCATATAATTTAACCGCATTTTCATACATCTGAAAACCAAACAACAATACAAACCATTATAAAAAAGCAAATAAACAGTAAATAATCCATTATCAAATCAAGCAAGTTAAATTAGCTCACCTGCTGCCGGTAATACGTGTAGGCAAGAGATGATTTAGACTGCAAACTGCCTCCATCGGCTGCAAAGTGATGATACAAAAAAGCCTTAGCTTTATCCCTCTCTTTAATTTGCCCTAATCCATACAAAAACCCTAAAACCGATTGGGCATGGGAATTCCCCTTCACCGTCGCCAATTCCTCAATTTCCGCCACTGCTTCCTCCACAACCTTAACCTCACTGTCACTCACAGCCGAAAACATCTTCTCCACGGCGGAGTAGTACTGCTCCATCTCCGGATCGAGTTTCGATGCAGAGGTGGAGGATGTGGTGGCGTCGGGTTCGAAGATCGGGCGCCAGGAGCCAGGGTCGAGTTCGTGTTCGGGTTTGGAGTCAGAGTCGCCGAACTCGTCCCACTCGGGTGGAGACTCATTGGGGTCCACATCGGAGGAGGTAGTGGTTGGGGAGGAAGGGATGTCTTTGAGGTCTTCTTGAGAGAGGATGAGAAAGTACTGGCGGGCGTGGAGAGAGAGTGGGAGGAGAGAGAAAATTAGAAGAGAGAGTGTGAGTTTGTGTCTCTGCATTTTTATTTTATTTTATTTTATTTTCTATTTCGATTTTTGATTCACAAAGAGAGAGGGAGGGAGACAAGAAGGTGTTTCTCGCTATGTATAGTTTTGCTAGGCAGTTGCCACGTCAACTCTTGTTGGATAGCCAATGACTACATGCCACGTTAGCAGTATGCTCTTGCTAAAATTATATGAATTACACTAGTTATACGCCCTTTTTTTTATGAAAAAATAATAAAAAAAATTAAGATCTAAAAGTGTTAGGTCTTTCTGTAAAATTATATTTAAAAATTTTGGATTTGACTGTAATGTCTGATCTAAAAGTAATATTTATAATATTAATAATAACATTAAATTTGCCTGACCTAAATTTAAGTGAGTTTAGCTGGAATACCAGACTCAATAGCCTTGGATGTGAGTCTGGCTGCAAGGTCGTGTCATAAAATATGATAATTAAATAGATTAATGAAAAAAAAACCAAAGAAAAAAAAACAATAGGAAGAAAAAAAACTAATGAAGAAAAAGAAAAAAATATGAATTAACTGGGTTAACCCTTCAAACCAAGTTAACTCGTCAAGCCTGGGATTCACGTCTTGAAAGTTTGATAACTAAATATATAAAAACAATTGATGGGTTAACTAAGTTAAACCGTCAAACTAGGTTAACCTGTCAAGCCCGAAATACATGTCATGAAAGTCTGATAATTAAATAGAAAAAAA
>Ga0307514_10002521_pt1 | contig 18932 bp, 12 predicted proteins | sample 16_EM_MG_FD_203088 | JGI IMG/M metagenome (GOLD analysis project Ga0307514, IMG submission 203088) | Populus trichocarpa ectomycorrhiza microbial communities from riparian zone in the Pacific Northwest, United States - 16_EM | ecosystem: Host-associated > Plants > Roots > Unclassified | place... | reverse complement strand
GTCTCAATATCAAGGTATTCCATTACACGAGGATAGTTTGAAAGCTTCAATGCAGTGACAATATCATTATATTTCTCTAATGGAGCACTCAAAAGAGCAACAATTTGTTTTGTGGCTTTGCTGTCGTTAAGCTTTCCTTTGCTGGATAGTTTCTTAACACATGCTCCCTGAATAACAAACAAAAGAATCAGCTCACCTGTTAAAATATACAGCGGAACAAAATAATATAAATAGTTTCTTGTTTTAATAAATTAGTTTTAAGAGAATCAACCTGTTTCGCATAATTGGAATTTCAATGCACGTGATCTTTCTTAATTTCTTTGATGAAATTACTCATTGACTATTTCTGCAAGCCAAAATGACTGCTGAACACTGCCCAAAGAGGACAGCAGAGTATAAATTCTAGAAACCTTTCATGCATAAAAATTTGTGTCCCAACCAGTCATGATTTTCCCTGTCAAATTTAATTTCTTACAGTGCTTGACAGTTCTCTTTTCAAATTACTAGGAAAACAAATCCTGCCTTCTCTTGGGTCAAGTAAAAATTTCATCCCAGTTAGAAAGCAAGCCCCATTATATGATGTTACATAGCACGTGTATAGTTAGTTCAATGCATCTTTAACTACTTTCTGAAGGCATAACCAGAAAAACAATAGAGGACAGAACAGAAATGTTAAGTGGTTATATCTCTAATTGGTATATGATAAAATAAATTTTACAAAACCATGATGTAAATTGCAATGTAGAAGCATTTTAGGGAGTCATATATACCAGCACTTGATCAGCATAATCCAGCCGGTCAGGGTGAACATGGAGTGTAAATGTAAGAAGAGATGAATATAGAGTTACAGCTCCAAAAATTGGCATATCAACTTGTGCTTCTATCACCTGCATCAACACATTTGTATTACTATATTTCAATTGTTTTAGCATACGCTATGTAGACCAATCACTGTAACTTAACATATGGAGTCAAAACAAATATCAGTAAGAATAGTCATTTTGAAAGGCAACATCAAAATCTCCTGAAATTTGTAGAGATTTCGAAATGGGAAACTTTTAACAGGAAAACAGCACTTCAACAATGATAAGCACAGAGACAGAGCATCATAAAATCCTGTACTCTTCTCAAAAAATGAAGTTACCAAATTCTGCTCCTTTTCTGGTCTAGCAATCTAAAAGGGCTGGTATACTAGATTTACCTTTCCTATGGCATTGTTCAATTTGGAGAAGGCTTCTACTTGCAAGAATTCAGGTAAAACTTCTGCGCTTGAAGCAGCGTAATTTGATAGCCTCTCCATCAATCTAGATAACACTGTCTTGATGTCAACAGATGGCTGAGAAACACAAGTTGGAAACAAAGAAGCAGTTTAATCGTTGCATTTAAGCATATATATCAAAGGAGGAGAATAACAAGCTAACATGTGACCATGTCAAATAGAAACAATGAGTACAAAATTACACACCTGAAGTTGGGGGCAAGCACCCAACAATATCTCAAGAGTTTGCAAATGATATTCATCAGGGAAGACTTGAATTATGCAATCCATCAGATAGAACTGAGCGATTTCATCTTTACAATTGACAACCTATCAAAACAATTGAAAAACAGAGTTCAGTTTGGTATAGTTGGCAAGCATGCATCCCATCCACGAGCTCAAAATACAAGATTTTATCAAAGTGAAAAGGTCAGGCCTGTTCAAGAACTCTGGGAAGCACAGTATCTTTGTACATGTCAAGGTCAACACCCTCTATCTGGCTGAGGACATGCAGGTTCTTGCCAACCTAATAACATATGAGGGGAACAAATGCTAAGCTTTTTAAAACTGCAACCACATACTTCACAAAGTTGTATTGCAGTGAAATTAACCATTTACAGGTCACGGGCATTACAAGATCACGCAGCTCGCTCCTTTCTTTCTCCCGCTTCTCCTTTTCCCGGGCAGGTCCCTGCAGACCAGAAAGCCCGATACCAAGCCTCAACTCATGATCAGCAAAGAGTATGAATGATTCATAAGCACTATAAGACCTGCATGACCAGAAATCATGCCCTCATGATACATTTTACCTTTATGACATGCAAGCATTGCACATGCATGCTGAACATGAGAGCAGGTAGTCACATATATTTCAACCAACCTGATGTTGCATTCGCACCCATAGCTTGTTCATCTCAGTGAAATTTTGCAGAACAAATTCCACAGCATCCACAACCGTGTCAGCATCTCTGCAGGGGTTCAGGAAGCAACTCATTTAGTCAGTTCCAAAACCAATCCACCAACAGGATCATGGGGAAACAACAAAACTGACAAGAATACTTTCCATCAGCTTATGGTCAGTAACTTGAATTAAAGTGTTTGGATGCCACCATTATAAGAGCAAACAAAAGACTTATATAGCTATTCATTTTGTATAATCTCAATGCAAGTAAAGATGGATGCATAGTTCATTGAGGATCTGGTCACCCTGGCTCCAGCCGTCACCTCAGATAGGCAGATCCACTTTCAAGTATTAGCTATGACCTGATCAAAGTCAAGCCCAACCAGCCACAATGGTCTCCAGACCACCAAATTTGCTCTCTATAACCACATAAATAAATGCCTTTCTCCTAAAATTAAATGGAACCCATAACGATCATCTCATATCCTTACCCTTCATACTCTGAACCGATATCAGGTAATTTATCCCTACTGACTTGAGAAAGGTAACTCCTTAAGAAGAGGCCACGTACAGGATGCTGAATGCCGCGACACATTTCAACAAGATCTTTAAGAACATCTTTTGCTGGAGCTTCTTTAGATTTAATGTATACAGATCCTACAGTACATAGGAGATACCTGGAAGGACAAAATATTGCAGTAAAGCACAAAAAAATGCATACACAAACACTGATAATTTACGTGACTGACTGACATCTCTATAGTGAGAGCAGAAATGAAAAAAAAGTATCCTTGCAGCAGACTCCAAATAGCTTGGCAGAGTTCATTAACAAGAGGACGATCTGGTATGATCAAAGATACTCATTGCTAGCAGAAACCAATAAGCACACAGACACAAAAAGAGAAATTATGAAGTTACAATTGAGAAGCTTCATTGTCATTTTCAGTAAACATTTTCAGTCTTCTAAGTTCTCACTTGCAAAATATCTGCTACCTTCATGTTCAAACTTACAAAATACATTTTCTACTTCAAAAATATCAGACACGCAAACTAAAGAAACAGCACAGACAGAACAAATGGTCTTCATCTAAAGATATCAATTTAGTTGTTAAAGACTTAAAGGAATTGCATAATTTTCTGCTTAAGGACTTCCCCTCCTAACTAAATCGACAATATAACTACATCAGGCAAATCTATCAAATTATAGCTCTCAAGTATTTTCACATTGTGGGGAAGCTATTAATGAGTTTGTTGTTGGCTAATATACTCATTCATGGAGGATAACAGAATAAACCTTAAAGGCATCGAGGAACCTATTAAAAATGCATAACCCTCTGGTTTGAAATTCATGTTTGCATGACACCCATGTATCGAGCACATACTAGCAACAAGCTACTACTGAAACTCCTTGACTTAATGTTTAAACTACATCGCTTCTCTCTGATGGTTTAAGCAACAGATTCAATTCTCTCTGATCGTTTCAGCAACAGATTCAATTTAAACAGCGTAACTTTAGCAAGTAACATCTGAAACCCTAAGCTTTCAATGACAGTTCATCAATCAAAAACTAACCAAAAATACAAAAGCAGATCAATTGTGACATTGACACTTACAATCTCGGCAAGATGTTACCAGCATGCTGCACAAGTTCATACAAATCAATAATTGAACACCCACGCCGCGCCTCTTCTTTAAAAAACATCTCCAGCTTCCTCAATTCATCAAATGCTCTCATATCTAAGGAAGTCAATAACAAAAACACACAAATCACGCACAGTTTCTCTCGTTTCCAATCCTTGAAAAATAGATCTCAAGATCTTGAAGATTTGAATTGCTTACATAATTCATAATACTTATGAGGAGAAAGCTTCGAAGTCCGTAACTCCGATAACATCTGCGCTGAATACTTCAAAGCATCTCTTAAATTATTCGAATCCTGAACCAAAATTCAACAATTAATTCACTCAATTGTACCCTATTTTAGACTAATTTAATCAATTTATCTCAAGTTTTCTCGATAAACAAACATGTAAGTGACAAGTTAGGGTTTTACCAGAGCGCGATGCATGTAAAAAGCGTTTTGTTGAAGGCCAGCGATCCCTGCCGCTAACCATTTCTCTTCGTTTTCCACTCCGTCTGCGATCATTTTCTTTTCTCTCTCCAAAAAACACTCTCTCTCTAAAACGATCTTTATAAATTTTAACGAGGTTTGGTTTTGACTTCTCAAGTCTCAACCGACTGTCAAGTGTTTCATTTTTTCGTTTTTTGGATCTGCGAAATCTCATTAGGTACACGTTTGGCTACTGCTAAACTAAACCGTCCTTTCTTGAAAGATAAGATCAACGGCTTATGATTCTCCACGTCATTTAAATATTTTCTACAGAGGAACCTCATTTAGTCCCTATCGTATACATTTTTATCGATTGAGATCCAAAACTATAATATGTATCGATTGTGACTTTCATTGATTTTATCTATAATAAATTGTTATTTTTAATGTATTTTATATTAATATATTTTTACATGAAAAATGTATTATTTTGGTATATATGAAAAATAATGCTAAAAGGAAAAACTATATGATATAATGAAAAAAATATTTTCATCTAGACATTATTTTTATTTAATTCAACTTTGTTTTTACTTTTTCCAAAAATATTTTTAGTTGATCAATTTTTTTCAAAGTGAGTCAAACATTAGAAGGTGAAGAAAATATTTCACAAAGGTATATTTTACATACAATAAACATAGCTTAAGGTAATGGACATTTACAAGATAGAAAAATATCATGTTTGTTAATGGAGATGAGGACAAAATTGAAAACTATATCTGTCTTGGGGATCAAAATGAATGAAATTTATGTCTCTATTTTTAGGGGGCATGTGGGGCAAAGAGAAAGATGAAAAATTTAATAATTTTTTTCTCAACTTTATTCTTGTTAATTTTAAAAAAAAAAATCAAACTCCTCCTTTACTGAACAATCTCGGGTATTGATTATGTATAAATATTTTGTACCATTAGATTTTCTTAACAAATAAATAAATAAAATAAATAAATAAATTTAAAAATATAAATATTTATAGAAAGAAAAGGAAAAAAAAAAAGAAACTTGCCAAAAATTCATATACATCAAAATTCATAACCATTTTATCTTTGGAATATGATGATTTAAATTTTTAGATCTAAAAGGTGTGTATTTAAATTTCGTGTTGATTTTTTTGTTTATCAATGATTTTTTAGCTCAGATTTATGGCTATAAAGCCTATAGAATTGTTTAGATGTGTATTTTGATGAAAACGATGAGAAATTGAAGTTTTTTAACAATTTTACAGAAACATTCTGAAATTCAATGCAAACACCCTAAAATTTGATGGCAACACATAAGAAAATGTTTTTGTTGTCCCCCTAAATTTTCATGCTAGGGCTTGGCTTCAAGCCCCATAATTTTTATTTTCTTTTTCTTTTGTTTATTATTTTCTAATTTTTTGTAATAGTTGCTATTTTTATTTTCTGTTATTTATCTTATTTAGAAAAAATAAAATAAATATTACATTTTTATGTTTTTTATCAGATTTTCTTAAACAATTATAATACATGACTCTTCTTTTTGTAATCTTTTAATTTGTGTTTATATACTATTATATTATATTATATTATATTGAAGAAAATTATTCAATGAAAATAAGTATAAATTTATTATGTATTTTTTTCATAATTGAATTCAATGAAAAAATATCAGGATACACAAAAACAATTATTAAGACTAGTGAAAAAAACATATATAATATATACAATTTTCTTAAAAAAAGCCTCATATCAATGTTTTAATTATTGAATAAACAAGAGTGTTTATAAGAATAACCAATTTGATTCCCCCGCACTACACTACACGATAAAGTATTTTTTTCTCAATTCAAAAAAGCATGTTGGCTTTGTTAACATTTTTTTCCATTAAAAATTGTTGACTACAAACTAAAAGGTTTGTATATATGTTCAATAAAATTAATTAAAAATTATATATATCAATAAATAATAATAAATAAATTGATTACAATAAAAAATTGAGTTGGAAAGTGAGATAAATATATTATTTATTATAAAAAAAGGTTAAATATTTTTTATATTTTGAAATTGGGTTGGAAAAGTTTTAATTGGTTTGAATGAATATAATTTACTTTTTTTTTTGTCAAATAGAGCATTAACTTAATGTTGAAGTTTATTATTAACATTGCGAGGGTATGATATAAAGCCAATCGAACTCAATCTTTAGTCAACTTAATGTGAAAGGTTTAAATTACGAATAAAAAAAATTAAGTGATAAAAAGAAAAAAAAATGATTGAGAGTAATTATTGCAACCAACTGTGGATTGTGTTTTTCTTCTATGTTTTATTTTATTTATTTATTTAATATTTCTTTTATCTCACATTGCCTCTTGTGGTTATAATTTCAAATATTATTTTATAATTTATTGAGTATCAATTTAGTAAAACCACACTATAATTGTTAAATAAAAAGTACAAGTAACCAATAGAAAAATATATGAATGAAGAAAAAAGGTTGAAGTTTGTTAAATGGGAAGTAATAGGACACAATTAAAAAGAATACTTGAATTAAAAATACTTGATAAAAAAGGGACTTAAATGAAAACATGGAGTTGAGGTTTTTGAAAAAAAAAATCTAATAAAAAAAAAGGACTTGAATAAAAAAAATAGAGTCGAGGTGGTTTGCTATATGAACAATGTTTTTAACAATATAATGTTTTGATTGAATTGATAATTGATTAACATAAACTAAATTTAGCGGGGAAAGTATCATAGCAATGAACAATATTTTTCCTAAATTGTCCCCTCACTTACCAAGATATTTATAAGGACACATTTACCATTGACAAATCTATTGGGGTTAACTTTGACTTTTGACTTTTATTATGAACAATACAATGATTGAATTAACATTAAAAGAAAAAAAACATTAACTTGCATCAAAGGACCTTTAAGATAATTTTATTTTTTTAAGCACAATAGAATTACTTAACTGTCTTAGAAAGCAAATTAAATTATACTTCTTTCTAGGAGCCTTTTTGTATTTTTAATTTAGTAGTTTTGTTATACTCATGTTGAATTAGAGACAACTAAGTCTTTCGATAAATATAAATAATTTATATAAAAGGAAAGGTTGTCGAAGTATGGGAGTGTCGGGTCATTTGTTCTTCATAACCAATCTAGTCATTATTTTTTATATAACTATTTGTTTTTTTATCTTCATTTGTTTTTTTTTTAAATTTTTATCCCTTGTAATTAGGTTTCATTTTAATCTTGTATCAAATCTTGTAAACCCCAAAAATTTGAAATTACACGAAATCCTAAAATAAGATAAAATTAATTGGAAATGAGTAAATGAAAAATAAAAAAGAATCTAAATGAGTAGTAAATGACATATAGATGGTGAACTCTCCGGTTCATAAGTTTATGAATTTATAAATAATAAAGAATTTTGCCTAAAGAAAACATAATAAAAAATTTAACAAATAAGTATAGTAAATTAGAAATAAAGTTTTTGGAAAATAAGTTGAAGATATGGATAAAATTAGGCGATTTCAATAATAAATTATACCAAAAATTTAGAGAATCACCCGAAAAACAAATAAAAGTATTAGTAAGTAATGAATATATAGTTAAACAAAAAAATTATCTTCCATCTTTATATATATATATGGCTAACAGTAAACTTATAGAAAAAAGAGAGTTTCTTCTTGATTTTCTCTTAAATTTGTGAGAGGTTTTAGGGTTTGAATGGTTTTAAGATTGATTTATTGTAGAGAGAAACACTTAGATGCTAAATTGAAGGAGATTAAAGGAGAGGGAAATGAGTTTTATAGAGAGAGACAAAACAATCAAGAGGGGAAGAAGATGAGAAGTGTGTGGAAATTTGATTGGAAGCAATTTGAAGCTCAAATAATTGTATGGTAAAGTGCTTGATACTCATTTATACAAGTTTAAGTAGGGTTTAGATGATTTTGAATAAATTCATGAATCTTTGAGTTTGAGCTTTTAGTGAAATTATGAAAAATTCAAATTTGTTTTTAATTTAATTAATTGGGTTGGAACAGGTTGTAATAGATGCCAAATCATGGAAAGATTAAGAATAAATCACGGCGGCAGAGAGAACTTAATGGTCGGCCAAGAGATGAAGATTGATCATGAGTTGTTTAATTTGAGTAAATATTGTGAATTGTATACTATTAGTGTGTGTTATTATGTGAAAGATGAATTTAAATGAATTGAATTATGTTACCCAATTAGAGTTGAGATTTTAATTTATGGAGAATTAGATTTGTTTTAAGAAAATTGTTTGGAAATTTGGTTAATTACTTTTAATTCTTGTAAATTAGTATATATAGTGTAGATGTGAGTATGATGATTTGAAATTAATCAAAATAATATATTTAGAGAAAGTTGAATTTCTAATGTATTTTGATTTAGGTTTTGATGATATATTGATGATATGAATAATTTATGTTATGTTTTGGGTTTTATGTGTGTTGAGAGAAAAATAAAATTTAGGGTCAGTTATGGAAGAATTATAAGAAAAATAGATAATTATTGTGGAATATTATAAATGTGATTAACTATGTTTATTGATAAAAAAATTTTGAACAAATGGTTGAAATATAATTTAGCAAGGTTTATATTAGAACATGTAAGAATGTGCATAAAAATTATTTATATAGAGAGCAGTTTTATTTCAATTAATTCACTCTTTACAATTTAAGTTTCATTAAATTTTCATTTCAATTTCTCGTTCAATCTTTTTTTTAGTTTAATCCCAAAAATAAATAAAAAACTTTTAAAATCCTCGTGCATATACATGCATACACAAACTTCATTTTTACAACCTTTACCAATTTGGTTTTACATTAATAACAATTTATAAACAAAGTAGAAACTAGGTAATTTTTTGCTAACTTAATTTAATTATCCAAGAATATTATTCTTTATTTAAATCATAATTGAGATTAGAAAGTTTGTTTTTGAACGTCGCTTGTTTGCTAAAAATACTAAAATACAACACTATATTTTTACTAAAGGGAGGGAAGCCTAATTTTACAATTTACGCACCTGAACTACCTATTATTGTAACTCGCCAAAACTATCCAGTACAGTTCATAGCCTGACCTCCCTTCAGAGTTTCATCCATATTTAGAGTTTTAGAACTCCAAATTAAGTAAGGTTAGTTTTGTTGGAACACTAACATTTCTGGCTATAATTTCTATGAAGAAACCTATCTCAAATTATACTATTTTCATGATCTAATCCTATTTAGAATTTAAAAGACAAAACTATTCAGTTTTCATCTACAAGTTCAATGAACAACCAAACATTTCTAGTTGGCTTCTCATGGCTAAAAACAACCATTGCTATGTTGTATATCACATAACATCACTAAATATAACCTTGTAAAACCAATCAATCTAATTCACTATTCACGCTAAGTATAATTAAGATAAAATGTACATGTTCCATTATAAGCCTTCGTTTATATATTAATACATATTAATTTATTCAAAATCAACATGCTCATTAAATTAATCAAACTTTCTTTTTCCAAGTATACTGTGGTTGGCACTCTATACCACCTATCATTTCAAATTATTCTTGGTTTTAGGCTATTTCAAATTTGCACTGACTTAATTTCGTCATTTCACGATAATTTCTCAATGTTCTCAAAATCTACATGAGAACCCTAATACAAAATTCATGATTAAAGCATCAATTCTTGATCGAATTCAATTAGGCTTGCATATTCAACAAATATGTGGTTATAATTGTACTGCATATAATGAGATGTTACAAACTTGGTTATTATTCTTTTGATTTTTTTTATTCTCTAATTAATTAATTTTTATTTTCAATCTCATCCCTTAACATTACATTTCAATTTATTTTTTATGTTGGATTTGACCTCTATTCTTTTTTTATTGTAGTTTATTTTATTTTAGATCTTTTTTTATTGTGTTTCTTTTTCCTATTTCATCACTCTATATATTTTTTATTATTATACGAGTTTTGAAAGTTAACACAGGTTGACTTTAGTCATTTTAGTTGTCATATATATATATATAAATTAGTTTTCGTGTTTTTTTTTACTTTTCTTTTCATGGGGTTATTCCAATTCTATGCCTATGATCGCGGGATTGGCAAGTTAATCTAGTTTGACTTATATTTTTTTTTGTTATTTTTTCAATTTCATATCTCAATATTTTTTTTATTAAGAATTTTGCTTCGTTGTTTTTATGAGTTTGCCTTCAACATGGTCAATCCCGATCTCATGACCACAATCAAGAGTTTTGAAAGTTAACACAAGTTGATTTTTTTTAAAGTGTTTTTTATTATTTTTTTCAATTTCATCATTCAACATTTAATTTTTTTTCAGAATTAGTTCAATGCTTTTGTTTTTTCACTTTTCTTTCTACATGGTCATTTCAATCATGTGTTTATAATTGCATGTTAGTGAATTAACTCGAGTTGACTCAAATTTTTTTTTCTTTCCTTTTTAGATTAATTAACTTTTTAGTTTCGTCATTCGCTTTCGGGTTGTATTATAGTTGAACTTCACAATTTGATTCAGTTAGTTTTTGTCAATGATTTTCTTTTTACTTTTTATTGGAATAAATAATACTTTAAATAAATAAATAATTTATTCTAAGAAATATAATTATTAAACATAATTGAATATATGATTTGTATTATAAGATTAAATATCTTAATCTTAATTTTTTTTATCCAATATTAATTTAGCTAATTAGATGTGTGTATAAATATTTTAATTTATGAATGAGTTTTTTTTTTATAAAAAAAACACATTAGAAAAGCACGTGTAATTGTAATATATATTGTTTTAATTTTGTTCAATCTTGCTTTCTAAGAGTAAAGATGAAATTTTATGTCACGTAATTGTAAACCGAACCATAGACAAAACGACCTCACCCTCTACGTGCCGTCTCGTACTATCTCGTCTCCATAGTTCTACCCGTGTTATGTCCCCTCACCGGAGTTAATATTAAAAACCACCGCCATCTGACCCAATCAACAGACACCTTCACCACAACATCACCACCCATCTTCTCTCTCCAACGTCTCCCTCTCCTGCTTCAAGAGAGACAACAGACGATCACCACCACGCACCTCCATCAATCCGCTGCCATACCATCACCAGCTTCGACATCAACTCTTCCCACAGCCACGATCCAGTACCGGTAGCATCTCCAAACAGCTATCAAGTCTCTTTGGGGTCAAACCAACCAGGTTTCACGAAGGCTGTTGAGTTGGTTAAGGCTATCAGAGTCGGTCTTAGGAGGTATCTCCTTTGCTTAAAATACACGAGTTCATATGTGTCTCTGTTTTGAATGTCGTTGATGTATTTAAATGCATGTTTAGGTTCCGTTCGATACATGATGGGAACTCTTATAGGACTTAGAAGGGTCTGAAATGTTTGCAAAACTATTTTAATGTTTCCCATACATGGTGTGATTTTTCTATTAAATACATGGAACTGGTCCTCGTGGTAGTGGAGGATCGAATTGAGAGGTCGTGTTCTTTGTACGATTCTGGGTGTCGAAAGTTTATATATATATTTTCTGTTAAGCATATGAAGTTGGGTTTCTGCTAAGGAGCTAAGGGCTGGGACTTTGAGTGGAGGACATGCCTCTGATTTTATTTTATTTTTACAATGCAAAAGGTTTGAGCTTTAATTAGTCTGTGTTAGGCTTTGATAGTGCCTAGGTTGCTTAGCATGGAAACTATGATAGCCAGGGTTTGGGTTCTTGAAGTCTGCTTAGCATGCCAAAATGTTCTGATTTTTTTGTTTTGTTGGAATAAATCTGCTTATATTGGTGTTTTTTTATGGAAATGGAGGGACATGAGGTTCTGGTTTTCTTCATAGTACCATGATCATTGCTTAAAATACATGAGTTCATGTGATGAATGTGGAGGCAATGTTGTTTTGAACCTCTAGTGCCTGATATTTTGGTTAAAATTCGTAAAAAGTTGAGGTTTTTAATTGATTTTGAGCTATGCGCGGCTGTTATATGTTCTTTCTTGGGTAATTTTTTAATGTTTTAGTTTTGAGGTTGATGGTTGATGATGACTACTCCAGTTTTTAATGTTTTCAACAGGCATGTCACCTAGTTCAAGCGCTGCTGCAGTCAGCGGGGCCACACTGGAGGACCACTTCTGGCAACCAACAGCCGAGGAATCATCATCGTCAACTAATGAGGCATTTCCCTTCTCCTCTGGAAACCCTAGGATCGAAGAGACACGAGGCGTTATGCACCTTTTCTCCAACAATGGCATTTCAGATCTCCCTGTATACCATGCTTTCAGTTTATGTTTGTTTGTGTGTTTGATTTTGATGATGTGATTAATGGTTTTCAATTTGGTTGATAATGGTATAGGTCGAAAGGAAACCTCTAGTGGCAGTGGTTGGAGTGCCAAACCACATGACTTATGCTGACTTCTGCCAGTTTTGTGCTTCTTTCATTCACCACATTCTGGAGATGCGAATTGTTAGGTAATATTAATGACTTCAATAATTATTGAAAAAAATAATTCTTCTATTGTGTCAAAGTACTGATTTGTTGCAATGAATGCTAGGTTAGATGGAATGGAGGATCGTTATAGTATTCTTATAAGATTTGATACTCAAGACTCCACTGATAAATTCTATCTTCATTTTAATGGTAGACAATTCAATTCTTTGGAGGTAAGCATCCTTTTCTTTAACAATTTCTATCCTGTTGCTCTCATTATTTATTTATTTCTTGAAATCAGTTTTCTCATTGTATTATTACTGAGTCATTTTAATATTTCTACAGGAGGAAGTTTGCCGGGTGCTTTTCACTGTTGATGTCCAGTTCACTGGTTACAGTGGTTCACTTGAACACACAAAGCCATCTCCAACAAGCACAACTGAGCAGCCTTCTTGTCCAGTTTGTCTTGGTATGTTTAGTTATCATTGTAAAGCTATTCTTTGAGAATGCTTCATATTTTGGAATGAAATTTGAAAGAATTATAGAAATTAGATGGATGGTATAGGACATCATAAAGGCATTCTCGATAAGAGATAAGATTGCTAGAAAAGCAGATAAGCTTTATTAAAAGTATCATCTGTCCTTTTTTCTTGTTTATATACTTTGGAAGCGGTAATCTCTTTGCTTAGTGGACCATACATCTATCGAGTGCTGCATAGTCTTTGTTTAATCATGAATACATTTTAAAATTTACCCCATGACCTTTTTCTTAGAGTTCAGTGGCTAAAGGGATTTCTGATAAACATATTCTTCTCTATAAATTAATTCTGATGTTTACTGGGAGAGAATGAGAGAGGGTTGGTGTTAAGTTGTGATGGAGGCATTAATTAGGTTGTGAGAGGTCATGAAAAATTCTGTCCATGTTGCATGGTCCAAATATTTCTCAAGTATTTTTATTTTTCCCACTTGTGTTCTATTTTGATTCCAATTTCTGTAAAACACTGCTCCTAGTGGTGGTCCTAAAATGAATGTACTAGATCATAACTTGATGTAATCAAGCAGGTAAGGTACATACATAGAAAGCAAGTGGATAAGTCAAAGATAGACCTTCACATGGGTTCTTTCGCTTTAGAATCTACTCTTTATCTGCCTTCCAATTTACCTCCACTAAGATAATTAGACAACCTGAACTATTGTTTGCTATGCTACTATGAGTTATACTAGTAATTTGAGATCCAATGGCTGGAAATGGCTTTCTTGCTCATTTTCATGTCTTTTCTTCTTTTCATTCTCCTCGATTCTATCTTGAAATTTCTAAGACATGAAGGTTTATGTTATATAAGCAACTACATTTTCTAGCCTAGCTTTGGATGCTCAAGGAATTTGTGATTCCAAACTTATTATAAGTTCAATGAGACAATGGAGAATATTTTTGTGTTTGCAAAGCTTGTTTGTTATTTTGGATATGCTATCCAAAATGAAACTAACACATGATATTGTAATATTAACAAAAACTCTAAATCACATGGGAAAAACAATGTATACCTAGACACAAAAAAACTATTCATTGCCATATTGAAATTACTTTTTTGCCCTTAACCAACAAAATTGGATTCACTAACCTTTAAAGGTTAAATGGTCTTTTCATGGGGTCTATTTGTTATTCTTGAATTGTTAAGGGGCATCTCAATCTTTCCACAATTTCTTACACAATTAAATTATTTGATTACCCTTAAAAGCAAAAAAAAAAAAAAAAAAACACTTAACTATGGTCTAGGGGTATTTTTGATATTTTACTTTTTTAAGCACAATGTAATGACTTTATTGCCCTTAAATTCGAAATTCTAAAAGCAGGAATGCAGGGGCTTATTTGTAATTTCATAATGGTTTTTTTAGTTACAATTACTTGTTCTTAGGAGCAATGTCATATTTTGATAAATAAAATAAAAGAAAAAACAAAAAAGCTGCGTATGCGTGTGTTGCATGTGTTAGTCGTTTCGTTGCCTTTAGGCGACGGGTGCGGCTGTCTCTGTTGGTCAAAACCGTTTGTTTCACCACCTCATTAGATTCTTCTCGGGGTCCTTTTCCTCCCTAGGCGGTGCATGCATGGTGATTCCATCTAGTTTGACACCATTTTGATTTTTTCTCTCTCTCTCCTCCACCTCAATCTATTCTGCCCCTCAAAGAATTCACAACAACCCTTCAATTTCTTTTCCCTTCAGATGTGGTCATTATTCTCTTAATTGCAATTTTTTATTTGAAAAAAATATTTCAAATTGGAAATTATTTTCAATTTCATTCTCCTTCAATTTTTTCATCTCTCAAATTTGATCTCCTTTCTTTTGATTGCTAATTTTTATTTATTTAAGATGATTTATAAAATTTATTTTATTTTTGCGATTCCATTGTACTTCATTTTTTTTTCTATCAAGTTTGTTCATCATTCTTTTTATTGTTTTTTTTTCTTCTACCTTGACGAGTTTTTTAGATTGGTTTTTTTTTATATTCTATCTTTCAACATTAAATTGGTTGAGAATTAGGCTTCTTGATTGAGCCGGGTCTGAGATTTCACAGGTTACGATTTTGGAAGATCAACTTAGATTAAGGAGATTCACCCGGTTTGCTTGGTTTTTCATGTTATTAAATTAAAGTTGCTTTTTTTTTTCTTATATTATTAAATTAACCAAATTTATCTTTTGAGAAATTCTAGCATCATCTTAACTTTTTTTTTCTTCCATCCAAAAAAATTTGCCCTGACCAACAACGTTGTGCTGACCACCTATATAGGTTTACTCGAGTCATCTTTTTTGGGTCCTTTTTTTAAATTTATTTTTTTCCCACTGTCAACCTTCAATATTTGGTTCATTATAACTGGGCTTCATAATTTGTTTTGACATGGGTTCCATAATTTTATCGCAATCTCACATCCCACATCACGGTTTTCACAGGTTAACCATGGTTGACATGAATTGATTTGATGTGCTTCGACCATTTTTTTTTAAAAAACATGTCATCCAATGCGCCAACATTTATGTATTTTAAAAGTGTTTCGACCAGCATGCATCACATTTTTGACTTCCTAATATCCTTTTTTTTTTTTAAGTCTGAAAAAAAAAATACCCAACCCGCAGCATAGTGCGGGTAGTGTCAACACTAAAATATGTTGTGGGTTATGGTACTAATTCTTCATGATGCAGAGAGGCTAGACCAAGACATGGGTGGAATTCTCACAACTATATGTAATCATTCTTTCCACTGCTCTTGCATTTCAAAATGGACTGATTCTTCTTGTCCGGTGAGTAATTCTGATTTTTCTTGCGCTTTATTTATGTGCTGCTTGTGCACGTCCAAGTTACGGGGCCCAGTTTGAAAGTAAAGTGATATGAGAATATTTTAACATTTAGTATTCAAATCATTTCAATTCTGTGACTTGAGATGCAACTAACTTGTTCTTATTAGATGAAGTATTCTTGGGTCCTTTTAGTGGACCTCAAAAGGACTTGAAAATCACCCACTCTCTATTGGATACAGTTTGTCAAGATATCCCCTTGATTGTTGATCGATTAATGCCAAAAGCAAATTATTAGATACGTAAAAACTTATGTAAGGTCATTTGGTGCTCCTCTATCTGTGAATGCACTAACTATGGTGATCCCTAAGCTAAAAGTTCCAAATGCTGATTTTTCTTACACTTTATTTATGTGCTGCTTGTGCTTGTGTAAGGTCCGTGGCCAGTTTGAAAGTAGAATGATTAGGAAATATTTTAAACCTTTGGTGGGTTCAAATCCTTTTATTCCTATGACTTGAGAGTAACTAACCTGTTCCTATTTGGTGAAGTATTTTGGGTTTTTTTAGTGTACCTCAAGAGTACTTGAAAATCAACCACTTTCTTTTGGATACTTTGTGTCAAGATATCTCATGGATTGTATTTCAACAATTAACGCCTGAAAGCACATTTAAGTTTGACATGTAATGACTTATGTAAGGTCTTTTGCTGTTCCTCTATCATTGCATGCACTGACTATACTTGATGTCTAGGCTAGAAGTTCTTCCAAATCCTACCTAGTTTCTATATTGTTTATGTAATGTAATTTGTCAGAGTAAGTGCTGTTTTCCTGATAAGTCTTTTTTATGTGTTGTAGCATGTCATAGTATCCAAATTCTTAGAGATGAATTACAGATGAGTCTTATAACATCGTTTTATTATTCAATCATCATTTTATGGTTTAATCAGTAACATAGGTTTTGATTTCTTGCTCTGAAACCCTTGTATATGCTGTTTGTATATTGTAAATTGTAAATCATTAGATTACATGTTGTCTTACTGGCATTTGTTGTCTGTATGAGTTGTCACCTGCCATACTTTTGTAGTTTAATATAGAAGAATTCGCAAACCTGCAACATAGTACCAATGATTCAAGTGCCCTAAAACTTTTATTTCCTTTTTTTGTTGTTGTCACTGAAGAGGCAAGCTGTTACTGGATATAATCCAAAATTTTAAAACATCATGCTATGTTTGATCTGGAAACAAATATTTCAATTCCTTTGGCACTGTATTTGGTGGCAGTTGCGAAAGTTACCAGTCATTCATTTTTTACACGCAAATTCATGGATTGGAAAAATATGAGAAATAAAGGGTTGTAAAAATTAGGGCTAAATTTTGATAATTATGAAAAATAATCATGTGATGATTTCTGAGCTGATCATAGTCTAGCTGAAACTTCATTTGGTCACTCACCACCTACTGAATCATGCGCACTGAGGGTCTTGGCCTGGCGGTGGGAGGGGCTTGTCTCCTTCCGCTGTTCCTGGGTTCGAGTCCTCATGTGCACGCCTGTCACCCCCGCGGTGCCTTACATGCCCACTGGGTTTGCAGGGTGTTCAGTGGGCCGTGAGATTAGTCGTGGTGCGCGCAAGCTAGCCCGGACACCCACGTAAATCAAAAAAAAAAAAAAAAAAAGAAGTTCAACTGATTCTAAGAGCCTTGCCTGGCATCTTTGTTGTTGTTCTAAGGCAATGCTATGGTTGAAGCAGTAGTTTTGGCCACTAATGTCTTAAATCACTTATTGACAGAAATGCATCATTTGCTGAGACTTTGGCAAATTTTGGATTCCAGAAGCTTAAAATCCTAATTACAATGGCTATCTGCTTGGCTTGTACAATTTTCCACAAGTCTTATTGGTTCCTCCAAAATTCTAATCCACGGCTTTTTGTTTCTATGCCCCTTGTTGATTTGATTTTCTATAATCTTCCTTTTCTTCTTATTCATCTAATATAAGTTTTATTTCTAAGAATTTGGTAATTTTAATTAATTATATGATAGCTGATTTTAGTAAATAATATGATATAGTGGATTCTATAGAAAATGCATAAGCAGATTTGTTTTCCCCATTCCGTATAGCTTTTCTACTACCGTTTGCTTATGCTAACTTTAGATTGGGGGGTTAAGCTTGCTTAGTCAGTAGACTTGTGTGGCTGCAGTTCTTTATTGTTAGGATTTGCTTCTGCATTCATTATTGTTGCTGTGGTTTTTATAAAGTTTCCAAATGAAATTAGAAGGAAAAAATACTTGGAAGTTTGCTAACCAGCTATTTACATGTCACTTTCAGGTTTGCCGATATTGCCAGCAACAACCTGAGAAATCAATTTGTTTTGTATGTCAAACTTCTGAGAATCTATGGATTTGTGTTTTATGTGGTTTTGTTGGCTGTGGCAGGTAACGATTTCAGTTTCCTCTTATGTCTGGAGTGATTTATGTTTTTTTATTCTTTTCACTGTGTCCTTCAGTCTGTCATTCTTTGAACAAGAAAAACTGGTGCAGGTATAAAGGAGGACATGCTATACGACATTGGAAAGAAACACAACACTGTTATTCACTTGAATTGGACACACAGCGTGTTTGGGATTATGTTGGTGACAATTATGTTCACCGACTGATTCAATCAAAAACTGATGGGAAGTTAGTTGAGTTGAATTCCCACTGTGTGCATGCTTATGATGGTTGTGGAGGTTGTGAGTGTGCAGACTCTGGAGTTAGCGAGGCTCTTTTGAAAAGCAAAGTTGAAGCAGTAATGTGTACCATGTTACTTAGAAAACATACTTGTAATTTTTCCTGCTTTTTTGTTCAAATAATCTTATTTAAATTTATTACAGATTGTCAATGAGTACAATGAACTCCTTGCCACCCAGCTTGAGAACCAAAAGCTTGTAAGTGCATTCTTCCGCTTTTCCATATTGAATGAAC
>Ga0307514_10002520_pt1 | contig 18940 bp, 22 predicted proteins | sample 16_EM_MG_FD_203088 | JGI IMG/M metagenome (GOLD analysis project Ga0307514, IMG submission 203088) | Populus trichocarpa ectomycorrhiza microbial communities from riparian zone in the Pacific Northwest, United States - 16_EM | ecosystem: Host-associated > Plants > Roots > Unclassified | place... | reverse complement strand
GGGGCGGGGGTGGTGGCGGTGGCGGGGGAGGCGGAGGTGGAGGTGGAGGAAGGTGTCCGTTATTTACTCTTCTCATTTACTAGAAACTTCTATTGCTGGACACTTCACTTTTATTACCGCTAGTGATAGTGAACTCTGCAAGCTTCTTTGTACAAGCTCTTTGATATCACAAACCTACCCCAAGGCGGTTATCAGCACCTTTTTCTCTTCCTAAAGCATGTTACAAAATATTTCTACACTTTAGCTCACCTCAAACGTTCCATCGACAACTTTACACAAACCCCCAGCGACTGCAACGGCTCTAAAGTCTTGAAACATGTCTCGTACCCCGTGTGGTTGCCTTACTGGGCGGTCCGGTTCATGGCGAGTCCAAAAGCGGATGTAAAAGGGACAGAATTTTGTAGTTAAAGACAACACGGTCACACCCGAAGCCATTGACCTCACACCATGGATACATACCAGGCATGTTAATCACAGGTTGCCGAGCGGGAAATTCTTAGGATTGAATCCTCGACACCTGGGAGCGGTGTACAGTCATATGTCCGCAAGCACGGCTGAGATTTCAATTCCTATAGCGCATGGCACGACATGATATGCGCTCTTTGGCTCTTTTGAAGTACTTTTTCCCACCCTCCATACTTCCATCAGGTGTCTTCTCTCGTACCTGCTCACTCCAAATTGTATATCACTGCAAAAATTAGCATATTTTCCAATGAAAATCATCCTCCCATCACTGAAAATAATGTCGTCTGCCACCCATATAGGATAACTGTTTGCTAGTTTTCATGTTTCAGATATGCAGGCCAGCCAGGCTCGTTAGAAATACTGCCTACTGCTAGCATATGCCATGATCAGCCATGTGTTCTCACACATTTCCCAACGATCGTGGCTAGATGATGTACTTATATCTGGATCATACCCCTCGATTTATCCACACATTCGATTTATCCACACATTCCTGTTTATTTTTAAAGTCCGGGATTTCTGCAGTGATATTCCACCTACAACACCCGCTGGTAGTTTCTCTGGCTGCAACCATGCTCTTGGCGAGGGATTCAAAGGTATGACCACTCTGCCGTTGAGCATAGCTGTGCCTTCTGGTATGGCGGGAACTCTAGAACCATGTTGCCCCTTCTCTTGACTGGACCGTTTCTTGGAATTCTCCATCGGGAGCTTATGTGCTGCAACCCACCCCTAATTATCGTCCAGTGCATCAATCTCCGAGGACTGGATAGGCAACTCGTTTGGCGTGTCTTTCGGCAGCATTCCCCAAACTGATTTTCTCCTTATTACTATACACCGGCTAAATAAAACCCGTAGATTTGAGCTGGGGGCGACAATGACGCTTCCGTTGTAGGCATTAGGGAGGCAATTTCTAACTGTCAATCCGAACACGCCTTTACCCTATTTACGTTAGCAAAAGGGCCTGGAATAGAAGTACGAGAAATCATGTACCTCGTTTAGCTACTACCTACCGAAGCTTCCTCCTTCGTCGAGATCATCCTCTTTACTAGTGATGGACACGGGACGAGACGAGACGGGATCTCAGAAGAGCCCGGGATGATTCGTCCCGCGGCACCCTCGGTCTTGTGGGCCCGGTACTTCGAGTAAGTCCCGGCGGTAGTCCTGGGACGTCTCGTAGCTATATTAATATGCAAACTCGCTTCTGAAGAGCACTGAAGTAGGTTTTCGTTTGCCCTGCAAGACGTGCCTAGAACCACTTTTGTATGAGCGTGGAATAGAGGATAATGGTATTGTACTGAGTACGTGATCGTAGGGTGCGATACATGGACATATACTACTGTAAGCGATTGTACGCATCCGCTTGTGTGATAAGGTCTCAGTCTCTATTTGTCGGTAGAAAGCTACCTAAGTACGTACGCTAGATCAGCCCTATGCCCTAAGTCCCAAGTGAGAGCTTTACTTATCCTGAATCACCACAACAGATGGTTGATTATCTAAGAGGGAGAGTGCAAGCTATATACAAGTACCCGGGTTAGGGGCAAATATGGCAATAACCCTAGCCCGAATTAAAGTTCAGGCACTGTTCGTTACTATCACATGGAGTGTAGCAACGAGTTATGATCAATGAATCAACTATAAACATTTTCAACCGCAAAATATTACGACCTAAACCTGCCTTCACCCCCCATATGCTGCAGAGAGAAAGGCCCAGAGACCCTGATCACCAATGCACACATTATTTATATTTTAGTTGGGTTGATACTGGCAAACTAATCAAGATTGCCATACAAATTTGCATGGCACCACATGAAAATCAAGACCGACAATACTCAACACCATTCACAACCATAAGCAGGATTAACTGGAGATTTGGAATGATGAGTATCCCTTGGAAAAATTGTTTCAGTTATTTTGGCCACAAATTGTCGAGTATGGACAGTTTGACTGAGCATCTTTATGGCTATTTTATTGATAGTAAACGTACGAGGTGGGCGACAAAAGAACCCCATTCATACCTGTAACGGCCCAAAGTCTCAGCGACAGCACTAGTTTGTATAACTCGGTTCACCTTGTCACAAAAAGCGGCGAAGTAGATAGGACAGTCATAGTTCATCGACTTTTGGAATTGACCGAGATTCAAGACACTGGGACATCCCGCTTCGGAAATCGGGTGTCCCTCCCCTACCGCGTGCCGCTAATCGTAAGCCTTCGTACGGTCTACTGTATAGCGTCCGCGGAGCGATGACGACGGTTCTTCTGTATATACAAACGTCAGCTCTTCTTCTGGTACTTGTTGCAAGATCGACAAAAACCCACCCACGCCCCCAGCTCTTGCAGCACAAGCGTACGTGGCTAGTTACCTCTCTTTGCTGAATCAAACTCAGGGCGGCAACAACTTTCAAGAGTGTGTTTAGAACTCTTTGACTTCTCCTTCCAAATGCTTGTCTAATATTCCTGTTTTTAGAACCAACAACGCCATCGGAAGGCCAGGATCTGTTGTGGAAATAATAAAGAGATATTGCAGACAAGATGTGTGACATGCACGATGTGAGGGACGAGACAATATCGCAGGAGCGGGGACTCTACGGAGTCGAAGATCTGGCGGGGATGGGTAGTCGGGAGTCCATGATGGTTGAACAACCCTCCACCACCACCACGGGGAGGGTCTCGACAGCCCACGCTCCTCCCCCTCTTCCTCTGAGAAGACTATCCACACCGCCACCTACCGTTAGCAACATCGCGCTAGAGATTCAGCAGCGGCGTCTTTCTTCCCTACCTTCCGCTTGGCGCCAGCTCAGAACACCGCCGCCAGATGAGGACGGGGAATACCCACTGTCAGAATCACCAGGAAGTTCGCCCCCAGATGCTGCTAGTTTCCAAACGTCAATAGAGACGATAGGACCCCATTCAATCCTTGGGAAGCACCCACGGTCGCACACGCCACTTCTAGATGCTGCTAGTTTCGAACAACAAGCGGGCTCCTCCATACTGACCCATCCCCCCATCTCCGAACCCCCGCTCTGGGCTCCCTCGCTACACTCCACCCACCCATCCGCCGAAATCTGGACCACAGCCCACGAATTCGCGCTGGCACAGCTAACCCCGTGCTGCATACCCGACCTACAATTCTCGCTACGGTCCCGGCACCTCCCGATTTCGGGGTTGCGAGGGGACCTGATAATGCGGCTCGCAGACGACCTGGCGAGCGAGTGGACGCACTGTCAACAGCCTCTCGAGATGGCGCCGGGGGAGATGGCATGGTTGAGTGCTCGACGAGTGCCGGAGTTGAAGGAGATGTGTAGACTTCGTGGGTTACCGGTTGGCGGGCTAAAGAGGGATTTGATGGTTAGGCTGGCGGAAGCGTTGAAGGGGGAGGAGGAGGAGATGAGGGGGAGGGCGGCGCTGCCGAAGGGTGGGTGGTGAGTGAGGAGGGGTGCGTTGATGTGAGGTTGTAAATGGCACCCTTCGGTATCGCGGGGTTGTGGTTCGTATCAGCAACTCGTGCTTGGTAAATGCCAATTGAACGAGAGGGTTATACGCGGTGGTTTAACTGAACAATCTCTGGGGTTATTCGCTATAGGGTATTCGAGAGTAGTATGAAGTTGCATAAATGATAGGTGGTGATAGAAGATGGCTGCTAAATTCAACATTACGGCTCAATAATGCAATTATTCCTATCAGTTTTGCCCTTCACAACTCATGTGTTTGTAATCCAGGCGGTGGATAGAGGAATAAGCTGCAGGGGAAGTCCCCAGATGTTTGATGTCGATGCACTTTGCGATATTGCAGATTTGAATGTTGCGGATGGGAAGGTTTCAAGTTTTTCAGAGGGAATGACTGATTTGAATTACACCATCGACGGATCGGCGTTCATACCTCCTGCATCATTAGTTGGAACAAAGTAAGCGGAGCAATGTGTTTGAAGCGATGACAATCCTTTAGGTACTCTCATGCCCAGAGTTTTCATCGATCGGCAAACTTGGTCCTAAAACTCGACTGAGCTTGCGACACTGGTTTACGAGCGCATCATTTGGGTAGTAAGTTCGCGCCAACACATCGCATCACGAATTCGCACTCGGCGAATATAATCCTCATTTTCCCAGCCTTATTTCCCCAAAACGAAGGCTATTATATTTTCTTAGCCTTCTATGTATCTATACCTGTACGACGAAGCCAGTAGGGTAGGTTATCTACATAAATTTATGCAACAGTAATCGTTGTATACAGCTGAGAGTAAGCTGATGGGCTGATGGTAAGGCAGTACAAGGCGCTAGATATATCTTAGGTCCTTTCTCCCTTCCCATAAGACATTCGGCTTAGTCTTCACCGTTTCATCGGTGTGTAATTACTCTAACAAATATAGCGCCAAGCTGACGATAGAATCAACATTCCATGACATTTCTTGATTCAACCAATCATACTCCGGTTTCTCGGTCCGCAGATGTCGACAGCCCTCCAAGCACAACCGTGTAACAACCTCAGCCCCGGTTGTGCAGTCGGAGTTGAGTACGTGGCACCTGGGGGGTGGAAATAGACCCGGGAATGTGGCGACAGCTGTTTGGAGGCGTCTGGGTGAGCGAGGACACAATGGAATGTTTGAGTGGCGATGCCAAAACGATCTAGGGTGGTCATTATTATGGCTTCTAAATGCCTCGCTGCTGGCGGCTGGCAAAACTGCTGGAAGGATATTGTGAACAGCGCAGGAATAGCAACAGACACAAACTGGACGGGTATTTGTGAACAGAGCGCAAGAGCAACATATCCAAACTGGAATGGTATTCGCGGACAGAGCGCAAGAATAGCAACAAACCCAAACTGCAACTTGTGAAAGAGATAGGTAATGATAAAATCTTCGAGTCCAGTCGTTCTCCAGCTTCATGGCAACGCCAAATTCGTCTGTGTGTCTGACTCCTCTGGTGGTTGCAAGCCCTTCGACTAACAGCAGCCCTTCTGACGCACCCCATTTCATCAGGGCACCACTTCCTCGAGCGCAGGAATAGCAACAAACTCAAACTCGACGGATATTTGTGAATAGAGCGCAGGAATAATATATCCAAACTGAAACGATATTTATGGATAGAGCGTAGGAATAGCAACAAACTCAATCTGCAGCCTGAAAATGAGATGGGTAAATGGTAGAATCTTCGTGTCCAGTCGTTCTTCAGCTTCACAGCAACGTCTAGCTCATCTCCTCATCTATGTGTATGGCTGGCGGTTCCAAGCCTTTCGACCTGCAGCATCCCTTCTAACGCACTCCATTTCTCCACGGACACCTCTTCGAGCTGCTTGGCAGGGTGGTACGGTATCTCTTCCCTGGGCCTAGAGCTGGCAACATGAGCGCGTACGAACCGGATGAGTTGCTTGGCGTCGGATGTCCTGGAGATGAGTAGTCGAAGAGAAGGGAGGCTGGAAGCTGTGGTGATGAGAGGAAAGCTGAAGTGGTAATGACAGAGTGGCAGGAACAAGTTTCTTTCTTTCTGATAGCCTGCTGCTATTTCGGTCCCATACTCGAGTAGCCATAAATATGCCTGAGTATGACGAGCATGCTCCACAAACCATATCGAAAGACAGTCAAGAACCGGAAACGGAGGTTGATATTGTGTAGAACATAAACACCCAGGAAAAAACTTCGAGGATAGAGGATGGACAAGCACCGGTATCTTGTTGAAAGTGATAACTGCCGTTTCTCAAACCTCTACCCCTCAGCCATGGCGTATATCTCCTGTATCTATCCATAGCTCCTTCGTGCTGGTAGAATCAGAAGTGGTATAAAATATGGCCTTGAGAGAGAGGATGACACCGGCAGAGTACAGTAGCAGCGTTGTTGTGCTTGAAGTCGGAGTGGGTTATTTGCATACAGCGGTGTCTGCACAGTCATCAGCCTTACGGAGAGTCACACCAAAAGCTTACCAGAAACATACCCATCCAGCAGATAGCGTCATTACAGAACACCATTATCCTCCAACTCACACCTAGACAGTCATATCGCAACTGGGTAAGTCGATCACAACTACTCACACCCCCAACCCACAAGATCGCCGTCATCTGTACACAGCCTTGCAATCAAACCACCGTCGCGGTACCTTGGTACACATTCGGCGAGTGGGGTATTCATCAACTACTTGTCGCAGCCATCCAACTGAACCGGCCGCACCGAGATTGCGGTGTTCGGGTTAGGTTTTGACCACTTCGGCGGGCCGCTTGCTTTTTTTTCCAATTCTTCCCGATCCGGTGTTTTTTTCCTTGCCCGAGTCAAAAACGCGGAGTGAAAAAAAAAAGCATTGAGTTAGTAGGGGAGAATTGGAAAAAGCACTGCCCCAGTCGGCGTGGCCGACACGCGTGGTCACGCACGCGTTTAGTACGTCTCGAACGCGACCTCCAAAGCGTGCGGGCAAACATATCGCCGAGTCTAACCACTCAAGGGGTACTCGACCTCGCGAAACGACCAATCCCACGTCGAGGCTCTCGACCTTGCGAAAGCAGCCCACATCATACGCCCACGCAGCGATGAGTACAGCGGAGACGTGTCGCCGACCATGTACCTCGAGTATCGATCGTACGCGAAGCCATCACTCACCGACTGCCCGATACACTGACACCGATACACCGACACACACCGCCACGATCGACCTCACGCACCGCCATCTCAACGGGATCTTGCTCACGGTCCGCGATCAAGTGGGGAAGCTGGCATTTGCTCGGTGTGAGTCACCCCCACCCATGCAACTGTTCCATTACTATTTCCAGAAAGAGCGAGATTCGACTACTGAAGCGCGAAATCCCGGTAGAATAGCCACTTTAACCCTACATCGACGACCCCAACAATTTAATATCGACACTCTAACCCCCCGAGTTAGAACTGCAGATATGCTCGACCTCTCCCCGCGCGCCCCCTGACCCACCGCATACAAACAACCGAGAAATGGCCCTTCTGTTGACAGGCTGCAGCTGCCGTATCTAGACAGAAAATCGACCTGAACACCAACTCTGATTATCAAGCAAGCGGTCTTCGACGGCCATCCGCCAGCTTCCTGTCGAGGTAATAGATACTTAGAGTACAGATCCAAACATGATCGCCCCCGCAATATAACCTCTTCTCGGCATGATAATTAGAATACAAAAGGAAATCATATTTATTCACCATTCCGTCCGTGAACGCCGTGCCAAAAAGAAAAGATAAAGAATTAAAAAAAGAAAAAAAAACGCCAGTCAAAATGAAAAATGTTACAAACGCCTCCGAGATCCCCACCCCCGCCCAATGCGATGCAACGCGAAAACGAGAAAGAAAAACCCAACTTAAGATCCCGTCGGCAAGCCCAAGTTTATTTCGGTACATGAAGGAAGGCTAGAGGGCTAAAGGGCTACCCGAATACAGAACCTCGCTCTCGCTTGGCCAGAAACATATACAAGAAAAGCAATAATAAAGGGTTTCATATTTCCTATCCAATCCTTCAGGAAAAAAATGGTGAAGCAGGCATTATGCGGCTACGCATGTCATTGGTGTGTCGGCGGCTCCGAAGCGAATGTTGTACAACGAATGAGTCGACAAACTCACCAGCGCATTTAACAACCGTCAATTGTAAACAGCCGGACGGGTTGGTTGCGATGGGAAGAAGATTGCTATCGCTGAAAGTCGGCGGGAGGGGTAATGCTGAAGTGGAGTGTGCGTGCATGCGAAAGCGAATGTAGTGAGTGGGTGTGGTGAAACCGGTAGCACAAAAAGGAACCATAATCTCTCCCAACGGTGGGGCTGAATCACAAGGCAACACCTCCCCTCTCTTCCCCCCCGGCGAAAGGGCCAGCCTGTCAACCCCTCATTCTAAGCACCTTCGACAGGTGCTTCGGTCGCACCATATCCCGATAGCCCCGTGCGGACCAGACCTGAAGCTGTTTGGTCCGTCTTAGTCGCACCCTTTTTTTTTCCTTCCCCCTACCGCCTACCTCACATCGTTGCGCAATGGAGATGCATCGCGGAGTATTCCACTAGTCTGCCGTCTGACGTCTGCCACTGTTCCGTTTGGTATTTTGCTGGATCTATCGGCTCATAGACCGGTAGCGTTGAAGGTGAGGCTGTTGACGGTGATTCTGTGGGGAGGGGCCCGTAAAATAATGATGCAGGTGGGTAGCCTGTGTATCCTGTCCATCGTGAATATTCAGCCCACCCATAGTACCCCCCACCTAGTGCTGGTGACGTAGGCGTGTCGTAGAAATTACTCGTTGGTGATACCGGTTGGTAGTAGGTATTGAACAGCTGATCGTATGTTGACGGCTCTTCTGCGGTTGATGCAACAGCATCGATGCTGTAGTTTACGGAAGTGGCTGGAACCTGGGCGAAGGAATATGTCGATAGCGGCAGTTCACTCTGTGAAAGTGACTGCATCTGTGAGCAAATCTGCTCCTCCGGTGGTGGAGTTAAAGGTTGCGAGGCTGTGAAGCTGTTGTAGGACGACGAGTCTAACTTCGGTGAGAAATCTCCGTTACAGCTTCTTGGAGTCGTAGCGGCGGTCTGTGGAGATAGAGGGCTCGTTGTTGAAGAACGCGAAGATCGTTGGGAAAGCGGCGAGCTACAGACTGACGACATCTTCTTGGATATTCGGGGCGGGTTGTTTAAATGTATATGTTGTATCGATATATCGGGTGTATCTGGTTTATCCGGTGTATCTGTATTCCACCGGTTCTTATATTGTGTTGGATGGGTTTCTTGAAAGTCGAAATCGGCTCGCGTTGAATTGGGGGACCGAGCGAAAGATATATATGCTTGTCTTAGGTGGAATAGCTATGCCATGCGCACGCCTGTTGTGCGGATGAAAAAAGAAAGCTCGGGCAGGGGGGGTCGCCAAACGTAGTACCTTACGGATATGACCGATCAAACCACAGTGTAGGTACATAAGTGTACTATTTCTTGCAACTGTAGGAGCGGAAGGGGCAAGTCAAACAGTTTCTCCTGAAGAGGCGGTGACGACAAGATTGTGGGCTATGCTTCCACTTTGGGAAATTTCCAACGACATCTTTGATCGTTGACATACAACACCAAGCACCCACAAAGACTAAGTATGCACTCACTGGGGGAGCAGGTACTTGGGTACCTCTGTAGGTACCTCTGTAGGTAGGTCGTTAGGAGGATCGACATGTTGCTGCCTGCACTGGACTACCCACCCAGCCCGGCTGTGGAAGGTAAACGGCTTTCCGGTGTCCTCCCGCAGGCATTGGCTTGACACATTTTTGGATAATATCCAGACCTCCCAAACTGCCTTGCTGCACTCCACACAGCTTGTGCTGGATTCATCACGGAATCGCCTTTTCAAACTCCAATCAATCCATTTCGATATGAGCGCATCAACCCCCCGCAAGCATGTACTACTTCCTAGTAGCAACCCTTGCACTAATCGTGGCATTGTTCGCTTAATCATTCAACTAATTAATTGGCCTGCCCAGCAGCTGTCATGTCAACGTTTGAAACGGAGTTACACGACTTGGGGGTCCTCAATGCAATGTTCCACAAATAACCACGCATAGTAGTCAACTGGCGCCTCCAGCAGCAAGCATTCACATGTATTAAGAAGAGCAGGAATACTTTGTGATGGGCGATAATAGGTCATAAGGGCCTTTCAGACATCGTTGGTGCACACCTTCATAATAGCAGTCTAGTTAATAGCTTGGTTCCGAAAATAGAGTAACCGTTCGAAAGAAGGAGGTATCTTTAGAACCCATTTTCATCTCCACTAACAACATAGTTTGTGCTAACCTGTTGTGTTTCCGCAGCCCTATTGGGCGACCGGATAATTCGGTGGTGTTATCAGGCCGTTCGATGGAACACAATGTACCCACCACTGGCCAAATGGAGCACCGAATACCGAGCTCGGGAATCTACCCACTGCTATAGGAGCTTCAGCTATAGCAGTCTTCCAGAAAGGCGCAGGAATACTCGGGCAAGTACAGGTTCGAGCTCTGGAATGATCTTGGTACCTGAAAATTTCCTCACCTCAGACTACTAGTTTGCCATGCGGGCCATGCATGACTTAAGCCAGAAAGGTGCATACAAATGCTTCTGAACTCGGCAAGGAAGGGGCACTACGGGCGCCGAATGGCCGCAGAAATCAGCCGACCAATCTCCTTACTGCGGTCAACAGTTTAACTTTAAAACACTCCGTGCGGTCGACAGTTTTGTCTCAGTTTTTCGCGTGGGGGGAAGATTTACCGAGCATATTTGAGACCTACTCAGTACTGTACATTTGAGGTGCATGCTGCAGAAGAGTCATTAAAGATCTTGATTCAGCTAAATGATGCGCAACCAACATTTGTCCATTACATCTACATATAACATTGTATCAGCAGGCGCCTTAAATTTGGTTGAATCAACAACCACATAAACTGAAGTCAATCGATTACCGTCATTGGACTAGTCATTCATTAGGGTCTGAGAAAAAGGCTGTGCGCAAGGCTCACCCAGGGTACAAAGAGCTTATGTATACTCTAATAAGATCGCCGGAGCAATACCTCAAAACGCTCCACGTCTATATTGAGGCGGTGCACGACAGTTTCCCCACTATTTGGTCGCGGTAGTGGATAAGTGTAACGTGCCTTTGAAATTCGGCTAATCAAACTTCAAGTGGAAATTGATAGGCGTTACTGATGTGGTTGCGCATATATATCCTAGGTAAGCTACATAGGATGTTAACACGGTACTGGAGAAGTGGGAGCGATATCGCGATGCCGCACAAGGGTGGATCCAGAGATGGAATTGTATTCCACCGGCCTAGCATGGTTCATGACGTCCCCAGAACAAGGAAGTAGATAGGCTATGCAGGTTGATAGCACCATTTCATTCCACGACTTTCCGATTTCAAGACGATGGATGGATGGTGGTTGAAAAGCTGCAGATCAGGCAAGATGCCGAGTTCCGTCACTCGCTTCGCGAGTGATGACAGGTGACCTTTGCACAGCCACGACGTAACTCTATTGATCACTGTGTTCGCTTACAACGTGTTCAAGTTTTTTTGTTTCTTGGAAGCTGTATCAGATCTTGCGCTCCTGCATTTTTGCAACCATCCAGCAGTAATTCAGCAACAACCACAAGGTTTATTTTTGCCAAAAGGCTATTTCCTCGCATGGTGTTGCCGAGAGCCAATAAGCGAGTAGGAAAAGGAGAAGAACCAAAGTAAGGTTACACACTCATTAATTACAAGGGACTTGGAGTTGATGTCGTGGTTCCACCCGACCCGAGTACCAGGACATTCAATTTACCGCCGTCATCTTATGTCCCCAAGCGCTGGACGGGGCGTACTCAGGGAGGAAGAAAACTGCCTTGGTACTTTGCACGGATCATGGGTGGCACCTACCCCAGGGCTTGCACGACACTGGAAGCATGCACCGGGCCTCTGTTGTAACCATAACCAGGCTGCTGGAGGTGGGGTGATCGTTTCCATGGCTACGGAGTTATTGAGCGGCTATCATGGCGGGAGAAACATCGACCTTCTACAGGAGGGTGGAGCAGGAGAAAGAGCGTTTGTTCTCGAGATTCTACTTGCCGTATCCTCGATCTCTACAACTTTTCCTGCAGGCGCATGTTTCCAAGAATACAAACGGCCAAAAATATGTTACTGGCGGGGAAACCATAACGGTTACCCCATCTCTCTAGAACCTTTCAGCCTTCCAAAGCCATATCTTATCCCCCTCATCAGAAACATGTCCACAAAATCTATGTACCGGGCAGCCGTTGAAAAAAAAATAGCCCATTCAATCTAATATGTCTCGGGAGGAGTAGCAGTTAGTGGTAATCATCCTCCGGCCCCAAGACAACGCCTTGCCCCCTCTCCGGCTAATCAGGGTCCTAGAAACGGGGCTTCCTTTCTTCTGGAATTCTGATTTTGGATCATCCAGACGCAGTGGTTGGCTGAGTGCAATGCATCGGCATTTTTATCCCACGTTGTAGTGTGTGCCTGGCTATGAGAGATCTGACCCGCGACTTAGAACGTGCTTATTTTTGGCCCTACCTGCTTGTGCTTGCTGTTATGCATGGTGTGGAAACCCCGTGATGGGTCTGTGCGATGCAAAAATATCTACGAAGACTGCTACATGAAGATCCACACCTTGGGAATGAAAAGCAAAATTGCGGTGAATGCTATTGCTACCTTGATATAATGAATGCAGACACCTACGCAACGCTCCTAATCGGTGACGTATAGTGGAGCTTGCGAAGCTTTGGGCAGGAAACCATCCTGGTCCCGATCCGCACAGTGCCGGTGAATGGTTCTGAGCGCCCAACTTGAATCGCTGAACGGAATCGGCTTCGTTAGAATACGTAAGCGGTATGACAGGACGAAAACCACAAATCCCCAAGTTCTCTATTGAACTACGTATACACATGGTCACTGGCGTTGATGGAAAGTAGAGTACTAGGCGGTGCGCACTGCGCGGCAGAAGTCCTCTATGACCTATGATCCCGAATCGAATCCCGGCTTGACGAAACAAGAACCCCAGAGATTATCCACGAAGCTTTCACCGCGTGTTGGCAATTTCCCGCACACCCACGACGTTGTATGGTGGGGCGATGAAGGCTGCTGGTTGGCTTATCAGAAACTTCCTCTCAGCGTCGAAGTTTCGTTATGCGTCACAGCTGCAACTTGGATGGTCTGGAGATATGTTTTTAGGTTTGTGCGCCTAGTGGACAGGCCTGTTTCATGACCTCTTGGCTCCAAGCTGCTGATGCAGATAATTTCATACAGCTGGCTATCTACAACTAACGGGTTTCATCTGTGGGGGTGGGATCTGGAGCTGCGTAAACGGCGATTTCGCATGAGATGGGTTGGAATGATGATAAACTGGAGAGAAGGGGAATTACAACACCCGCGTAAGTGTGGGATCTCTGTATCATAATTAGATGCACCTGTGAGGCACACAGCTTGCTTCAGTTGTTTGTACAGTCTCCTAATCTATTCATCACACGAAACTACCACTACATTTGCACTGCCCCTCTGCAACCACGAGTGACGGACGGTGAGTTTCCATGTGATTGTTAATCATGCCACCTCTACATAGCGATGTCCATATGGTACAAAGGTACGTTCACGAGCTGTATGTCTACACGTTTCAGCCATGAGTGGGAGGGTATAACACATTACACATTCTCTTGGTATAATAGCTGGAGTCTAGCAATGAAGATACGATGTGCAATTTGGCGGACTTCTGTATCTAGATCTGCGTGAGATACGCATGGCTCTCGGACGAGATAGGAAGGCGTTTGTTCGATCTCCTCGGACCGGGTGCGGTTATGAATTCGTTGAGAGTAGTAGTGACTCCCGACAAATAGGCAGGCAACGGCGCTAGGAAAGCTAGAGGACTTCCATCCAGGAGCGCCGTTGTTGGTGCAATTTGAGGACTACATGCTGGACGATTCTACATGCGAGAAAGCCGTTGGCTAGCTTCCAGGTTGTTAGATCCCAGATTCCCAGACGTTCAAACCTAACGATAAATGCCGGTCCAGAATCTCCCGCTCCAGTTGGTAAGGCGGTCGTAGTGGATGGGTTTTTGGCTGCTGAGCACTCGAGGTGCTTGTGTTTGGGGTTTGAAGTTCTCTACCTAGACACGAAATATCACTGACAACTTGAAGACAGGAGTCCGCCACTTCGTTGTGAGTTCCTCCTGATTTGGACCTTCAACACTCATCCATGCACGGCATTTCCTCCTTCTCCTATTTCTGCCGATTACTATCGGGCCCAGCAATTCTTGTTGGTCACTGCGGTAATTTGCACTCTGCAGTCACCGGGATGACTTATTACTCACAAATTGCGGAGAACCTACATCGCTGCGCGCATCACTTCTTATGCAAACCGTCACTTCTTGGTCCCTCGCTTACCTTATTCCAACCACCCACTTTCCTTGCGACGGCGCAGATATGCACGGACGCGGATCACCGGGGCTGGACGCTTCCGTTCGATAACCGTTTCGTCGCGCACTCGAAACCTTCCCAGAAGCATCTAAATCTGCCCAACTCCGCAATATCATACTTAAGTTGACATCGGACATCCGGGTACTCCCCCTGCTCCGCCTACCGCATGGATTACAAATGCGAAGGTGCCCGGGTCTGTGAAGAGCCGGTGCCGAGCTTGAGTAACCAGCGATACTTGGCTGGGCATCGCGGGTGACAGCCGCGCTGGATTACAAACAGGAAATTAAATAGTCGGAAGATGGTTAACGACGCGCACAAGTATCAAGCGCATACTTGCTCCTGTACCGCGGACTGCGTATAGGAGTTAGCTCGAAATATGCGACAGATTTGCCTTGGAGGGTAAAGTAAGCACTCTCGTCGTTGCCGGGTGGATTGATGGTAAGTTGGAAGCTGGAGACAGGTTTAGGATGAGCGCGGAGTTCGCTATGTTGCAGTCTGTGGGAAGTTTTCGATAGTGATGCTTCTATAGCCATATTTACATGAAAATAACCAAAAATCTTCTATATGTACGTACGTACCTGCCGCACCGCGACTCCAAAAATTGAGTACCCCGGATTAAACCTATCTCGGCCCGGCCGCCAGGAGGCTATCCTCCTCTCCTACCTCCGCCTCACCCTCAGCCTCACCCTCACCGTTCAGTGGCTCATAACCAGCATCCGGCGCCAGCCGCACCATAAACACGACCACCGTCACAGCCGCGGACAAAACAGCCAGCAGCAAAAACGGTAGTCCAATCCACCCGCCACCAAACTTGATCCCCAACTGGAAAGCAATCGATATCGACGGACCTCCCACCAGTGCTCCCAGCGTATCAAACACCGCAATGCTTGTGTACAACTTTCCGATGTTCGATGGGTGCACCATTGCTGTAACAAGACTGCGAGTGGACGCGCCGAAACCGGAGCCGAGGGTGTCGATGATGAGGGCTGTTGAATGTGGGATTAGAGGGAAGAGCTTGGGGAGGAGTGGATTGAGGGATACATGCCGATAATCACCAACGGCGGGTTGGGGGCAGTGGCGATACCAAGGAAGCCTAGAGTTACCAGACAGGCGCTTGTGCGGGAGAGGTAGAGGTCCTTTTCTGCGGTGCTCATCTCCCACTTTGTCATGATGAGAGAGGTTAATACCGGCAAGCCTGCCAGCAAGAGGACGAGGTTGAAACCCGCGCGGAGGGATAGGAGGAGACTGGACTGTGTGCGATTGTCAGTATGTGGGATCTTGAGAGGGGAAGGGAGGAATTGCCTTGGCGAGTGACCAGTCGTATCGTTTTGAGACATACTGCAGAAGCAGCATCATTGTCTGTCGGCCGATTGTGATCACCAGGAATATAGCCACTAGAAGTGTCACATTGATGTCTTGTCGCAGGAAGGTCATTATGTCGCGATGGCTGCTGGAGTTTTTACGGGTGATCTCCGGTCTCGAAGTGCGTTCTTGGCCTTCCTGCTCCTCATGCGAAGAATTGGGCGGTGTTTGCCTTGCTAACTCTTGACCACGTGTCTCCGGTATAGCAGATGCAATTAATACCCCAAGCACTTTAATCGCGAGCGCAATGTACATTGGTGTCCAGACGCTATGAGACATGAGGATAGAACTCAGAGGCGGTGCTACAAGCTCGGCGAAGAGCACGCAAGCTTGTAACTGGAAGAATACCGTCGTTCTTGTAAACAGGAACATCAGCCAATGGCCAAGGAGAGGATTTGTATAAAACAGCTTACCTCTGCTCGGCTGATGTGACGTCCGCAAGTATCATCAGTATCAGTGCAGCTAACATCTGAATCCCACCCCCAATCATGAAGAATGCCGCAGACAGCCAGGTAAGCTTAACCGGTAGCTGGAACCAGCCTATATATCCAAGCCTAAATCAGAGGAGCAACTGAAATAGGCAGGAACATCGTACAAACGAGTTGAATCCAGGCAAATGAGAGTGTGAGTCCAACGAGAGTCAGGACCAAGATGATCTTCCGTCCGTATCTGTCTGCCAGGACACCATACGGAATAGCAAGCAGAACACCTGCCGACACTGTCAGTCCCCATAATTGATTATCGACTTTGGCTCGAACTGATAGCACCTGGAATATTGGAGAATAGAGTTTGAAACCCATTCAAAATTGCGAGCTCTTCCTGAACGCTATCGACCTTGCAGTACTCTTCCGGTATGTTTCCGTTCCCATCGATGACTCCCGGATTATTTGCTTTATAATATTTTAAGCATATGATCGACTCGATGAGGCGTAACTGAGGTGCGATGCTCAGGAACACTGCGATGAACAACGTCACCATCAGGACGGCGCAGAGGAATATGACATAGGAGCTTAAGCTTCGGAATATCCTTCGCAGCGGATTCTTGGAGAGAAGAGCGGGCGACGGGAACTCATCAATTGCGGAAGCGACCATCACGGCAAGCAGTACTGTGTTGTGTCGAGCGGTGGAGAAGTTAGCTCTGGAAATGGTGAGGTGACGTTTCAAAGCTTATTTTAAGTCGTATGGATTTGGCATCTCGCGTCGGAGTTCCGTGAAATTCAAAAACCGGATTTCGTTGACTGGAGATCTCCGTTTGCTTGTTTAGTGGTTTGTTAGCCGCCATTGTATCCGCCTTGCAGGACGACCGTTGCCGCGGACGTATGGTATCTTGCCGAGGAATTCATGCCGCAAAGAGACTCGGCAACTCGCTGATGAGCCCGGCCAATCAGCTATCGGCCCGAAATGCTACGATCCACGTCAACCTAACCCAACGTGCCAATAAGTCATTCGATTTCTTGCCCCACACTAGATCACTTCCGTACGCATTCATCCATAAACTCGGCACTTGCAAGTTTCATTGGATAAATTCCTCTCCTATCCGAACAACTGCAAACAGCAGTGGTCTCGCAGTGGGGGGTACTCTCAATTTAAATCTAACGTTGCTTAGTTATACCAAGGAACTCGTCACAAGGAACTTGCTGTACTGTGCATTTACCTTTGTTGCGAGGAAGTGTGCCCTCAGCCGGAATCCTCGCCCAGTCCTGAGTTTGGTAGACATTTCTCGGCTGCGCATGAGGCCGGGAGTCGCGGGTGGCGCTAGAAAGTACTTTGTGGAATACATTGTGGATGTTGCATGTCAAGAACCCCGAATACAGTGGTTTGGCGAATGTTTCTGGAGTAGCTATGCTCATTATTAGCATACTTGCTTTCTTACCTTGTATTCTTGATTATTGTATGCTCGATCAATTAATTTACTACCTTTTACTTATCAAGTGCTGCGCACGGGATGAGGCTCCGGCAATAAGTATAGGTGCTCCGACTTTTGGGGTTTCAGAAATTGGGAATGGTCTCGCCTTGAGTCTTGCGATATAAGCTTTATGCTAACGGTCTTCGACCTTCAATCATTCATTAATTCATTATTAGCTTTCACTCTTATTACTGATCTATATGATTACCATCTATACCCCCAATCCACATCCTCGCTCTCCTATCTCCCATTCACCGAGACTGTGCCTTTTCAAATCTTCATATAAAGGTTCCACAAGCTCCCGCAATTTTTAGAGATGTTACTTTCCACTCCACTCCTCTTTTCCTCATTTGCTTCTCGTCTTAATTCTGCACATCTCGATCGGTTGGTCGCTTACGGTCAGGTGTCATCGATAATCAACGTTTGGGTCTCGAAATTAGTCTCTCTAGATGGAGCCTTGCTACTGCTCTGAAACTTCCATACTCTCTGCTCGAGGGATTGGCTGTAGGATTCCTATGGCAATTACTGGGGCATCTACCTCAAGCCGAATGATTCAGTCTTTTGGATGCCTTTCGTGTATGAAAATACAGTTGTCTGGGAAGATACTTACGAGGTATGGTGTGCTTTGAAGTCCCGCTAAAGCTCTTCTTCCCGCTCCCTGGCATCCTTCTCCGGGCTATCCATCATGTCTCCTGTAGTTTCGAAAGTTGGTGCTGAATGAGTGGGGTCGTCGGGTACCACTGGCGAGACGGATTGTATCGAAGGCTCTTTAGAAGGCTTAGGCGATTCATCGGGTGAATGATTGGCCAAATTATCCTTCAGCAGTTGCACAATCTCCTCATAGCCCTCCTCAACAGCTCTTTTCAAGGCATTGCGTTTGATATTTATGTCGATTTCCCTTTCCAAAAGCAATCGAGCCACATCTTCGCGACGCTTTTCTACGGCGGCCTGGAGAGCGTTACCGTAGTACTCGCTCTGAGCATTGACGTCGGCACCATGATCCAATAGCATACGAACAACAGTCTCTTTTTCGTTACATGCAGCAGCCTGGAGAGCGTTACCGTAGTGCCCGCCCTGAGCATTGACGTCGGCACCATGATCCAATAGCATACGAACAACAGTCTCTTTTTCGTTACGTGCAGCAGCCTGGAGAGCGTTACCGTAGCACCCGCCCTGAGCATTGACGTCGGCACCATGATCCAATAGCATACGAACAACAGTCTCTTTTCCGCTAAATGCAGCAGCCTGGAGAGCGTTACCGTAGCCCCCGCCCTGAGCATTGACGTCGGCACCAAGATCCAATAGCATACGAACAACAG
>Ga0307514_10002518_pt1 | contig 18946 bp, 19 predicted proteins | sample 16_EM_MG_FD_203088 | JGI IMG/M metagenome (GOLD analysis project Ga0307514, IMG submission 203088) | Populus trichocarpa ectomycorrhiza microbial communities from riparian zone in the Pacific Northwest, United States - 16_EM | ecosystem: Host-associated > Plants > Roots > Unclassified | place... | reverse complement strand
TAGATAGGGAGCCTTGGCGCAGGAAACCTTTGAAAAGGCTCCTCCTGCCGGCGAGTTGAGAGAAGAGATGAGCATCTCGGACCAAAGTCCTTACATGATCTTGACTGCCGTCAGGAGAGAGCGATATCCCAATTTGCTACAATATTGTGAATTAATGAAGCCACATATCTCCGAGAGAGCTGACCATGAGGTCGGCGACTCTGGGCAATACATAGATCTAGGTATGTGTGGACTGGCTTCTGGGTGCACTCGGGAGCGTGCGCAAGATAGTTATTCATGGTCACTGCCAAACAATTCGTCTGACCAGGAGACGGCGGTGAAAGCCCCAGACAATGATCAGGCGCAAGCTCACTCATCGATGGGGTGCATCAGGTCGAATCGGAGATTTCATTGAATTCTGTAACTCTTTCTTACTGTACTCTACAACCAGTATACTGTATGTGTGAGCTTGTTGCAGGGGTCTCTAACCCCACGCCACCATGGGTCAATATCCCTGCCGATATCAGGGTAAATCTCGCTGCCAATATCAGGGTAAATATGGCTGCCGATATGATGGTTAATATTGCTGGGAGCTGTTCCTGAGTCCATAACTATCACAGTAACCACAAACCAGAAAAGCATTTTCAAATTGCACCTTCAACGAATTTACGGACCAATTTGGCATCGTGGCATCTGGTTATCTCGAACCTGATAGATTTACACTACCTCCGTTGGATGCCAATAAGGCTGAAATGAAATCGCTTATCGATGATACACTGAATGATGTCCTCGTAAAGCCAACCAAGTGTTTGTGGGGGAAATGAAAGTGAGTGGTTACCGATAGTTTATGAGATAATGAAAAATGTAATGCTCAGCTACCCAGATGCTCATTGCTATCGAGTGTCAGATATTGATTACGGAAGCGAAGAAGCAAAACATGGATTATGGATTTGCACAATGCGGGATTCAGTTGGATTCAGCGGAGGAAGCGGGTGTTTTAGACCCACAAAAAACTTTACGGTATTGTTTCGACCCGCGACATCTGGACCCCCTTATGTTACGAGAATGGTACCTTGAAAGTAATAGCCCAAGCGCCTTTATCCTTTAAGTAATTTGGTTGCGTCTGGAAAATACAATGATTCTGCACAAAAAGTCGAACTGGGAAATTTCTTAGCTGTATTCTAGCGATGCTTGATGACATCAATGGAAGTGCCAAAAAGCAGAACAGAGTTGACTTAGGAATGGGTTCTTTTCCTTGTGGGCGCTGGTTTATAGAGGGGTTAATTTGCCTGGACTATCGGGGTTGAGGGGAGGAATCACTATTTTCTGGGGTGACTGTGGTCTAGCATTGCTCGGCACCTTCCCATGGTCAGAAATCGCTGGAGTTCAGAATCGCATATATAACTATTGTGGTTTTAACAGTAGTAGATTTCTTTAGTCTGGGTCTGAGTTGCTCACAGCAAAGCATTCCAGACCTGAACCAGACGTGGTTTACCGCGGGGGTGCCTATTGGGTTTTATTCCAGTTGCCGTGTGGGATACTACACCCTACCCTCTCCGGGGGGCCGTGAAACCAGACCAGACTAGATACTCCATAGTGGCTACAGTACCTAATAATTTATCATAAGATCAGCGTCTCCACCCATGGCCACCACTCCTCATACCTCTCCATCGCCCTCAGCACCCCCTCGGCCCCAATAAATACAACTCCAAAGGGCATCTTCACCTTCTCCACCTCCTTCCCTGTGAGCTCATACCACCCCCCCACCAACCCCACCGCCTCACAACCAACTACATTCCCCCACCCAGTCAGCGCCCCCAACCAACCTCCCACCCCTACCGGATCTCCCTCCACCTCCTCCACCGTCGGGTGCCCTGGAGCACTAGGTAGCAACATTACCACCCTCCCATCCTCAAAGACCTCTTTCCTCGCCCACCGGGTCACCTCCGCCACGAAATGTAGATCCCGGAAAATTTTCTCGGGGGTGTAATTTGGCGAGTTCTGGGCTGCGGAGGAGAGGAGGGTGAATACGGAGGGATCGAGGTGGGGCTTGTGTTCTGAAAGCCATTTGTTCGGGTGCTCGGTGGGGAGTATGGTGAGTCGCTCGTAGAGATAGGCGCCAGAGTAAACTAGTTTCCCAGCTGTGGTAAGTTTCTCCCAAGCAGCTACAGAGAGAGGCTGGGTGAGCTGCGGTAGATGAGGATCTTGTTGGGATTGGCTTTGAAGGTGGGATACCACCTTTGTGAAACAGTGGAAATACTGTGGGGAACAGATCTCCTTCAATTGCTCCATAGGGGGGGTAATGAATCTCCTCCAACCTTCTCCCCCCCCCTCTTCTCCCTGGGGGTTAATATATCGAGGTACGCCCCCACCACTCCCTACTACCGCAGTTTGTATAACATCCCACACCCTACGCAACCCCCGCACCCCTCCCTCCCTCGCCCCAAAAATTGCAAGGGAATCCAAGCTCCTACAGGCAGGAAACACCCCCCCCATTCCCACTCCCGGTCTAGCTTTAAACACTAAACACCCATTAAACCCAGCTGGGACCCTCCCACTCCCTGCTGTGTCGGTTCCCAGCGCAAACGGCACCAACCCCATCCCAACAGCAACTGCACTCCCGCTCGATGATCCCCCTGGTACATACGCCCCGCTCACACGAGGGCCATATACACAACCCGGATAACCCCCGGGTACCCGCGTCCCAGTTAGCCCAGTGGCGAGTTGATCCATAGTTGTTTTTCCGATGCATATCGCCCCTGCGGTGATTAGGGCATCGTAAACGGAAGAGGAGGTTGTGGGAGTGTAGTTAACGGGTGAGCAGGAGACTGTGGTGGAGATCCCGGCAATATCGAAGTTGTCTTTGACCGCAAAGGGGATTCCCCATAGCGGAGTTTGTGGGGTGGGGCCGTGGGGGTGGGATTGGAGAAGCGAGTCTACGTGAGAAAGGATGTGGGTGAGGGGGAAGATATGAGAGAAGATGTGCGGATTGGTTGTGGTGATGTGGGTGAGGTGGGAGTGGAGGGCTACTTGAAAGCTCCGTGGGGTATGGCAGGAGGTGGAGTAGGAGTCGAGGATTGTGGATATGGTTAGGGGGGAGGGGAGGGGAGGGGTAGCTGCGGACAGGGGCTCCTCCATCTGCACGATTACGTGCATGAATGGGTTTCAGGTTTGGAGGCGGTACTGGTTGCAGTAGCCTTTGCCCACCAGTCTATGAGTGTGTGGGTGTGGGTTGATCCCGCGGGTGTCATTTGTGTCTGATATCAAGAGATTGTTTGTTGTAGGTTTGGATACTATCCTTGCTCCATTGACTAGCCACGTGATTGGCCACTCACGTGCCATCCGTCTCAAAATTTCTGACCTCGGGGAATTTGGGATAAACCAAAAAAAAAAGAACACACTGCATGTCAGCCTCGGCTAAGGCATTCACATATGCATGTTGTTAACTGTAGGTGGCGGGATATATCTTTTGGGTAGGAGTGAAAAGTAGCAATGTAGGTCGATGGAATGAGTATCAAAATCAAAGCAGTGGGTATATAAGACAACCATATCCCTCCCGCCATTGGAGGCTTCCACGGAAATCTCTTCAGAGATTCCTACCAGATTCTCCATGATACTGGCTCTACCTCTGCACGCCCACTCGGACTGAGACTACCCCACCCTCCTCATTCAAGGAACCCCTCACAGGGCCCTTAACCTCCCCCATCAGTCGCTCATATATACCTGCTCAAATGCGGCCCTGGCCCACCTCTCCATCCACACCCCTGTGAATTCCACCCCAGCTAGTTCATCCCTCGTCACCCAACTGTACTCAATATGTTCTTCATCCGCCAACTTCACCTGCACCTCCCTCTCCTCATCATTATCCACCCCACTCAGCCCCTCCACCTCTACGAAGAAATTGAACTTCCTGTACACCCTCCGCCTCCCTATCTGGGGATCTATCCTCCTCCCCTCAAACTCTTGCCAACCCTCTCCATCAGGTCCTTTCACGGCCCCAAGGATCCTAGTAACCCGTAGCCCCGTTTCTTCAAAAACCTCCCGAGTGACTGCGTCAAGAAGGGTTTCGTCCACAGGGGGAAACTCGGCTCCGCCACCTGGGACCTCCCAGAGAAGGGGGAAGGAGTCCCCGAGTACTGCGGCTCGGCGGAGAAGGAGGATTTTCGGGGGTTGCGCTGAAGGGGGAGTGAAAATAAATGCCCCAACCAGTATGCCATCAGGAGGGGGTAGGTGTGCTGGCCGTGGGGGAGAGTTTATGGTTGCGGATTCGGATAGGAGACTATCTTTGAGTGCTAACAGGAGAGCGGGGACGGGTACGGCAAGGTGGGAAAGAGACTGGGGGTAAATGACACCGGTGGTGAGTGTACATGTAGGACGTGCACTCCCCACGGCTTCGGCCGCAGCGGTAGGCCTGCTCAGGGAAGACATTGATATCTGTCGTTGGAAGTGAATTGATAGAGGACCATGTGACATGGTGCCAAGACAGTTCAGGGTAATGACCTAAACTCCAAACGAAATATTACAAGTAACAATGCTATAATTTCTACTGATACTAGATCCAGACTATGAAATGTTACAAGTCAAGGTATCAACGATACCTCTTGGGCTGTTGTTTCATCAGCTGGAAGCCCTAGAATATTAGATACATAGTGTTGTTATGTATACGAAGATAGGAGAGGTACTTGGCAACCACTGTTCATCGGGTGCATTTTACACCTGTAATGCATTCAAAAGCATGACCTTTGAGACCTTGATAGAAACTAAACTTCAAAGGCTTAACTCATCATGGTATTGATAGTTTTTACCATTTTCGAAAAGTCGGTGTATAAACCAGTATGGATATTTCAACCAAAGCACGAAATGCTCACTGAATGATACACAATCTTCTCCCTAACAAAACCTAGCTATTTATCTAGTAAGCACTTCTGTGCTTGACCCCGGTGATGATGCTAACAGAAGTGTGTTGCCAATTTTGCATATCCCAGGCCCAGACATAGCAATCCTGCGACTCCCCGTCCTTGCCCAAATACCCCCTACTAAATACGTTCCGTAATTGAACAGGAGGATAACAAGTTTCAAAAAAGGGCTCTCAAGATGATGGGAGTAAATGGCGCTGTGAGAAGTTGGAATCCCACCTAAGATCTCAACCGCAATTTTAGTCCACACCCGGACCTGGGAGAGGATGTCACGAGGCTATAATGGAGGAATCCTTGGTAGTAACGATAGAGTAAATTCAACGGAGCAATCGTAGAGTTCGCTATAAACTTGTTCTAGTGCCCTGCTCTCCTATTTCCCCAGCTCGCAACTTATCCCAATTACCCATATTAGGGACCCCTGCTTCGACACCTTTTTGTTCCGTTATCATGGTATCCTGCAGCTCCCGTGATCTGTCACGTGAGAATATCCTTACAGGCACGTTGCAATTGCAAGGTACACATACACATTTGATTGGTTTAGTATGGAGACTAGCTCTTTGTGCCACCAGCTGAGTGTTGTGTACCCAGTCAGTCCCCTCACCTGACCCTGACCCCCAGACTAGTGTCCAGTCCTGGACTCAGTGAGAGGGAAAAAGGGAAGAGAGCTCTAGGCACCTAGTTATCTCGAAATAATAACACCTACAAGAACCACAAACAGCCCGGCCCCTCTAGAACCTTCGGATGACACCAAATTAAACCTCTTAGTAGTTCAAATTTAGACCTTGCAGGTAAATATAAGCGGTAGTGCCACTATTACCCTGAACCTTGGCACTACCTACCTATCGAAACAGAAACTTGAATGACACCCGACGAAGACCCTTATATCATTGCAGGAATCAAAGGTAGTGGCAGTGTAATGCCCAGGAGCACCTACACCCATCCAGATGCTATAGATGTATATATGATCAGCTGTTATATGTCCCGCGGGTTTAGTATCATGTTCAGCCCGTGGGACCCCCACACTAGTACAGCCATGCTATTATAGAGTACCACGCGAAGGTGATAAAGCTTGATCTCATCGTGGTAGATATCTATCTAGGTGCAAGCAATTGGCTCAGCAGGTCGTTCAGGAACAACTGGCCACAAGTCACTAACTACCTGGCTCCGTGAACGATAGCCTACGTTTTGCAAAAAAAAAATTGAACCAGCAAGCAGAGAATCGTACAATCTGATCGTCTACGCATGGTGAGCCTTTAAGGAATTCCTATTCTCGCCTCGCCTATCGTCACGAACTAATTGGTCAATATATGGTCATGTGATCGCCTACGAAAAGCCTTTTTTTTGCCCCTAGATTGATGTGCGCCCTAGACTGATAGAAACTAGCCAATACGAGAGTATAAACTAACTGCCGCACCTTAGTTCCGACTTGGAAAGGAAATGAGCGGTTTTTTTCTGGAACCCGTCAGGCAAGGGGCCCAACGAGCTCAGCGCGATAACATAACTGTTCTGAAAATCATCTCCCAAACCCTGAGACTTGATAGATTCCTAGTAAGCACAGTATTGATATTTCACGACGATCTAAGAAGTAAGAAATACGATTGATGCTAGTCATCGATACAACACAAGTGCTCTAGTCTGATACTTCATATGCATCTCATACGGCTAAGACCAGAATATCTGATAAAGATCATAACAGGTGTTCGGAACGCACAACACTTTACAGCCCCCCAGTAGATAATCCCTAATGACCACCACATAGACTCATATAACTGGAATGGCTGGAGTAGATCAATTCAACTAGATAGACATTGGGGTATAAGGATCTCATATCTCACCTTCCTTGAAGCTTCGAGCCGTATCTATTCCTTCCGAAGTCCACCGATAGCATATCTCCCCAAGCATAATCGTGGACCTATTTATACACGTGTCTTGCCGTGGGGAAAGATCTGGGCTGGGTTATATATAAACACCAATTACACCTGCATAGTTGGCTCGCTGATCTAATGAATCGTCACATAGGTACCTACCTGCTATAGTAAAAAAGGCAACGAACTGACTCCTGCACCGTGGGATATGTCTGCGTCAGCAGTTTTGTCACTAGGGCCAAGATGACAGGTCCAGCAAGTAAACAACGCAACACTCGCCAACCACAGGTTACTTAACCAATTGCAGAGAGTTTAAGCCCAAAAGAAATTTAGCCAATGAAACCTGTAGAAAGGAATCAATACCAGAAGAATGCGATTACAACACCATGATAACCTTGATCATGGCAGCGTCTCCACCATTCAGGATTCCCCAAACCGGCCTCGTTATTTTCTTTATTCAAGCCTCTTTATTGCCCCGTCGTATGATAAGGCTACAGATCACCACGGCAATGTGGTCAAGTATGCAAGAATTGAATAACAAGTATGTACAGTATGTGTAACAGTTTGCTCGACCGGCCAAGCAGATATGTAAAGTTCAAGCGTGCGGAAGGCCACAACATAAATACTTATAAGACATATGTAGGCACCAGAAACTGTTTATTCTCCGCGGGCTGGAAGTTAGACTTGTGACGAGTGGTCGAAACTTAGCTTGCCAAGAATACACAACATCATGTCAGCACGGACAAACTCGACCTGCTTTGCATTTGCATGTACGTTAGAGTAAAATTGCGCAACATGTACATACGTAGATCAACCTCCTGGGTGAACCAGTGCGGCCCCTTCCTCTTACCGCTCTTCAGGCTCGCCATTGGTGTGGGGTAAAAATAAAAAATGTAAACAACATTGTTTCAATCTTTATATACAGTATAATATGGCCATGCACCGTCAACCTAAACAGGCAGCCGACCTCGTGGGGCCCCTACCGGTACACATCCAAGAGTCCACCACTACGGCTTCAAAATTGTGGTACGCTAGTCCTCAGATCTGTTTTGCAGTTGTTTGGAACCGAGCAAGTACCACAGCAAGCTAGGCCTTGTGGGGATGCAGTTGCGGTAAAAGATTACCATCTAGTACATTCCATATAATTGTTTCTTTTCCCCCAATTTAATTTCGATCAACAGTGCAAAACAAATTAAACAAAACCATGCAGAATAAAGGCAGCAGGTTTTCTTCAGGTCCAGACTTGTGGAGGTTACTTTATTGTTATATTTAGATGGTGCTAAACATTGGTTGTCCGGATTACGCACTGAATACATAACAAAGCATCTCCAACCGGCCGTTTATATTCCGCAACAGCAATAACACTACCGGTAAGGCATTGATATATTGCATTCCAGCCGTATGCATGGGGCGGTTCAAAATAACTATTGTTTTTGCGATATAAAGCTTGACCTGGTAAATTCAGTGCTAGGCCGTGCGTGCGCGCGCGAATAAGCACTATGGGGTATTTATAACGTAATAAACACCTCCACTGACCAACATCAATTCTGGTAGCTCAGCAAGTGATTTTCTTTAAAGCATCTCCTCGGAATGCACCTGGATAAAAGGAAGGGGCTCATCCCACGGACTTTACTGCCGACGGTTCATGAATTATAAGCTCCTGTGGATGATTGGGTATTTGTGGTTTTGCTTGGGAAGCAAGCATTAACAACACAACAGGGTTTAGCTCGGCTTCGCGAGTTACAGACAGGCTGCTGCCTCTGCTATGCTGATTAATTCCAGGACCTGGTGCAATGATGACCAAATTTTCTTGCTCTCGTATTAATTATTATTTCCAAAGCTGGTTACATATCTCGAGTTGGACTCGTATTCCAGTGCCCATCCGTGCTCCAGTAGTGTGAGGTTGACGTAGCTGCAAAAAGTAAAAAAATATTGTGGAGGTCTGTGTCTTTGAGCCTCCATATCTGTCTGACATTTTACCGTCTGAGACAAAAAGCAGATCACCTTAATTACCGACTCGGGACCTCAAAACCAAACAAAATCCGGGTCCTAATGAGCCATCTCTACCACAGGGTCCAACTTTCAACCCCACAGTTGCGAGGCTGAGCCTGTCTTGTCCAGTAAATGAACTTCTATCTAGATCTAGAGGAACCTCAACTCTGCGGCGCTCCTCTTCACTAGATCAGAAGCGTTGATAATTGCCATATCATATTTCACAATACGTCGGTAATGTTTTCCAACCAACACCTCAAACTCGTTTCGGTGTACCACATCCACGAGTCAGCTAGTCCTGCTGGCCAGGGCATAAGCCGTATTAGGTAACAGAATTCCCCGTGATGGGCTGGAACCTCAACGGTCCCTACATACTGTATGTATGTATCATACGTACAGGGCAAGTCAATAACCAGTGCACGAGTAAGCGTAGCTAAACTCACTCAGTCACTCAGCGCTGCTATGCTCCCCACGGTCCCACTGTGTTATGTGCGTACGGTGCCAGGGCCAAAATGATGATCAGCTGTCCGTCTATAACCTTTATGATATAGTTGTTATGTGTGTCTGCCGTCCTGTAGCCCTGTCGGTAGCTAGCTACGTAGGAATGTGATGGATTAGAGCCCTTTGGAAGGACATGACAATCCGGTTCCGTTAATTAGGACATGGTGACTGCTTTTGCTGGGCCGGAGGGGGGGAGGGGGCTCTGCGCTGAACGAGACAGTTTCATTAAGAGTAGCTAGAGTCAGGACGAAATGCACCCTTACAAGTACGTATGCACGCTTAACGTGAAAGAACCTAGAGCACACACATTTTGGAAGACTACCAGCAACGAATTCGAACCAAGGCATATTATATTGCACGAGAAAAAAAAAGATATATTCGGTTACTAGCGAGCGAAATTTCTCGTGGCTGGCCTTGTGGATTATAAAACGGGGAGAGGGGACGGACAAACCTGACCACCGAGCAAATCGAAGATCCAGTCCGTCCGTGGCATGAGGACATAACTAACTCATCGAGTGAATATCATCGCCGTGGCGATCGACGAACGACTCAGCGACAGTGAGAAACGCTGCCGATGACCCGCCCGCTGCCCCTAGCGCCACCCCAGATGAACCCCAACAACGCATAAGCAAATCGCAACGCAAAAACTCAAAACGACAATTCAGGATCAAATCACAAGAACAAAAACGAAATTCGTTAAGCGTCTGAAGAAAGCGACTTCAGCTACAAGAAGGAGAAGAACGCCCAGAGGGCCTGGGCCCGCACCCACTTGTCATAACTTCGTCACTGTCATAAACGTTATTCATCACCACCCCCACGACCACTCTCCGAGAAGGAAATATCAAAAAAAAGAAAAAAAAATTGAGCGAAAGACATGAAAATAATAACATCTCAACGCTAGAATCATCTGATGCACCTTATGGTCTGTTGAGATTACATCCCACAAAGAACACCCCTCTGTCCCCTTGACATGTAACTCAAGGGCTGATTTTGTTGAAGAAATCAGACTCCTATAGGCCCATCCCCCCTTCAATAATCTTTAATGCTGCCGGATTGTGTGTGGAGTGGTGCGTCTGCGCCAGAAATACTCTCATGCCATGCATGCAACCAGTCCCCTAAACAATGTACCGAATTAACCAATCAATTGGCGGCATCGAATCCAACTGTCAACAACAACGCTATGTATAATTCTGAAACAAAGCAAGTGCCGGTTCTGTGCTGCTGGCTAGTTGGCTTCACTGGCTCAGGGTGCAATGGTGTCTGTCGATATACACATTCCAAAGTCATTCATAATATCCTCATACTCTCTCCGGGGTTGTGTTATAACAACTCCCGGTTGACGTCCACCTCAACCACACCTCGCCTCGCCCCCTCCTCTACAATGAAACTCCAGCTATTAAGCGCTGGAGCCCATGGCTCCAGCACCTTGACCAGAATCCTGCCATCCTGTGGACTGGCCATATTGCTGGTAGTGCTGCTGGTATGCGTGATGGTGGTGCGAGTTATATCCGGAGGAGAGAGGCTGGGGTGGATGAGGGTATGAAGAGCCACTGCCTTCCGAGTCCCCATCATCTGCACCATCTGCGCCACGCTCGTCATTGTATCGGCCAAATTTGGAATCTCCCATAAACTCCATATCCATATCATGGTCCGATCCATGACCAGCACGGAACCCAGGAGTATTCTCGAATGAATGGCCATCCTCATCATCGTCATCGTCATCATCATCATCTTGATCCATTTCATCCCCTGTCACAGGGGGGGACATATGAGGAAGGGGTGGAGGAACATATGGAGGGGGTATGGTAGCAGGGGAGGTGATGCCTGAGCCGGTACTAATGCTACCGGTGCCGGCCATCCCGTTCTCTCTGGAGCCAAGCCCAGTCCCCATACCAAGGCCAACCATGCCCAAGCTGGTACCAGAGTCCCCATTAGCACCATTGGCTTGATCAGGGTTATTCTTGAAGTACCGCTCTTTCCATTGATCTTGCTGGACTCGGCCTATACCAATGTCCAATACACCAACTGCAAACTCCATAAAATTGGCACCCTTTGCACTGACCCCCAAAGTCCACCTATACTCGGCCAATCTTGCCTTGTAAAACTCCGCCTCCTGAACATTCGGACTTGTTGCCCATAGGAGGGAACCAAAAGTCCCGATCAAGGCAAAGTTTACCTTGGAGGCAAAATACCAGAAGGACTGTAGATGCTCCGGCTTAAGGCGGTTGACAAAGTCCATGGCAGAGATAAGGCGGGTCTTTGCTGCCGAGCGGCATATATGGAGAAGATATGGGTCGGGCATTGTTACAGAGTGAGGTGATGTGAGTGGGGGTGACAGTGTACGTAGTATCTGCCTGTGAAGAGTTATCTCGGTAGCGAAGTATGCAAGATGCAGGTATCCTGTTGTCCCCAAAATGCGTTGCCATTAGTTACTATCTTCAAACAAATTGATAATGACATGTGATAGACCATGCATGCATCTAGTTCACCGGCTTGGTTCTCCCGCACCAGATGCAAGCTCATGCAGAAAAAGGAAATACGCAATCTTAATAGGTAAACTGAGGCAGCTCTCCGACGAATGTGTTAAATCAATGAATCACAGCCAACGCGCCGATGTGGATCCCGAAGCATAGAAAAGAAATGCAGTGGCACTCACCATTAGAACTTAGCCTTCGCACCCTTGAAGCACTGTCCATTCTCAAAACATCCGGAAGTCTAGCGTGCCATTCTTTCAGCCTGATCTGCATTGGTTTGGCCCTCTCTAAGACTCGATTGATCTTCCCTTCTAGGGTTCTACTAGCTTCCACTGTGAAGAACCCGTCCAATATCTCACCAGTGATCTGGGTCAACTTAATCATCTCCATGAACAACAGCTTTCCATTCTCAAGCTCTACTACCTCATCTTCATTCTCATCGTCCCTCGAGATTTCCGGAAAGTCCTCGGGAGCAATTTGCCGCACAGCCCAGTTCACGCTTGTTATGTGGGAAGGCCGGCCGTGTGTTAAAGCTCCCCATTTATCCTGCATGAATAATGCCCAGGCAAGCCGTTTCCGTAGCCCCTTCTCCCAACTAGGAATACGCCACTCCATACAGTCCAGGTGAAGTCCCAATTCTTGCCCAACTGCAACCAGCTGCGCGGTTAAAGCCCACGATTTGCTTGAAGCCGCTGGCCCCAATCTTTGGAGCATAAGCAATCCCGCCTGGATAGTCGAAAGCTTTGGATGAGATATTACATCACTCATGCAGCGGTTTGCCAGATTCTCCAATTTGTCTATATCTGGGCGGGGGTGCGGAGTTTGGGAGAGTTCTGGATCATACTTCAGCCAATTGAGAGCTATGAGGTAGACTGCAGAGAGTAGGCAAGGGGCGAACTCCCGGTGTGACCGCTTATACTTCTCCAGAAACAATTTCTTGTGGAGAATCGGGAATGATGGATGCACGACTTTGAAGTAAAGATCGACCAAAGCCCCCCCATATGGGGTGACAATGGCTTCCACTGCATCCACATCCTGGAGCTCCTGGTCAAACTCTGTGTTATTTTGACCTGTGTCTTGGTCGGGTAACATGGTTTTGTCCAGTAAAACCAGGAACGTGTCGTTTTGGGTGACTCTCCTAAATACGGCGTTCGGAGTGTGATGGAGGAAGGGCACTTCGTCACTGGAACCCACGGCTCCCAAGTCGATGAGGATCGTTTCATACTCGGACGTTGAACCGACGTATATAGCATGTCGGTCAGGCTGGAGACCGAGAGGTGGCTGCGGTGATCCTTCAGTATCAATCGCGGGTGTGTTCTGAAGTGAGTGGGGGGGTGGGGGTGATAGAGCGCGTTTACTGCTGTTGGTAGGATAGAAGCTCTGGGATTCGCTCGATCTGATCGCATGCTCAGGAACGATGCATCCACTTAGGAGTCAGCCTCTCTGCGCACTAATAGAGATCATGACAGCGTTGACCATATCGATAATCCTTTTCTACTATCGCCTTTCCCACAAGGATAGTGTCCACCAGTCTTCAAACTGGTCCGCTCTATATATGAGTGGCTTCCCGTGCGTTATCTTCGATATTTATATCGCTGCACGATAATGCATCACCCACTCACAGCATTGTCGTCTGCCGAAATACGTCGCACGACAACGACAACGACCAGCCCCCATCAACCCGATACCCCACCTTTTGTCAAGAAGAAGATAAAATGGAGTTTGAATCGAAGGCGAATGAAAATATCTCGAACCTTTTTTTGGAGTATGACGGCCCCCGCTCTCTGTCTTTCTGGCCGCCTCCATCCCTCTCCCGATTATCTCTCTCGTGGTCCTTCTTGTTATCTGCGCCAGCACTGTCCACGGGAGCTCGCCTCCTTCGTGGCTGTGGTGATTGAACAAAGGTACACTCTTGGTTATGAAAGCGACACAAGACACACACACTTGTGCCCTCATTGAGGACACAGCGGCTCTTCCGTCGGCGACAAGCGTCACAGGGTCGGTCCCTCCTGCTCCTAGTGTTTGTTATCGGGAAGGCAGTGTTATCACCGCTGCTGCCAACGGGAGTACTGACTTGGCCCTTAGTCGAACTTGTGGAAAGTTTTGATTGGTTGGCTTTTGGTGGACTGGGTGTGCTGCTGCTTAGAGGCTCGTTTTGAAGAGATGGTACCTGATTTTTGCGGCCAGTGCCTGTGTTTCCATTTCTGGGCGCCGTGGGGGTGTTAATATTGGGGGCGTCAGCCAAATTGCGTTGCCCGGTAGAGTTATTAGACAATGGCTGTGGAGTTGTGTTCTGGCTCTCTGCTGTTCCTCTCATTTTGTGGAATTTAGGTGTTTACTTCGAAATTCAAGGAAGTTTTCCGTCTATTCTGAACCTCAATGTCCTCGTTGAGCTTGACCGATTAATCCAATTTTCGTAGATTAGGCTGGGAGTTTGGGCAGAATCCTGGGCCTCCTTCTTATAATATCCCCGACTTTTCCGTTAAAAACGTTATCAGACCCTGACAGACACGGATAAAGCTGTTATCCTGGGAAATGCGGAGCGGGTAAGACGAAGCGAGATATTGCCAAAAGCACATCTAACCCAGAACAAGACGAGAGTAAGAGCAATGCAAGTTTTTACGTCTTGGAATAGATGATTGGTTTTGCTTTTCCCAGGTTAAATTAAGTCGCCGTTACTTCTGTCCCCGGTATCGATATGCCAAATGTCAATTGCCAGTCTATGCTATGCGAAACCCCAAACTGTCCCTTCGTACCAGATTTTTACCCCAAACAGCAGATGGTGGCGGTGCCGAAAAGCCTCGAGTTCGGATAAACTGCGTTTCAGCGAACGAAAGCCGAATGCACCTCAGAGCAAGAGAGCTGTGTGTTTCAGCACCTCGTGCGGTCCAGAACAGCGTATAGAAAAGTGTGCGACGGGCAAGTATGGACAGTCGAATGAACTGCCTTCACCTTAAGGAAATCTAAATTCAAAACACTCAGATAACAGTGACTTCCAAGACAATGGCCACGTTTGAGAATAGGTATCAAATCTTTTTCCCAAAAATCACTGAAATGGTATATTCTCGAGCCATGCGTCGTGGGGTTTTCTCTTCCCAAATAAAAATGCAAATGGAGTGTAATAAGCACAATAACCATTCAACATCAAGAAACTTCAGATCTTGATTCACTATTGTTGGTGTGGGGGGTTTTGTGATATGCGTGGGTATGCAGGTGTGTGAACGGGTGAGCAGGTGAGCAAGTGCCAGATATCGGTATGTAGGTGGTGGGTGATCTGAGGTCTCAGGATCAACCCACAAAATGTAAACAGTCAGAAGGTATCTATCTCCCTGCCAATGGGGTACTTGGTATGTATGAATGAATGAGGCTAGGTACCCAGAAAAAAAGATGATGTATACTGGTACACAGAACACAACTCGCGTTTTCAGACCATGCAGGGATATTCACCTATTCGTTCCCAGCAGGAAGAGGCTACACTACCAGTAATGTTTCGGTACACCGTCGAGCCTCCTTGGACGAAGTACCTATCTATCAATGTTTAATAAGTCGGGAATGTCATACAGATTTCGATCTAGAGAACCATGAACAAGAACAACCAGGGCCAGGTTGCAGGTCTAGATGAGATAGACACTGTATAAAGCACAGAGGCTGGGCTGGTGCACGCGACAACAAAAAAGCAAGGCGATGTTGAGATAACGGTTCGGAGTAAAGCGCTCACCTAAAGATAAGCAGACGTCTGATCTAGCCAATCATGACGCACTATTTCCAATTTGTCCCGCACCCTCCCGATGCCCACTCTGAAATCCGCTGACACATGCCAATGCAATTTTAGCCTACTGGAGCAAAACGTTTATTTGATTCCATTAGCAACCCAAGATACCTCGCCGTATTTGAACAAAGACTTTTTTCCCTAGCCTAGGGACGCCTTATCCCGATTACTATAGCTAATCGCCCTCTGTTGCAACAATATTAGTGCATGTTGGATGTGGAGTTGTTTACGGACCCCATGAGCTCTACTCAGATGACAACCTCGCAATTGTGATGAAATTGCATGCAGCGAATTCACCATAGGCGATACTGCAGCTGCTATCGATTCTAGCAAGCGGTTCGAAAGCGCTTTTCCATTGCCGGTGCTGGTGTTATTGATATACAACTTCACTGTTTTGAGTCTGGATTCGATGTTGGTTCTTGGCAGGGCCTGATGATGTCATGTCTAGCCAGGTTAGCTCAGGAACAGCAGAAGACTCGAGTCTGCAGGGAGGGGAAGCCTAGGAGGAGTAAAGAGTAGGCTAATAGCTGACAGAGGCAAGCTTCTCAGCTCTGCCGATAAGCAGGGTCTGGGGCGTTGGCCAGCCCTGGCGCAGGCCCTCCCAGCTGGACGGAGTAGGCTCGATTTGGGGTGGGGCCGGAGGAGTTTCCGTGCTGAGGAGAAAGCAGGGGGAGCTGCGTGTGGGAAGCGAGTGGTAGTGTTTGAAACGTTGAGGAAGAGGAGAAGGTATCGGTGTGTGGGAGGCTATGGAGATTTTTTGTGAGAACGAAGGTTTGTGGTCAAGAATGAGGAAATCGGGTGGGATAATGGAGGGGCCTGCTGTACCGAACCAACAATTATTAACAGAGCGAGAGTCTCTCTATATACTCGAATTAATATTGGCTATTAAAATTCTCTGTACAGCACCAATTATTTCACAATCGACACTACTTCTTGCGTAATCTAGTTTTAGGGTAGCTGCTCGAGTCACTAGTAAAATACCTTCCCTTTGAGAAATATGCACTTTATGGATTGCTCACTCTCAGCTTCATATACCAGCCATACACAATCTTAATATCCCACTTTCATCGTGCACTCTACTGCTTATAACGTGACACCAAGGGCGATGCCCGTGACATACCCGGTTGTAACAGAACCGTGCGGGGTTACAAAAGTTAAGGAGCGGGGTGATGTGAGAAGTAGTGTGGGGAAATGGGGCCAAGCTAACTCACAACAGTACCAACCCCCACTCCCCTATCATAAATACAAAAAACAATTTGGGACAATTCCGATCGTTTTTGCCCTTCGCTACTGGTTTGCCACTGAAAGGCAGAGTAATTTTAAGATGGCCTACATACCACTCTGCATCTCTCCATCTCGAGCTCATCTCTAAGATACATACCTGAGTCATTACGCAGACCCCCCACCCTTCTTTCATTCTCCTCGTTGTACAATCAGGCTACCATATTAACCCCCCTCACCTTCCACTTACCAACCCAATGAAGCAACGCCTTCTCCCGCTAGTTTGTAGGCTACCTGTCCTTCCCGGTATCCACGCGCAAACAAACCAAGTACGCCATAAGGGCTCTGGAGTGTCATCATTAATACAGTATGATACCTCTCTATCTGCCGGGCTGTTAAGGCTAACATTGCCTCTTAGATCGTGTTGTTCTGTGCGAAAAACCCAAACTTTCAAAGGGGCAGGAACGGGGCCGTCTCATAGCCTAAGGCTCCCTTCGGGGAAAAGCCGTATAGACTCAAAAAAGAACAAAAAACACCTTGTATGTATGCATATACATATGTATAGACATACCAAGAATGATCACACCCATCCTCCATTATACATTACTCTAGACACCCCGCCGTCCACGGCCACACTGGGGGGGCTTTGGCCTAGTTATTCTGATACTACAGCATCTCAGTACTCCTCAATACCATGGAGAACCTGATAGCACCCAGCCCTGCTCTCAGCTGATGCATAGGTTGACCCTCCCACAGATTTGTTTTTAGTAAACCTAAAAACTCCGGGGATCCCATCTATTCATTATATATACAACTCCTATGCATCCAGGGCATTGGTATCAGGGGATACAGTACTACAGTAGTTCTACATATGGTTATGGTATAGGTATATAATTCCTTGCCCTCAAACATCATGGAGACCCGGTAATGCCCCCCGATCTGCCTCTGCAAAGCCCCTTCCCTGTCTTGCCTTACCGAACCCGCAAATATCATCCCACTTGCTTATATCAATTCTTCAATCTTGTTATGCACAACATACATCAAGGGCCGGGATTCTAATTTATGGAAAATGTCACAGGAATACAACATAATTAAAGTATATCATTCCAATATCAGGGGGAATCTGGGGTATGGATACACCTTCTTCGCCGAGCTACTCTGACATTCCACTCCAACCTTATTCTAGTAGCAGCCAGCATCCCCTCCTGCCCTGAGCCAGGCATCCCCGCTCGCATGGTTCTGAGTAGACATCAAGAAACAGAGCTCCAAGATACCTGAAGTCATAGGCAGTCTCTAGATTTGAAGCCATCCTCTCCTATGCCTGTTTTCTAAAAACATACCTATCTAGCCCTGTGCTCAGGCAGTGATGCCCAGATTGGCCGGCAGAGTAGCCTGGTTGGCGGCAGGAACCAGATCTTCCGCTTGGCTTCATTACGGCTCCCTGCCTCCAACTGTGAAGAGGAGCGTCGGTCGTTCAATTGCCGTTCTGGGAATGCTGCCTGACTCCACTCCTGTTCCTGGCACGTACCAGGATTGCAATGTGGTTTGCCTGTTTGACGTATTCACCTCTGCCGTCACGGCAGCTACCAAAGGCGTCTTGAACGGAACTTAAAACATGAGCCGGACGGAATACTGAATTAGTTCTCCCAGACTAGATCTGATTCTGAGTTTCCTAAAAGCTGGTTGCCTTGTTAACCGTCCCTGCCCTCTTTGCTTTTTCGTCCTCCTCCCCATCACCAAACCCTCCATCATCAAATTCCTCCTTCCACTTACTTGCACATCCATCGTACTCATAGAGAGGGGAATAAAAAAACAAATCTCTATATTATATAAAGACCTACAAGTATCTAGTTACACTAGGAATTGGATTCAAAGTACTCGTGATTAACCCCCCCACGGCACAGACTCGCATTAATACTTGAGCAGCGCTGACTCAGGGTAACGCTGTAATACAATACAACACATCTGTCCACACAGAAGCCATATACTTACCCATGAGCAAAACATTATATATATGTAGATACACAACTAAATAATCAAAGCTGCCAATAACCCAAGTCATAGGTATCTCGCACATATATATATATATGTATATAGCAACACCCCAATCCACCCAAGCAATACCAGATAACTCAATGAAACCCAACACCCACCATCCTTACCGCCAAACCGCCACCAAGCTCCTCACCTGCTCCTGCCCCTCTCCTTCACCTTCCCCCTCCTGATCTT
>Ga0307514_10002517_pt1 | contig 18946 bp, 11 predicted proteins | sample 16_EM_MG_FD_203088 | JGI IMG/M metagenome (GOLD analysis project Ga0307514, IMG submission 203088) | Populus trichocarpa ectomycorrhiza microbial communities from riparian zone in the Pacific Northwest, United States - 16_EM | ecosystem: Host-associated > Plants > Roots > Unclassified | place... | reverse complement strand
CAATTGGTGATTAAAGTTTGTTGCCGAATGTGCTCGTGTATTTAGGATTTGATTTTCAGTTTTTCTTTGAAGTCTAGGTTTTATACAGTATTCTTTCCGGAGAAACTGATGAGATTTGTTGATTTTTGTATCCTTGTTGATGATATAAACAAGCGACATTTCTGCATTGATATGCTTTGTTGGTTCTTTTTCTGTCATTACAAGATCTGTGGTGAATGCTTCCTTCACTGAGGGGATCGAGCAGGCTAAAAATGCCATCTCGAGTCCAAGAAACATGTTAGTTTGTTGGCTGTCAGTAGATATTCTTGCAACCAACTTCAATGCTACTGGAAAATCAACTTTGTTTTCAGCTTAAGCCTTAGACCATGTTTGTTACATTAGTGGATTCTGGTAATTTTAAGGAGTAAAACGATTGCTTTGAGTCTAGAGGTGGGTAATATTTGCCTATTTTTGCACAATAACCTTGGAATGAAAAAGGTCAAAGCAGCAGTGATTAGGAAGGAACATAGAGGATCAATATTGGTTGAGCTTTTCTTGGCTACACAGTTTGGCTTTGGCTCGGTTTCATGAAGATACAATTCATTTGAACTGAGCAGAGCGGCATCATGGTATTCATGTAGTAATGTAGAGAACAACTAAAAGCTCCCTCCATGGAGACCAAAAACTGCAGCCTTCACAAGGTATTCTGTTTCATTTCGAGTAGATGGTAGCTGCCAGAAATCATGTTTTACACATTCGTATTGTTTGTCATCTAGACATTTGTAAATTCAATCTATTCCTATCACTGTAACTGATCTGTATCACCTTTGCATCAGTGACCAATTCAGAAAAGATAACCATTTTGATCACTGTTCATGGTGGAAATCAATGAAAATAATTGATCATGGCTGCGTTTTGACTATTTTATGTAGCTAGAATCGGGGAAAATCTTTTATTTTTGTTTTTTAAATTGCCTTACATGAATCACAACCAATGATGATCTTGACACATCAATAAATTAGTCGTGCCGTTCCTGGTTGGTAGATGAACGTCTAGTTCGCTCCGAAACTAACACAGGTCATTGGAAATCAATAGAGACAAAGGGTCAATTAAAGGTAGCATTCATCTGGCCATTAATTCAAATTGGATAAAAGGGTCTGAAATCACCATCATTGAAAGTAAATGTATTGATTTAATCTAACTTGAAGCATTGCCATATATATATATATATATATAAAGTAGAGGAGCCATGCATGCTTCTATCATATGAACTACACAAATTCTTATGCTTAATGATTTAACATCTCATTTTCTAATTAATTGGCTAGATAATTTCCACATGTAATGAAATAATTGTAAGAAGGATCTCCAGTTGAAAATAGAGGAGTTTTTTTTTACCCAGTTTGAATTACAGGATTTGACTTGACTATAATATATGCAAAATTGAAGATCCACACATGATTTTTGTTCTTGTTCTTTCTTCCTTTAAAAATTTGAAGAACATGACATGGACATTGGACAATTAGAAACCTCAAAAAAACACGGTCAACTCTTTAACCCCAAGATTCAATACTTCCAAATTCTTAAAATCATCACCAACAAATTCATCATCGATTTCAAGCTTGTTTATTTTGTATTTAAAAAATATTTTGATTAAATTAAATTTTTTATAATTTAAATTATTTTTTTAGTATTTTTCAATCGTTTTAACATACTATTATTAAAAACTAATTTTAAAAATAAAAAATACTTAAAAAAATAACCATTATCTTCATCTTCATCTTTCGTAAAACCATCTTTATCATCGTCATCTAACAGCTACCCATCAGCAAATTTCACTCCAAAATACTCAGCAACATCGAAGTCCTGGTCTTTTTCACACATAAATAAATAATATGTATTTTTATTTTCTTGCAATTGATTAAACTGATAATGGGCCCTGGCCCTACGTGATTCTTTCGAGATTTGGGCCTTAATTCAATTTTGCAAGATTCGTTACTATTCAGGGGCTTTTGGTCAGGTTATTTTATTTTATTTCAGTCTCGAAAAACTAGCAAGTAGATCCGTGTAGGATCAATTTATTTTTTAACATAGAATAATTAAGAAGACATTGATGTTACATATGCATGTTTTTATATCATTATTTTTTATCTTTCTTGTAAAAAAAAACATGCACATACAAGTATTTTTTCTTGATTATTATTTTATTTTATTTTATTTGTTTTCTCTTATTCATCTTATAGGCTAAATAAATATATCATGCAAATATAACTCATCTAATTGAAATTCAAGAGAAACAAAAATATATTTTTTTATGATTAAAATAAATATTCATAAGAACTCTAATGGCTTAAAGTTTGTTACAAAAAAATATTTCTCTGGTAAAAATTCATTTTCGTCATTTATGAATTTTTTTGTTTTGATGGAACAATGTTTTTTTTTTTTAATTAATGGCATGGTTATTTAAACAAAAACTTAAAGCAATCAAAATAAATATCTAGAAAAACTCAAATGATTTAAATTTAGTAAATAAATATCTAGACACTCTGTATAGGTAAGAAAATACAAATAAAAAAAAATCTTAATATATAAAACCATGCTAATATAATTTGAGGGATGAAATTGGAATTAAAAATTTTCGATTACCGGATTGAAAAGAAATACATGTTTCATATAAATATTGAAAACCCTAGTTCTTTTAAATGTATTGAATGCGGATTCGTTTTCCTTAGGGAAGTACACTAACAAACAGCGATATATAGAGAACAAAAGCAGACACTGTGTTTTTTTTGCTTCTACTGTCTCGTAGTTTGTTTTTGGAGGGCTACCAGTTGTTTTTTCTATTTTTTATTAGAAGACAATATGGATTTAGGTTCATGTGAAAATAGCGATGATCATCAGTTCCTGGAGAAAGATCCTACAGGTCGGTTCGTTAGGTCTGATGAAATCTTGGGAGGAGGAGTGGTCAAGACTGCATATAGGGCTTTCGATGAAGTTGATGGAGTTGAAGTTGCATGGAAACAAGTAAACGTCGAGCATGTATCACCAAAACAACTAGAGAGATTGACCACTGAGGCTCGCTTATTGAAGTCGTTGAAAGATAAGAACATCATCAAGATTTATGATTTTTGGGTCGATGATGAGAAGAAAACTCTTAACGTGATTACTGAGATATTCGTTTCTGGGAGTTTGAGTCAATATTGCAAGAAACACAAGGGTGTTAATGCGAAGGCTATTAAGAACTGGGCAAGGCAGATTCTTCGAGGTTTGCACTATTTACATACTCATGACCCTCCTATCATTCATGGCGATTTGAGATGCGATAACATATTTGTTAATGGAAATAATGGAGAGGTTAAGATTGGAGATCTTGGATTAGCCATTGTTATGCAACGCCCTACTGGTTTATGTGATTTAGGTACTCCAGCATATATGGCTCCTGATCAGCTTTGTGAAGAGGAATACAATGAGCTTGTCGATGTTTATTCCTTCGGCATGTGCATGTTAGAGATGGTTACTCGTGAATATCCATGTTGTGAATGCAAAAATCCAGGGCAGATATATAAGAAGGTTATCTCAGGCGTGAAGCCGGCTTCCCTTGATAAGGTGAACGATCCCCAAGTTAAACAGTTCATAGAGAAGTGCCTAGTTCCAGCCTCTTTGAGATTGTCGGCGATAGAGCTTTTGAAAGATCCATTCCTAGCAACTGAAAATTCAAAAGATACTGTCTCTAGTTCTATGAAGTTACCCAATAATCTCATGCCCAAGCAAGTGACCAGCTTGCCACTTGCAGAATCCCATTCGATGAACTGCAACAACAAGAAGCTTCTGGTAGGACCTTGTAAAGAAAGTATCAATGAGCAGCTCCAGTTTTCAACTCCAGAAATTTGCAAGGTCAACGAGAAAAATGAATTCAGATTAAGAGGGGAGAAAATGGACAACAATACGATTTCATTGACTTTGAACATTACGGAAACTTCATGTTGTCAATCAAGGGAAGTGGAGTTTTCTTTTTATCTTGATTCAGATACTGCAGTTTCGGTAGCTGAGGAGATGGTTGAACAACTTGAATTGTCACCTGAAGATGCAGCTTGCAGTGCTAAGTTGATTGATACCTTGGTAATGAAGCTGGTTCCTAGCTTGAAAACTTCATGTGGAAGCATCGCGAGTGCACCTGATCAGAGGCATCCTGATTGCTTACAATCTGTCAGAGAACAAGAGGCTTTACAATCATTTAATTCAGAAATTTTTGCCGAACAAGATATGACAATTTCCTCTTGTGCCAGAACTAACAAACCTTTGGGATCTTTCCATTGCGATCTTCAATTGAATACTCACAATTTGGGTTCAGACTTTATGATGCTTGATGATGGATGTCTACCAGAACACAAGAAATCTGCAAGAAATTTTGTGAGCTCCTGGATTGGTTCATGCTTTGGTAGGAAAAACAAGAGAGCTTGTCCTGCATCTACTATCCATACCAAGCAGAAGAAATTGACGAGCTAAAGCTACACGAGGACAATGGAGGAAGCAGTAGAAAATTTCACAAAGAAGATACCATCTAAAGGATTAAAAATCAAAATCATGAGGATTATTTCACTTATTTGCTAGCCCAATTTGTGAGTAATAGTGATGTGGTACACACAGACTCTTGCATTGAATCTAATCTCTCTATCTGATCTGTTTTCTTTTCCTGCAAGCTTCTGAATTCCAAAGCAATTGATTGAGTAAAATCTTTTTATGTCAATCTCTTGCCATCTCTCTCTTCTGAAAGTCTTTTAAATCAAAACAGGCTCAGTTGTCAAAAAATACCATATAAAGGATTAAAAATAAAACTTTCCAATCTTCCTGTTCTACTTCTAACTGTACAAAATGCATCAGTTAGGTTCAAATCATCCTAATTGTGGTGATGTTTCTCTTGCATTCTTTTAGAATTTTTGCAGTAATCACAAAAGTTCTGTCAATCCCTTGTTGCTCTATAAATCTGACAGGTCTGCAGAGAAGGCTATCAGATCATTGTCCTCTACGCGTCTACTCTGTTCAGATACAATGGGTAGCTAGACCGCGCCATTTATGAACTGCTGGTGGCAACAGAATGGTTTAAGAAAACTTGTATCTGTATTGTCTCCTAATCAATTGGCAAGGTCAATTTTGCATGATTTTTTTCTTTGTGGGAAAGAAGAATTCACTCGATTTTTTGACATAAATTATTAATAAATCTATTAGTTTAAACTAAGATAAGGATATGATTGAGAATTAATTGATGCATTGGAAACCTAATTGAGAAGAAAAAAATAGATTGGGTGACCTAATGGAGATCTTCTTATAAGCTGGGGACTGTTATGAGGTTTGTCCAAGAAGAAAGTATATAAACACACACAAACAAAATCCTAAACAAAAACAGTCTCTTCTGTTTCTTGCCAGAAGCAGCAACCAGTAAGCCAAAGCATTAAAAATGGCTTCTTGTTCTCTAATTCCTCCCGCTTCTTCTTTAGTTTCATCTTCTCCATGCAAGTTATTTACTTCAAGAAACTCCATGGCTACAGTGGGTTTGCTCTCTTTTGCACCAAAAACTTCAAGCTTTGTCCTTCTCTCTATCAAGCAAAGGGCTTATCATGAAAGTTCATTTAGAGGTGAGTTTTTCAAACCCATTTATGTTCAATTCCTGATTCTTTGTTGTTGGGTCTTTATTTTATCAATAAAGATAGAAACTTTTTGGGGTTTTACCTGTTTTCTTGTTTAACGTATTTATCATGGTTTCTCAAGATTTGTAAAAGTGGGATTATTTTACTGGGATTTGGCTTAAGTGTAGAATTTGATGGGTTTTTCTTTTTTTAATATTTTGTGATTGAAATATGAATTGAGAGTCATTACTTCGTCTTTGTTTCATTGGCCAGCTTTGTTTAATTGGATTTTGATTGATGAATTGTGTATTTTAGTGTTAATACAAAGTTGTTAATTGATGAATTCATTGATGAAATATTTATATGTCATGGAGGAGGGAACGATTTTCTTAATATATTATGTTTAATGGTGGTTTCCAATTTAGAAAAGTAATGTTCTTTAAAGAGTTTCTGTTTCAGCAGCTTCTTAGAGAATTTGACTGTGTTGAAGTGGGTTTGTTTTGTGTTGTCTGTTCTCTTTGGCAGTGAGATCAGTGGCCGCTCCAGTGGAAGATGTTGCCGGATTTGATGATATGGTTGCTGGGACACAGCGGAAGTATTACATGCTTGGTGGGAAGGGAGGTGTAGGAAAGACGAGCTGTGCTGCTTCACTTGCTGTGAAATTTGCAAACAGTGGACACCCCACTTTAGTGGTTTCAACTGATCCAGCACACTCCTTGAGTGATTCTTTTGCTCAGGTTGGAGACTATAAAATACCTTTCTTTGTTTTGTACTTTTGTTTACTAATATCTGCTTTGCATTTTAGTAGAGCTTAACATGAGTGTTGTGTTTTTATTCAGGATTTGACTGGAGGTACACTAGTACCTGTTGAAGGACCTGAATGTCCACTGTTTGCACTTGAGGTATGGGGGATAAATCTTCCCATGATTTTCTTCGATGGTGGTTCTTTTTTTTCATGTGCACCTTGAGATAATCATTATTCTAAAATATATATATATATATATATATATATATATGTTGATGTTTTTATGGTGGTTTTGCTGTTTTATGTACTCAGTAAGCCAGATTTTTAGTTTTGCAACAGATAAATCCTGACAAGGCTCGGGAAGAATTTCGTAGCGCAACTCAGAAAAGTGGTGGAACCGGGGTCAAAGACTTCATGGAGGGCATGGGACTTGGAATGCTCGTTGAACAGGTAATTCCTTGTCTATAGTTGTTGGCATTGCAACTTAAGATAGTATCTTACACCAATTGAATTTGCATTCCAGTTCATCATTCATGGTTTCAATGTTTTTATAACTTGATAGTCAATACAAATCTCTCTGATTTTCCTTTTTCCATTTCTGTTTGTCATTCAAAGTTAGACAAGTAGCACTTATGATTTTAAGAACCTTCACCTAGAACTTTTGATCTATCTTCCCTCTCCATCAAAACAAAAATTGGAATTATCTTTATATTATGGATTATGCTTGATACCCTACTTCTCTTGACCTGTTTTTCATCTTTTTATTGACAAAGTTAGGAGAGTTGAAATTGGGAGAGCTACTGGACACACCTCCTCCTGGTTTGGATGAAGCTATGGCAATTGCCAAAGTATGTTTTATCTTCGTTTTTCATTGTTCTTTTTGTATTGTGAGTGGACTGTCTCTGTATTTTTTGGTTTCCTTGCTGAAAATAAAGACTATGGCAGGTGATGCAGTTTCTTGAATCACAGGAATATACTATGTTTACTCGAATAGTTTTTGATACTGCACCCACGGTGAGCATAAGCACCAGAATTATGTGAATGTTTACAATGAATCAATGGAGGTTCATGATTGTTCTTTACAGGGCCATACATTGCGACTTTTGTCCTTACCAGACTTCCTGGATGCATCCATTGGCAAGATATTGAAGGTAGAAACACCAACATGAAACAATGAAAACATAAATGTGTTCTTGACACTTCTGAAAAACCTGGAAAATTTAATCTTGAATTGCTTGTCTAGAAAAAGTGTTGTTATACAGTGTAAGTCGTAGGTAGTTCCTTGAACATTACTTATAATGAATGAACTGCACACCATTTAATTTTTACATGAATTTGGTGTCTTTTAAAGAGTTGTACGCCATGTTGTATATCAAAGGAATAACTAGGGTGTATGGATTGTGTTGTTAATGATGATAACTTGTTTTATCTCCTTTGAAACAGTTTTCTATTTGGTTACCTTGCATTACTCTAAAACTGTTTTCACTGTACTGCAGCTTAGACAAAAAATAACTTCAGCAACCTCAGCTATCAAATCCGTCTTTGGCCAGGAGCAAACCACCCAACAGGATGCTGTAAGCCCGACTTCACTGGGAGATGGCTTTGTGCTCCACATTTTTAATTCACAAGCCCCCTACCACCCCCACTCTTTTATTTTTTAATTCTTTGTTTTTGCAGGCTGACAAATTGGAGCAATTGAGGGAAAGGATGATAAAAGTGCGTGAACTTTTCCGTGACACAGATTCCACAGAGTTTGTCATAGTAACGATTCCCGCGGTAATATGTCAAAAAATCTTCTTAAATACTCGTTATGCTTATTTTTTTAATGAGCATCTGCCTTGTCGATTGAAGGGCTTGTTTGCTGGCTTAATGTAATCCTCTTTAAGTCTAAGCTTTGAGGGGAGAACTTTTTTCTTCCCTTAAAAGAAAAATAAAGTAAAACAAAATGAATGGAGCAATGCACACTTTTCCGTGCTTTGCTTAACAGTCGGGGAAACATGTCCAATGCACAATATACCCTTGAATGGACAGAGTATAATTGTGTAATTTTTAGAGTAGCTCATTTGCATAAGAGGAGCTGAAAAGGATAGCTAAAGTATATTAGCTTATTAGGAGTTTTGCTTCAAAAGGAATGATTACCATTTCGTTTGTTTTTCCAAGGTAATGGCAATCAATGAGTCATCTAGGTTGCGTGCATCCTTGAAGAAGGAGAATGTTCCTGTTAAGAGGCTTGTTGTCAATCAAATTCTCCCTCCATCTGCTACTGACTGCAAGTTTTGTTCAATGAAAAGAAAGGTATTAATTCAGTTACTGTTTGCAGCTTTGAAAATCAATATAACCACCCCACTCATATCCCTTGCACTTGCAGCATAGGAAAAATAATATTTTTCATTACGATGAGTAACATTTTGAGCTGAGGTTTAACCAAAAACAAATTGTTAATCATTTTTTTTGGAAATTTCAGGATCAATTGCGTGCTCTTGACATGATACAGAATGATCCAGAACTCTCGAACTTGACATTGATACAGGGACCTTTAGTTGATGTAGAGATCAGAGGTGTTCCAGCCCTTAAATTTCTGGGGGATATTATATGGAAATGAGTATCTGTGGAAACTTAGAATGATCCGAGCAATTGCTTGGGCATGTCTATTTCATTCCAAATGAAGAGCTACGGGAACCGGAGGTTTAGGTTCTTTCTTAATAACTTAAATGCTCTTTTCGTTGCCGGCAGCAATTACTTGATACAGAAGCAGCTGAAGTCTCCTCTATACTTCCGAATCCACGTAGAGCAGGATAGGTAGTGGAGGCCCATGTTCTCAACATTGTGAAGGGTGAAAAGTTCCAAGTACTTTGTACTTTTTTTGTTTTCCTTTCTGCTTTCCGTTTCTCCTTGTCACCATGATTTTCATATACAAAAAACTAGTCATTTCAATTGGGTAAAGGCGCATGCATCTTTGCGTGCAACTGAAGAGCTAAATTTATCAGTTTAACCTCTAGGTTCGTCATCCAACTTAAATTTTGACAGCAATAACAATGCTATCCATGTGGCTCCCAATGAGCACAAGGTGCCAATCAGTTGTAACCCATGGAATGGAAACAAATCGAATGTTTTTAGCTACTAACACCTCTTCTTTGTCGAAAAGAATATCATTTCTTGCAGGAGTTGACTAAATCAATAACAATCCACTTCCAAGATTCCAATATGCAAATCTAGAATAAACTCCAAAATGCGATAAAATTGATTGGAGGCCAGAATATTTGGGTTTGTGGGCATATATGGCTTCAATGATTTTCCACATTTGCAAGTATGATAGAATGGAAAAAGAATGGTGCTTGGACTATGAATTCACTTCTTTTGGAAGGTTATCATCCCAAAGAATGCCACAACTCGACTAACTAGACCTATGAGTATGAGGATGAATATACATAGACCCCAATAATGAAGATTATAACCGGTTTTCATTAGAGAACCACAACGAGTAATCAACCACACTCCATAGTACCTGAGTAGGAAAAGGAACAGGGTTAGGGTTTGTCTCATCAAGTCATCAGTAACGATAAAAAAGGACACAACATGCATTTGCAAATTACTTTAGCAAAGGCGATTGTCATACCTCTCAGCATTTGCAATCACAAACGCTTCCAAAGCCCAATTAGGATAGCACAGCTTGGCTACAAACTTCAAAACTTCACTTTTGTTTGGTTGTGATGCAATGAGAGTCAAAACAACCGGAAGAAGAACTGACCACTGCAAGAAAGAAACTTGTCAGTAAAAACAGATGACCTGTGAAGTGGAAATTAGCTAAAGCACCTTCACTCACCAGCTGGGCTGGACCTGGTTCAAAAAAGATGGCCAGTACATAGGCTATTCCAGTTACACAGTAGACAAGACACAGCATGACAATGTAATTATCGGCGAAGGAAGATCTTGGGTTGGTGAAGAAATAGAACATAGAGAGGTAAACCACTGGCTTGACCACTGTATTAAAATGGTCAAATGTATCCTTGGCAAGAAAGTAAGCTACACTGCTCATGCCAGAGGCACTCTCTCTCCAGTACTGTAACTTCTCAAGAGAAAATGTTCTTAAAGCCGCTATCTTGCAAAGGAGAGCTGAAATCAGTAATAAGAGTAATGGTTAGGAAAATGTGCATGAAAATGATATATCGATTACTGCTGTTTGTTTTATGTCCTACAAGTAACCATACTAGAGTCAACTGAGAGTTAGCTAGAGGCAAAACCAAGTCAAAGTTCTTTCAAGAAATTTAAACTCCTGCCCTTATAAACCAAGAATAAAATAAAATTAAAAAAAAAAAAACCTCACAGCTAGAGTAACTGAGTTTTTCCTACTCACAAACTGCAATAATGGAATGTGCATAACCAGTAGCCCCGAAAGTTTGATCGCTAGGTTTTGTAATTGATCCTAAGCAGGCTCCGGCAAGAAATAAGATCAGATAATCTGCTGCTTGGATTTTAGCTTCCCTTAGTCTCTGTTTAGAAATCCTGTTGATTGTGAAGATCAAGAGTAAGAATAGAAGCAGAATGCAGAAATGGTTACTCACATTTCATCAGTGAAGGTTAAATCATATTTTCCCTTTCCAGGGGCAAAAGCACTGGAGTTTAATTATTCACTCGATAAATGCTTAAATATAATGTAGGCTGCAGTTAGCATTTTGGAAGTGAAAATAGCAAGTCATTATGGATTGAAACATATTCTATAAATATTCTTCTTGGGAGTTTCCAGATCAGAGCCTACCATTTCTCCTAGAAATAATCCAACAGGATGAGCTAAAACATTAAGCAAATCTTTCAAAAGAAAATCATGCCAGTGACTTCATTATCAGGGTTGTCCACAAGAACTGACATCTTTCACATAATAAATAATTCAAATGCACTGATGCACCTCTACCCCAAAAAGAAATAGTAATTGAAAATGTGTAGGATGCATTTAACATGCTTACTTCAGCTAATATGAAGCTTTCTGTGAATATTATATATTCAGAAACACCTGAAAAGGTCACAAATCACTTGGAACTTACCTGCCAAGGAAGTATCTGTATTGCTGGAATACTCCTGGAGTTCTCCGATATGATAAATCACTGGACTTCAAAAAATTGTGTCGTATCTTATCCCGATGCAACTCCACATTACTCTTAACATCTTGCCATAATTCCCCAGCAAAAGACTGTTCCCCCATTCCAGTGTCAGTAGGATTTGATCTCAGATCTGGATTTGCTTCCACAGGTGACATAACAAGTCCAGCAGCATACTTTTGCATATCTGGAGGCATGGGGTATCCATTATGATGCATCCATCTAAGAGGAAGTTCCTTATAATTCACACCTGAGCTCGCATTTGATGTCACTATACCCTCCAAAATGTCAATATAGTGGTCAGGAGGATTAACACGCTCTGGGACACGAATCCCAAGGCCTGCAAAGTATTCTTCAACCTTCTTCACTGGACCATGATAGACAATAAGGCCACCTTTTGCAAGAAGTACCAAGTCATCGAACATTTTGAACAAGGCATAGCTGAAGCAGAAGTTCTACCCATTAGTTAAGAAAATACTAAAATTTTGAAGCCCCCACATTCAGATTAGATCAAAGTATGGATTTGCATTGGAAGAAATAGAGTCTAAAATTTTTCTTGGTTGATAGAATTCTCTCTCAATTTTCTTGTAAATGATTGTCTTCTTATTTGCCTGTTGCATTACTTCCATTGCATATCTCATCAAATTTTAGTTTTTTAGAGTTGGCTTCCTATTTAACAGTGTGACAAGTTATATTGCTTGGATAAAAATTAGGTCACCTTAAAAACCACAAGCATACTGCATGAGATGTTTATTAATGTCCTTGCACCTGGTTTTCCTCATTAATACGGTACTGTGTAACCATAGGAATGCATAGCAAATTTAAACTACAACTTAAAGATTAAAGATCTTCAAAAATACAGACAAGTTATCATAATAGTTACCTTGGTTGGTGAACAACCATGCAGATGTTTACCCCTTCAAGAGCTTCACGCCGAAGTGCTCTAAGAAGAAGCTGAGAGGATGCACTGTCCAGACCAGATGTGGGCTCATCTAAGATCAAAAGTGAAGGTTCCATGACCATTTCCAGTCCAACATTTACTCGCTTCCTCTGGCCTCCAGAAATTCCTCGCTTCTCCACTGTTCCTACCATAGAGTCCCGTACTGATTGTAGACCTAAAGACTCAATAACTCTTTCAACAATCAGAACTTTATCTGGTTTTGGCATGAAAGCAGATAGTCTTCAGTAACCAGGAGTGGATTGCACAGAAAAAAAGAAAAGAAAAGGTTGGTTAGGGAGGATTGTACAGAAATCATCATGAGGAATGCACGAGTAAAAGGTAAGGCAGAAAAGTTCCACAGAAGAAAGAGCATTAGCTCCAAGTCATGATTCATAGTATAACAACCCTACACACACACACACACACATTTTTATTGTTTCTTTTTTATGCATACCCATACAAAAATCTTATCTGGAACATTGAGGAACAAATTTGAAGAGCATGATATTGAAAGAAATGGAGGAAAGAGCAACACAAACATGCATGCAGGCATGCATATGTATTGGCAAAACAAATATGCAGGCATGCAAGCATGTTATCCTTTTTATTAAAAAAAAGCTTCTGGCCTTTCACTTCAAATTCACTAAGAAACTGACCCCATTTATTGGCAATACTCGAATTCTCCAAGAGCCATACTTGAGCATCGGAAGACATAATTCAAAACCAAGCATATGGTAGACTTAACTGCATGAAGTAAACAATGCCCAATAAAGCAAGGAGGTTAAAGCCTTCACATGTAGGGAACACTTGGTGAGTGTGGTTTCACTTAGATGTGGAGCAATAGGAGCCTTATTCATTTGCTGGATATTTGCCTTTCCTATTGACCAGAAGTAATTATGCTTTACATACTTATTCCTATTGGATTATTTGTCTTAATTCCTCTATCAAAATGTAGCATTTTCTTATTCGGACACCTAGTCATAAACTCAATTGCACCTGTCTTGTGTCCAATACACTGTTACTTATTGGTGATGAACTTTTTAATTATTGTTTGAAATTAATTTATTATCTACAGAAACTTGCTAAATAATACATGACAAAAAATTCATATGAAAAAATGAGATAAAAACTAATGTTGAAATGTGTCAGAGTCAAAATGTGGAATACCTGCAATGTGCACTGAACCAGAGGTTCTCTTCAACTGTCAAGTTTCCATGCACAATATCATCTTGTGGAACAAAACCAATAATTTTCTTATATGAGTGGATGGATTCATTTTTCCCATTGATAAGAATCAAACCAGTCATCCTGCATCCAATTGCTTTTCCTGCAAGAGCAGAAAGAAAGGTTGTCTTCCCAGCTCCTGATGGACCCATTACAGCTGTAATACGGCCAGGCTTGATTTTGCCTGTTACACACCTTAATAGATGCTTGTTTTTGGCTTTCAAAGTAAGGGTTAGGTCTTTGAATGAAATCTCAATTAGAGGCCTTTTCTTGATTTCGGTATTGGTGGCCAATGAAACTACTCCTGAGAATGTGAGATCCTTGTTTTGTTGCTGCATAGCTTTCTCTTTCTCAATCTGAGCATATGCATACTTGAAAATTTGGCTATGCGTATTCATTTCTTTTCCCTTTGGCATATGTCTCTTAGTATTTGGATCTTCAAATTCAAGACTGATCCCCTCATAGCTACCAGGGTCATCTTCAATTTCATGCATAATCTGCATAAGGTCATTGGGTTCCTTTTTCTTTCCTTTTGATGGTGCAGGTGAAGCCAGAGATGTAATCGATGCATTTGAGCTTGTAGGATACAAATCTTCATCTATTTCAGATTTAGCTTGATCCAAAATCTTAAGTTGCTCAGGATGCGTGACATATTTCTTACGAGAAAATGTTCGTGAGAAATGAGCTTGCAATCCACTTGCATGCTTCTTAGCAGCATCTTTAGCAGCTTTCCACCTTTGATGTGCTCGTGCTGTTTCTCTTGCACTTCTTGCCGCTGCTTCCCTGGATTTGGCTAATCTTCTCTCTCGAGTGGTGAGAACTTGATCAGAACAGTTGTAAATAATAAGTAGCAGAGTAGTCAAAGCAGCCTGCATAAGCAAATAAAGTTTTCATCTCTATTAGCTAGCTACTTTTCCTGAGAGGAATGCATCGTTAGAATTCATGAACAAAACGAAGAATATTGTAAGATGTTCAGGAAGCATAAACAGGTCATGAGTTATTAATTAGGTTAACATTTGGAACATAAAGAACAAGTATGAGATAGATTTTAATGTAAAGTGAGATAACTTACTATTAACATAATCCCATAGGCATGAATATTTTGACTTGGGGAGTTTGCATTACATGAAGTCAACTTGAAGCAGGCTGCAAGTCAGTTGGCAAAGGTCAAGATCATCAATAAAGGAGAGGTGAAAAGCAATATTGGAGTCATAGAAACAGAATAGTCTATAATAGCAAGAATACAAATCCTGAATATATAAATTCAGTTAACATAGATGTCACAGTAAACAAATTCACAACAACAAGAATGATTAAAGACTGATAATAATAAAGAAAATCCTTACGTGTCTCAGATGTAGATCCCATCCTGCAGTAATGTCTGAAAAATGATGAAAACACGCATCCCATCAGAAAAAAAGAACAGAAAGGTGACCTCCAAGAGTTTAAATTATCATAAAAACTATATGTCAATTGAAATATTACAACTTGATTGTTAACACATTATGAGATAGTTTGCAGCAAGAAACAATAGGTTGTTAAGCAAGTTCTGGTCAAAAAGTAATACCCACTACTGCAAGAATTTTTCTGGACCGTAGTTGGACAGTATGACCCAGCTGAACAGAATATTTCACTACTACTGCCAACATCAGCCCATATGTTTGCTCCTCCACAGGTATGGTTTGGCTGTCCTGGAGGTAGTTGATAACTGTACCTGCAAAACCATACATAGTGTATATGCATTATAGCCTATAAGCAATTCAGATCCAAAGAGTAGAGTAACAATATCGAGCTGGAATCCAAACTTACGGTTCACATACTCCAGTTGCCCTATTGAGTCTTGAAAGTGGACAGTGAGAACCTAGCGGGCAAGCTTCAAAGCACAAGATCCCAATTCGGAACAAATGAAAAATGTCAGGGATAAACCAGAGAGTATAATTTTAGATAAAGATTAATGAAGTAACACTTGATTCTCAAGAGAAGTAAAGTTACACCAAGAAATTAAACCAAGGTGGTACACTTTGAAGGAGAGAACTGAATACTATAACAGTTCTTCTTCCATTTCTTCAAGTGATACAAGTAAAATAAAGTGAAAAAACATCACACTTCAAGTTTTTGTTTCCAGGGGAACGGATAGTAAGTATGAAATAAGAAAAGCAATTGATAACTCATGGAGTTTCCTAATAGAGTTAATTAGAATTAGAACTCTGAGGGTTCTCATCTGAAAGTTACTCGCAAGAAATAATTAACATGATTCTCTAATACTTACGTATCATGCAGGTAAGACCATGGGGACAGAAGAAACCTTCACAGCAAGCCTGACAGCTGCGAGTTCTTGCAGGGATTTCCTTTGAATTTTCAAGGTCAACTGGCTGATTTGGACCAATACTGCAAGCCCATCCTGGCTCGCAACCAGAAACCCACGAGGTTAAATTGCAATTCTTGTTAGGTTTCAAATAATTATCAATGCTTGAAGGCTGAAAGAAATTGTTGAAGTAGAATTTCATTTCTGCTGCTGTGCATATCCGCCGTGTGATATCTCCTGTTGAACAAATTAAATACACCATAAGGTCCAGAACATGTACATTACCAATTAAATTGCTTTAAACTAGGAGTAACATGGTATAACGAAAAAGGAAAACAATACACAGACAAGAAATTCTTCTCTTTATTTTTTTTCTCCATTTTTTCAGCAAGAAAGAATTGCAACTCATGAAAATAAAGGACTAATTGTAAGCAAAGTACTTTAGGCCTTCTATTTCTCATCCAAGTACTTGTATACCTCCAGTCTTTTGAATGCATTTCGTCAAGAAATCCAAATTGGAAGAAAAATTGAATGCCTGGTTCCAATCATCTTCCCTGAAACAAATTAAGCTTTCAACTTAACTCCACGGTACAAAATGGACAGACACATCAAATGGAGGAGATCAGGCATAAAACATATCTAGCTTGAGACCAATAACCCGAGAAAACAGAAAGCAGCACAGGATTTAGCTATAGCTAGTTCCCCGTTTCACTTTTGTGATGCCTCCAGAAGTCATACCAGCATTATCATTCAAGACTGAGAAATCTCAGAAAATAAATTAAAAAGAAAAGGCTACAAGTTCTCAAATTTCCAACATTAGTAACCCAAGAAAACAAAAGGAAACGCTAGATCAAGTACAATTCAAAGCATTTAACATTGCTAACATGATTCACTGACAACCCAGAATCCAAAACAACACAAGAAAAGAAGGGTCGCTGTAAATTTTTCTCTTGAACAAAAATATACCAGTAAAGGTAGTAACTTACGGGTCTTTGATACAGAAAGTAGATCGGTTGCTGATATCCCTGCTAATAACTGCTGTCAGATTTGACATCCTGCTATAAACAAGCTGTGTAATGAGTGGAAGAACTGCAGGATTGTCAATTTCATTGTAGTCCCCCACATCTTGACACCTGACTAAATGCTGTAAACTCAAAACTACAACGACCCAGATTAGCATTGACCAAGAAGTGCAGATTTTGAGCTTCTTTAAGCCCATTTTTGGCATTGAAGTGAAGCTATGTGAATTGAAAAGACATGAAAAGGTTGATAAAGCTTGAAAATTTATGGTAGTTCAAGATGTTTGGCTATGTTCAAGTTCATCTTCTGAAAATTAGAGTGGAGAACGGCAAAGATTGAGCTGATAAAAAGAGGGTGGTCTTTGTTTTATATTACAAGTTGTCAAGAAATGACTGGTTTACATGGGAAAATTTGTTCTTGGAAAGGCGGCTGTGTTTGTAGCCTTGAGAGGAATGAAGGAAGCATGTGGTGGTTCAAGGTCAACTGTGTTTTTGATGAAAGAGAACAGAGTAGGGGAAGGTGGGACCAATATGTAAGAGATGCAGAACATGTCTCGGCAACTTTGCCTATTTGGACGGCTCCGTAGACATTTTTACGTTCATTAATGTTAATTTGGTTCCCATGAAAAAAAAAATCAGAAAAATCATGGATAGCTGTCTCTTTTGTTATGTTGAAGAAGATCAAAAGAGGTTTCCTTCATTGGACATTCCCTCGAAGCCAGAACATTTGGCAGAAGGACATAAAAACATGGGCTCATGAAAATGTTTTTTTATGTTGTTTTCAATATAAATTTGCGCTTCCCGTATACATTACAGGGGCCAAAGCCTCCCAAATGAATAGATTTTGCCTTGGATGAGGCCTTGCTGATCTGCAGGACACGGTTTTCCTTCTCTTTTTACATGGCAGGAAGGAAACGACCAACTATAACCAACAGAAAGTTAGAAGCTGCTAGCGACCTTGCCACCTAGGCATGGATCCAAAAGAAATTGATTCTGAAATAACCCAAATAGCTATAATCTTTAAATGTTTTATACAGTAACAACAATTGTTTTTAAAAGTCTTTTTTTTTTAATATTAGCATATTAAAATAATCTAAAAAATAATAATAATAATAATTTTAAATGAAAAAAACTTAAACTTTACCTTACTGCCATTTAGAACACAATAACAAACGGGAATGCCCTAGCCAAATTACAAACAACGCCCACATTATGTCTTTTGCTGGACTCCAGCAAGGCAACGCCGTACCAATGACAATAAATTCATAAGCTTTCAGGAAAATCTCGTGCAATTCCTCTAGCTTGACCGGAATAGTGTATGTCTAGCTAAACTGTGAACGAACTATCTCTAAAGTCTAAACTAGCCCACAGTTTTAAAGTAAGAAAGAAAGAAAGAAGGCCTGATTAATTCACTGGAACTCGAGTACATGGCCCAATATTCATGTGGGCTCAAACAAGCCTACAGTACTATAGTTCAAGCCCATTTATATCATAATATAGTCATCTGGTTAACAATTCAATTCAACAGTTAGTTTTGTTATCGTTAAAATATTTTTTTATTTATAAATATATTAAAATTATTTTTTTATTAAAATTATTTTTAACATCAACACATTACAATAATCTAAAAATATAAAAAAAATAATTTTAAATAAAAAAATTTAAATTTTTATGAAACTCCGTTTAAAACTTTGTTCCAAACAGCATCTTAGATAGTGTTTGGAAAGACGACTGAAACCGCGTTTTGTAAAAATTTAAAATTATTTTTGTTTAAAATTATTTTTAATATTTTTATATTATTTTGATGTGCTGATATTAAGAATAATTTTTTAAAAAATATATATTTTAATATATTTTCAAGCAAAAAATACTTTAAATTATTAACACGTTATAATACACCTTTTTAATATTCCAAGCTTATCGCAATAAAGTATAATTAAAATTATGTTATTATGTCAATCACAATTTTAAAATTAATTAATTAATTCAAAAACGTTATGATTTTAAATGTACCTCA
>Ga0307514_10002516_pt1 | contig 18947 bp, 24 predicted proteins | sample 16_EM_MG_FD_203088 | JGI IMG/M metagenome (GOLD analysis project Ga0307514, IMG submission 203088) | Populus trichocarpa ectomycorrhiza microbial communities from riparian zone in the Pacific Northwest, United States - 16_EM | ecosystem: Host-associated > Plants > Roots > Unclassified | place... | reverse complement strand
ATTCTTTTTATTAAGTTCCCCTTTGCCACGTGTGGAAAGGCTCCCTTAACATCCATCAACAGCACTGCCGCGGTATTCCCCCTCCCCCATGCTTCTTCAACTCTCTTCATCAACCTTCCAACCGCGTCTATTGCTGACCTTCTCTTTCTGCATCCAAACTGCCCATCATGAAGTAGCTGCCTTCGCTCACACTCATCTGCTATTGCGTTTGCTGCCACCTTCTCAACCACTTTTCCCAGACAATTTAACAACGTAATCACCCTGTATGCTTTGGCGAGTCCGTAATCTGGCTTATTCGGCTTCGGTATAACTACCCCCTTCGCTTCTTTCCAAACTCGTGGGTGTATCCCTAACCTAAATGTCACTTTGACAATCGCAATTATTCTCGGAGCATCCCACTCCCACAATAACCTGATTGCCTTAAATCCCAATCTGTCCGGACCGGGAGCCTTCTTCACTGATTGATCGAACAGAGCCAATCGGATGTCCTCATCAGTAATCTTCTTCCACATTCCTCCTCCCTCTTCTTGGGCCTTTCTCTCCACACCCTTCAAAGGTTTCGGGAATGCTTCTTCTTTGATCAACTCTGCCTTTTCCTCCCAGGATTCCGCTACCACTCCATCACTGGATTTCAAAGCCTTCGTCGTTTGCTGACCCCCCGGTTTTGTATACCTCAAGGCCTGCCATACCTGATCCTTCGTTGCGGTGGACAAAAAATCCTGCCACATCTTCGTTTTCGATTGTCGGATTATTCTTCGGACGTTGCTTCGCTGCTTTTTAACCTGTTGCTGTGTCGCTTCCCCCCTTCTTCTGGCCCTCTTCAACGAGCCCAAAATCCTTCTATTTTCTGCGATCTCCTCATTCCACCATCTCTTTGATCTCGCACAAACTTTAACTTTTTTGCAGCACCTATTAAGATGATTAGCAAAAGTCCGCTGTATCCACTCAGCGTCCCTTTGTAAATCTTCTTTGCTGCTTTCTTCGGTCAAAACGGGTCTCTTTGAGCTCTTGTCCTTCCACTCTTTTTGTGCTTTTTCATAATTTTCTTTTTCCTCCTCCGACTTGATAGGTTTCGATGTTCAGATGTGCTTAATTATAAACCAACATTTGCATCACAAAACACAGCCCAAACACACCTAAGCACCATACGTCTTTCCATCACTCCCCAAATACCACCACTGCGTTCCGGGCATTGGCTCATCGTCCTCCCAGACCAGTGGTCTTGCAACCGCAATAGAATCGTCATACACCCACGGGAACTACCCATATCAGCACTCTCCCTTCCACCAGCAACTCCAAACTCACCTTTCTCACCGCCTCCTCAACCTTCTTCCTCTTCTCCTCCTCGGCCGCCTTCTTTTCCTCCTCCACTTCGGCCGCCTTCTTCTCTGCCGCCGCCTTTTCGGCAGTCACGACGTCGGTCAAGAGTGGGTGGCCGGGAACGACGGAAGCGGGGATGTAGGTTCCGGATGCGTTGATGAGGGGTATAAGGGTCCCGTCTGGGCTGCGGGCGTAGAGGATGTTGTCAGTGGGGTAGGAACCTGGGATGGGGGGATAGAAGTTGGACATTGTGAGATGTAAGGCGAGGTGTGGAAGATTTGTAGTAGTAGATAGTGAGCTCAAGAGGTAGAGAGAGGTGGTGAATTTTGGGTTGGGGATGTGCTGCAGTTTATAAGGAAATGTTGATGCGGCGGACTTTGAAAGGCCCGTGGGTGATGGTGACAGCAATAGTATGGCCCGGCGAGACTTCTTCGAATTCGTTGAATGATGAGGTTGCATGATGTATTATAATGTATATAGATGAAATTACTTGCGGACCGAGACTTTGAAAAGAGAGCTCGATGCAAGAACCAACCGTGGGTCGCCTCTTGAATTTTGATGATATAGCTGCCGAACGGAATCTCTGCGGATACCAAGACTTTCTTCAGTTCATCATGCACGCAATTCACAAAACCACGCGGGCCAGGAACATGATCTTCCAGAGGTCTTACGAGGTTGCTCGTAAAGAATCGAAAAAAGAGTGCCAGTGTGATTGTAAGTGTTTAGCAAACAAAGCCAAGACCCCCATCAGTTACCAAAGCCAAAGAGCCAGAAAACAAAGCAATTCGTGAGTATCCAATACAGTGCCACTGCTTTTGAGAACGACCCTTCATCACTCCGCAGCCTCCTCTTCCTCAGTTGGCTTTCGTCCATATGCGACATAGCTAGATACTCACATCAGTTCATCATTCCAACAGCAGCCTGGAGCGCTAAATAACCACTTACTTGCAGAAATAAACATGGTGATTCTTGTTATACATCGCCTGGACCGCATCACGGCAAAGTTTCTCGGCCGCCTCTGTTTCCATTCCCAAAATGCGGGTGAAAGCCATCATACCATACGAATGGAACGCCTCCTGGCCATTCAAAAGCGTCATGGCACCGATATTTTTCAAACGTTTATCCTTTGCCCACGGACCAATAGGTTCCTTCTTCTTATCCGTTTTGATGTCCACAAACCCTGCGCTCTCCAGGTTCTCCCTCAGCGTGTTGTCACCCACAGGCGGGCGACCAAATTTGATCATTGCGTCTGTGATGATTTCAAAGTAGACCTTGATCGGGTTGTCGTCGGCCATTGTCCCGTCGTCGCAGAATGCAGCTTTTCCAGGAAATCAGAATACAGAAAACTCGGCTAAGTGATTGGCCTGGAAACATACTTTGGCCAACTTCGGATAGCTCCACATACCCACCCGGTTTCGTGCAGCTGGATTATTTCACGTTAGAACAGAACCGCGACTATACGCAGCGGGATTGGATGCATACCGGTAGGCCTGGGACACGAGTCTTGGCCAATTACTTACGCCTTGCGCAATATTTCGGGCATGTATGAAGTCGAAAAGATTCTGTTTCCTTGTGAGTAGGGAGTAGCAATTGAGCTTCGGATATAAAACTTACGGGTTGAAACGTCCAATCTTGCTCGGCATCATCGACTTCAAATCTACAGTTGGGAGGGACCCATCCGGGCTGAGTGGGACTGTGTGCAATAAACAATGAGTAACTGCTGATAAGGCTAGAGAATATGCGGCATGCCTGAGATCAATTCCAATAACCTCCGCACTTGGGTAAGTATCAGCCATATCTATAGCCCAAATCCCCGTCCCGGTACCGATATCAAGGACTCTTTGCGGGTCATTCAAGGGCGCTAGATGCAGGCGGCCGTCGTAAAGTTGGAGAGCAATTTCGTGGTACATATCCATCCTTCATTGGGTCAGCGGGTGCTCGCGACGACAATCCGGTGTTGCAAATGCGGTAAAACTAAGATGAAGCAGTCCAATGAGACTCACCGGTCTTTCTCAGCCTATGTTTTTTCGCTGGTTAGCCAATACAACCCTTCCTCCGCAGCATTTATTGATGGCGAATTGGCTACTGGGGGTACAAGTGGCCGGGAGTCATACCTCGTCTGTAGGGAGGGGATTCTTGTCAGCCCCGAAGTACGCATGATATCGACGACCTGCTCATCGCATCAGTATTCGTATCATTTTCGTCATGCCTGGGCATACCATTCTCAAAAATGTATTCATGGATTGAGCTCGATAGACTCTGCGTGCTCGTTTCATAGCTATTCCGAGACACAATCAGCACCAGGCCTCTGCACACGGGGCGAACATACCCAGAGCTTGCATAGTCCGAGTCGTCATTCTCCAGCTGTAGTCCGGCTTAGCAATGCAATAACTATGGAGCTGGTAATAAATACCAGAACTGGATCAACTTCAATATAGGCTGAAGCTTCTTGTGACATTGTTGCGGTTACGGTTTGAGTTTGCGGGGGCATTCAATGGGATGCTATATACTTGTTCTCCTTGTGCTTTGAAATGAATGCACAGGGTTATTTCCGAGTTGCGCACCTTCTGCATGCGACATCGCATTAGCGCAGGAAACCATGCGCCAATACTGTCGAACTAATTATCTTGTAAAGAAGAACTAAACTCCCACATTAGTCTGGGGGCGGGGTAAAGTCCCTTATCAAATAGTATTCAGCCGCAACCATGAGTGACGGATATCTCCGGTTTCTTAAACTCTTGCCAAAGCATTCCTAAAGCTAAGTAGTAGTACATACATAAAGAGGTACACACATCAGCTAGCCAGTGGAAACCCCGCAGGTCGCCGACGCGTGATTAGCCATGGGTGTTTAATTTTGTATTGATAAGATGCGATGATACCTGGTCAAGTGGTCAATATACTCTCGTATACCAGACGTTCTTTTTCGCATTTTCACTTCGCTCAGTGAAAAAGTCTGGCCACGAGAGCATGGTCAATGATAGACGTACGTCATAGCCCATCCAAATTTTGGTTCGATATTTTTGTATCGAGTGCCCACCAATGATTCGGGTATGTCTGCTCTTGACTTATTCTTATTACGCAAGGTGATTTGTAGTACCTCAAAGCAGGTGAATATTCAAGACATCGAACTCAGAAAACGTGCGGACTAATACCTCCACAATGCTCGATTGATGACACTCAAACACTAAAAACCGAAGGAACGCAATGGAACAGAATTCAAAGACGGTTCTCGCATGTACGCGGCAATGTTAATCGAGCAGCTAAACTCCGAGACAATCGCCAATCCACATAGAAGTAATAACCAGTCCAGAGTTTAGTCTATGTCCACCGCAGTGGGCTTTTGTCCGTATGCAATGTAGCTAGAACCGCAGTTAACACAAAAGCCGCCAATAGTTTGAAAGACGTTACATACAGATCTTTGTACAAATGGAAATTACTATTAAGCAGCGACTTATAAGCGTCATGACACAGCTTTAGTGCTTCTTCATGATTCATCCCAAGGACCCTGGTGAACGCTGGAGACCTGTTATTCACCACTACTAGCTTTTTCCCAGAATTTGGTAAATCTTACCTGCAAGCGCATACGCTGAAAATGCCGACTCGGAATTTTCAAGCATCATAGCCCCGATTGCCCTGTAACCGCGTTAGTATTTGATAAGTATGCAACCTCGATTCCGCACTTCAGTCTCTTGTCTTTCGGCCAGGGACCCATCGGCTGCTTGAATCTCAACATCTGTACTCCAACAAATCCCGCATTCTCTAGTCGTTCTTTAAGGTGCACGCCCAGCACCGGTGGGCGCCCAAATTTCGTCATTGCGTACCCAAGAGTTTCGAAATAGACCTAGCTAGCGTTAATGTCGAGTTCTTAAGACTGAACGTGAACCACCATATTACCTTGCATGGATTGTCGTCCCTTATCGTGTTGTCGTCACTGAAAACAGCTTTCGACGGTCAGAATCACCAACGTGCGAGCGAGATGATCTGAGTAGCTACCGGAACCACCCTCAACCAGCTCGACATAGCCACCGGGCTTTGTGCATCTTTCTCTAACGTCAGATATATTATGATGGCAAGATCATATATACGCATACCGGTAAAACTGGGCTATAACTTTCGGCCAGTCCCTTATCCCCTGGTTGATTTGTCTCGCGTGTATAAAGTCAACCCAATTCTATCTCTTGTGAGACTTGCATCCTCAGCCCACAACGTCAGGGCCACTTACAGGGGGATACGTCCACTCTCCCTCCGCATCCTCAATTTCGAACCGACAGTTTGGCGGAGCCCAAGGCGGTTGCACCGGACTACATTACCGTCACAATCAGCCACCTGCCGCCGACACCCAGTGCCACACACCTACATGAGGTCTGTTCCGATCACTTCTGCCATCGGGTATCTATCCGCCATTTCAATCGCCCAGATCCCCGTTCCCGTGCCAATATCGAGAATGCGTTCCGGCGCCGTCGCAACTGGCGCCTGGTGTAGGTTTCCATGGAATATCATCAAGAATATATCATGGTAGAAGTCTAGACTGCGGGGTCGTTAGCGGCCCCACGTCGCGTGTCACCCACGAAAAACATACCGGTCTCTCTCAATCTAATTGTGTAGCACGTCAGCGCGGTGGTCATCGGGAAATAAAGTCCATACTTCGTCCGCGGGGAGGATGTTCCGGTCGGCCCCGAAATATACATGATATCGACGACCTGTTCGAAGCACCATCCGTTATTCCACCATACTCGTCGCAGGCGATACCGCCACAAACCTCGCAGGGGTGCACGTTAAACTAACCGTTTTCGTAGAGGTATTCATTAATGGAGTGGTTGATACTTGCACGGGTTGATTCGTAGCTGCCGTAACTATGGGTGTTGTGAGGACCACGATCAATCGCGGCATTGATGACTTAGCGTATATATACCTCGAGGACTCATATCCGCCGCCTATTTCGCCGCCGCCCATCTGAACCGAACACCAACAGTCAGATCAGTCCAACTAAGGGAAGGCTCGTCGGAAACAATCGTACCGCGGCTGGATCGACCTCGATTGTATCGTTTGGTTGTGCCATCGATCGCCGCTGACAAGAGCTACAGCGAGATGAGGGGGATGATTTGCAAGTTGACAGAAAACGTTGGGTATATCGTGCAACATTATGTAATTTAAAAGTTATGGATGAATATGATCTGTGTCACGTCGAAGTTCCAAGCGAAACAGCAATGCAGGTGCCATTCTCGCAGCATATATGCATCAGAGTTCGTTCTGTACGCCGTCAAAGTGCATTTCTCAAGTTGACACTTGAGCACTTTCATTAACGATATGCAGTCAGCACCATAAATCAAGTGATACTGAGTACGCGTACATACTAGGCAAGTAGGAATACCAATGCATCGGATCGCTCATCTGTTTTTGGACAGCTATACTTAATCTAGAATGCTATACTCTACCGGTCTTCGTGGTTAGTACACTTTTTTGTGATGACAATTTTTTCCGATCTCCGAATGGTCAAGAATCGACCAAAAATGCAATAAAAACCCTTTTAGTACACACCTTTCTGACTGCTGACGTACTAACTACGAAGACCGGTACAGTACCTAAAGCAGCTTAGATTTAAGAGAATTCGTTAGAAAACATACGATCTTTACATCTCCCTCCGACGGTTTAACTCTATTCCGTCATGGTTGAAGCACCGGTTACGAGTCTAACACCATATGAAATTACACATGAAATTCAGATAAGATAATGACGTTGGGGGAGCAGAGGTGAATGATATTATAAAACTCGAGTTTCCTAGTACTGGTTGCTCTCGTTCTTTTCGCTTCGCGACGAACCGAGCTTGCGAGCTAGTCTCGGATTATGGTACTTGCGAGCAAGGTGAAAACGTCTGGGCACGAGAGCAGGTACTGGTAATGAACATGATGTCTTCTCTTTTTTCTCCTATCTCTTACTGGAAAACACAAGCTTTTGATATTCACTGATTTGGTACACGCAAACGGCTGAAACCTCCTCGAGCCAGTCGGTGATTCTGATGTAGACCTGGTATGTAAACCGGGTTAAACGCTTAATGGAGACGTGTGTACCAAGTACTCGGGATAGTGAAAAGACCTCAGACACCCCAATTTCTGGCAAGTTCCATACTCTACTCGTCGGATTTTTCAAGTAATGGGCCACCCCCAAACCCTAACCCGCGGTAAAATGAATTTACCCAGCGCTTAAAATGAGTCTTTGATGACTCTGCTAAGGACTAGGGTTCTAGGCGGCCCATAACTTGAAAATCCAACGAGTACATAACGGAGGATATCAGGAACCCCTGGCACATGATGATCACCATGCAAAAGCCAATAGCTAATTCAAGGTATCCGTGTTCTCTCGTGAGAGAGATTGTGAGGTCGAGAACTACGTGTGTATCAATGATCTGCACAAAAGTAGAGAGATCGCTCACAGACTTCCAAGTCTGTCAGGTAAAACCTTTATCCGCGTGACGTATACGGGTTTCGGAGGCGTTCAGAATAAGGTTCCCCGCCAGGTCGGGCTCGGAGAGGAGACTGAAATGGAAGCGTCCCCACAAATGCTGCATATATTCACCGCCAGCTGCAGGAAGTTTATGCGTCCTACAAGTGCACTTTTTGTTGTCACCTCAACCCCCCCGCACAATATGCATCTTGTCAACTCAAACTTATCGCCTGATATAGTGGGGGCTATTAAGCTAGCGCTATAGTGTGGCGTCGCGATATGTAGACCCACTGAAAGGTCTGGAATGCGGCGCTGGAAGCTGGTGAGGGTCGGTGTGAGTAGCTACTTAACGTCGCGGTTGTCGCGGTGCCGGCACTCCAACAATGTTAGTATTAATATTTCGTGTTGTCGTATGGCATAACTATCTCCATGGCGACTCTGTCAGCGATGGGTTGAATCCCGAACAAATGCCGGATCCACGGAAACCCTTTCGGTAACGGTTAGTGCGTTCTTACGGGAGTCTGCGTACTAGCATGATGATATAAGGGTGCCATATTCGTAGTTGTATGTTCCATGCACAAAACCCCAAGGAGATGCTACTCCCTTCCCCAGATTTTCTTGTCGCTTGTAATTACGTAAACTCGCCACTTGAATCGCGAGAAGACGATGGTGTATGATGCATAAAGTAGGAACTGCGACAGGACCATTCTGCTGGAGATATTGCATCCCTTGACTCGTATACTCTACTGTGCCGCATGCATCACATTACATCACATCACGGTTATCCAAACCAAGCAGAAACTCCGCAAGTTTTCTCTTCCGAATCAGTTGGGAGTGAGCGGGAAGCTGACGTAGATTTTGTACACAAATCTCCATACCAAAATAATGTGCCCATCTTGGAGCTTGACCGACAGCCCGAGTGATCATGATCTTGATGTGACATAACTTGGAGAATACCGGCAATCAAAAAGCCAACGGGACCTATAATTCTCGCGGAGAAGTGAAGATACAATCTAGGTATCCTCTTGGAAGAAGTCACAATCTGCAAAAGTAAAAACAAGCATTGCAGGAATCTTCTTTTCCCCATCTCATCGTTCGCCCAAAAAGGTTGGTTCCCACAAGCACGATCTGGGCTAATTGAGAGGCTTGACATCTAAACATGCCCAGGTATATTGAATTGTATTTTCTAGAGTGCTAAGCTGTCCATCAAGTATGCTCCGTAGGTTAGGGTTTATATACTAACTAGGATACTGGGTCCGGCTGTAGAAGATCGGACGCTCCTTTTCCAGCAGGTTACCATAGCAAACTGACTAGATATGGTATAGCAATAGGTATAACATGATCTAATATTTTCACCCCCTGGTCCATAGTGACACAACATCGGTACCTGCTCCCACAGCAAAATCCATTGCCAGGAATGGGGCGTCCGATCTTCTACAGCCTGACCCGAGTATGCAGCGATCCACACCGTTACATGCATGAACTAATGGTTTCTTATCTGACTGACCTAAGCTTTTGGAGACGACCCGTACCGGCCGCCTTTTCACACCTCCAGCTGATTGGTATAAAAAAGTTCATTTGCATGTATTTTGTATACGTGTGCTAGCGGGTACGATGTGTATGGTGCTGGACATGGTACCTCACATTACGATGCTTCGCTGCCGGATGGTCGATCTGCCGAGCTGCATGCAATACGTCATATCGCATTGTTCCAGAAAAGTCGGCATTTGAAGTGCCCAATTACCACGGTTGAGTTTGCAGGGGACCGAGACGAGGCGAACGAGATAACCGCAAACCAAACAGATTTCTACACTACACCACTGCAATAAATGTGTTTATATCAAGTGCGTTTGCCCCGCTTGATGTAGAGGGTGTATGGAAATTGGAGGTGACACAGTCAGGCCGCCTAATTGCTGCCTTAAAGCACATAAGACTAAGTGAGCACTTCAAGCGGAATGTGAGAGCTCTCTCCATCGGAATTCCGACCGACTTTCTAGTTATCAAAAACTGAAAAGACTAACCCAGCTTTACAGCGACTCTTGGCGCTATAGTAAGTAAATGTCCTATCTTGGACTGAGGCCTTCTATTTCTGGCAATTTAATAGAAACTCTTCTCAAATACAGTAGCTAACTGCATCTATATCTTAAAAGGCATCATCTACCGTCTCACTACTTCATCTCACCCCTGCTTCTACTGCTAGCTCTAACTACACTACTTGTTTAGCTTATATAGCGCAACATCACTGTGCAGTGCGGGGTTCAACACACAGCCGCATACAGTTTCACAGGTACCTGCACTGGTGTCCATCTCCAGCAACTGCGAGATGGAGAACGCACGAAGGGAGATAATAATCGAAGTTGACCCGGCTGTGGTACCACCCCCAGACTCCCCACTGTCGACAACAGATCTAGCTAGCTAACTACGCACGCCACTGTATCTTGCAGCTTGCCGACAGGGAACAACACTGTTACGAGCCTTCTGCGTATGTAGCGCTTGGAAGCTCGACGACGGGGCTATCTGAACTGACTCCGAGAACAGCTATAGAACCGTCAGCTTGTCGTCTTCGGTCAATGACTACATCTTCGAGAATGGCCGTCGATATAGCACGTATTTCGGCGTCGACAAGAACCCGCTCCCCGTCGACGAGCTGGAGCAAGATCGGTATGCCGCCCCGGTGTCTTGCAGCTACATGGCGCTGACAGCCAGTGAACAGCTTGGATATGCACCACGACATCTTCCTCCAGCTGTTGGACGGAGAACTCTACGAGGCGCCAATCAAGAAACCCCTACGAATAATGGATGTTGGTACGGGTACCGGGATCTGGGCCATCGACATGGCAGACAAGTTCCCCGAGGCTGAGGTGATCGGAGTTGACTTGAGGTATGGTCCTAACCCACGGCTCCTTGTAATTTCTATGGATACTGCAGCTGATGTCGCCTAGTCCCATCCAACCACAATGGTAGTAAGATCGCTACCCCATATTGCCGGAAGGAATGTTGACAATCGTTAATTTACTAGGGTCCCACCCAAGTGGTATGCTCCCTACCCGAGTGACTTTGCCGCCCAGGTGGCGCTTGCTGTGGAGGACACGGACCGTGCTGATGAAGTCGGTAGCAAGTTCGAGGTCGACGACGCGGAGAAAGAGTGGCCATATCCTTCGGTAGTAGCCTACGATTTCTCGAAGAACGTACCCGGACTAACAAAGATGCTAGAATACATTCGATTTCGTGCATGCTCGCAATATCGTTCAGGGCATCAGCGACTGGCCCAAGCTCATGTCGGAAGTCTTCCGGTAATCCCCCTCCACTATCACCGGCAGTCTCTAAGCTCTGACATGTTCAATTAGCTGTACCAAGCCGGGAGGATACGTCGAACTTGCAGAACTGGGCGCAACGGCATATTGCGACGACGATTCGATGGCCGACGACAACGCGATAAAAATGTACTTCGAGACCATCACGTACGCCATGACCAAGATAGGACGCCCGCCGGCAACCAATGAATTCCTGAAGCAGAATCTAGAGAATGCGGAGTTTGTGGATATCGTGGTGGACACGAAAAAGCAACCCATCGGACCCTGGCCAAAAGAGCCTAGACTCAAAAACATCGGAGCTATGGTTATGCTCAACACCGAAGTTGGTAGGTAAAAAGTCAAACCCCCAGAAACATGTCCTGCCTAATTTGTTGCCAAGCGTTTCACTCGTACGGAATGGCGGCGTTCACTAGGATCCTCGGAATGAGCACCGAAGAGGCCGAGATGATCTGTGATGCCGCTTTTGCGGCTGCGAGGAACAAGAATAACCACGTTTATAATTTGTTGTAGGTTTATTGCCTCCCTTCAATGTAACTTCGCTAACACAACACTTACTCTAGCCATATCGTGTACGCACGCAAGCCCAAGAGAATTTAGACAATGGACATTTGATTCGGTACTTTTGTAATCGGAGCGTTTCGGGAACAGCACTCAGACTACATACGTGGGATACGTGGAGGGTCGTCACAGGTTGTCACTCACGGTTGCTTTTTCACCGTCATATAATCTCATAGCTGTGCAAGTCGTTGTTGGGATTTTTAAAAGTCATTTCATACCTTCCGAGATGTTTGCCCTCGGCAGTTTTGTCTTCACGGAGAACTTATCGTTGACCCCAATGTCACGTACAATAGAATGGAATGGAGACCACCGTAGCCGCTGAGAGTACAACCTGCATTGTACGCTTAGATTTTAGTGTGAACACCGTCTATATTCCCCTGCTCTTGATTCTACAGAGCATCGACAAAAGCTAGCAGTGGGGGTCTGCATTTCAGCTCGCTGCAAATGTGACATGTCAATGCAATCGCCGGCAGACGGAACTTACTTGAACCACGAAGCGAAGTGGGTCAGCCCCCCTCCCACCATTACCTATTTTCGACGTTCGCTAGTTAAGTTTTACTTCGCGCAGACGCTATATGCGAGCGCGCACTACAGCTGAACGGGGGAAAATGATATGTCACATTATCCACCCGTAGAGCATCAAGGTTTGGACTGACTTCCGAGATGCGAACCTTGACGTTCGATACAAGCACAAAGCTTCCTCCCGCGTCCCCCACTCTCCGTAACGATGCGGAAGCGACTGCGCTTAGAGAACGCATCCTATTAATCGCATAAAGGAATTTTGTAATGCGGGACTCTTCATGCACCCACCGCGCCGTTCTAGTCCCGCCATGTGTTGGCAAGTCTAGGAAAGTATAAAGAACTTCGCGGTGGCTGCCCACTCATATAAAGCCCTGCTTGTGCCAGCAGGCGCCGCAATTGGGCACTTAACTTTTTGACGATATAACCAAAATGGCATCATCTGCAATGCGAACGGAGGATTCGAAGAAGATTGAAGTTGATCCAGCAGTGGTATGCTCCCCCAAACCTCCCAACCCTCGGGTGTTGCTGACATCTATACTAGAATGAGAACAAGGAAGACGACGAGTACTCCATTAAGTCTGCAGGGTACACCCACCCGCACGGTTCCTCCAACTATCAATTGTTGACTGGGGAAATAGGTACGACACAGACACAGCGAGTCTATCCTCCTCCATCAACGAGTACATCTACGAAAATGGGCGAAGATACCACAGCTACTTCGGGGTCGACAAGAACCCACAACCTATGGACGAGGTCTTCCACCCCTCATCCCTCCCGACGACTAGGAACTGATGTATGACAGACGGAGCAAGACCGCCTCGACCTCCACCACGAGATCTTCCTCCAGCTCGTCGAGGGCCTGCATAAAGCCCCAATCAAAGACCCAAAGCGCATCCTCGATATCGGCACCGGCACCGGAATCTGGGCGGTCGATATGGCAGACCGGTACCCCGCGGCGGAGGTGATCGGGACAGACCTCAGGTGCGTAGTATGCGCCGGTTGTGTTCGGTACTGACCACCGCAGCCCCGTGCAGCCGCAATGGGTCCCGCCGAACTGTACGTTCGAAATCGACGATGCAGAGCGGGAGTGGACGTACCGCCCCGACTCCTTCGACTTCCTCCACCTACGCAACCTCGCGCAGGCGGTCACAGACTGGCCGAAGCTACTGTCTCGAGCCTACCGGTTGACTTTCTCCGCCTCGACATTCTGCAGTCGCTAACGCGAGATATAGCTGTACCGCCCCCGGGAAATACATCGAACTCGCCGAGCTGTGCTGTCTGACGCACTCCGACGACGGCACGATGCCCGAAAACCACGGCGCAAAACGGTTCATGGATCTTCTCTGCTCGGCGATGCAGAAGCTGGGACGGCCGGCGTATGTGACGGGTGAGAGCCTGAAGGAGAATCTAGAGAAGGCTGGGTTCGTGGATGTCAAGGTGCTGGGGTATAAGCAGCCGTTTGGACCGTGGCCGAAGGAGAAGCGGCTTAAGCATGTGGGTGCGATGGCGATTATGAGTGCGGAGACGGGGTATCATTCGTATGGGATGCAGCTGTTTACAAAGGTCCTTGGGATGTCGACGGAGGAGGCTGAGAAGGCTTGTCGCGATGCGATTGCGGCGACGAAGAATAAGAATTATCATGTTTATAATTATTTGTGAGTCCCCCACACCCCCATACCCCCGAGTTAATGTGTTGGCTGAGATTGGTGGTGGGATGCAGTTATGTTGTATATGGGAGAAAGCCGGAATGCTGAATGAGGGCTATGTTTGAGGCATTTGGGAGTAAAAATTGTGGCGGTTGTCTACGTCGCGGAGGAGATCGAAGTACTACATATGCAGTTAATCAAGATAACTCGCACACGTAAGGAACATGTGGGTGATGCATACTCGTGGCGGTTCGGGGATTACGCGCAGGATCTTCTCCATTGTACCATTCAAGGACTAACGAATCATCAGAAGATTATTCTGAGAGAAAGCCGCTATTGACATTGTCTAGCTCAGGTCGACGTAATGCCAACATTAGTTTATGGGCCGTGAGCGGCTAGATTGCGTTGCCACAAATAGCCCGCTTAACACCGATGAAGATGCAGGTTCCGAGCAACAATATCTTCTCGGGAAAGGGCAGAAAAAAGAAATAAGAAGGTTTAGAACCTGTTACCTGATGTTTGTAACGTCATGAGGTTGTGACCCGTAGTCTGGCGTGAGGTTTCGAACCCAGTGTTTACAGCGCCGACTAAGCCACGCGATCGGTTCTTATGTTCCGACCCATACGCCAAATTTTCCCGTTGGCCAACAGGTCGACCGATTGGCCAAGCGGTCGACCTTTTGGTGTACAGGTTAACCTATTGGCCAACGGGAAGATTTGGTGTATGGGTCAGCCTACTAGCAAAGTGGTCAACCAGTGTACCAAGTTCACAATGCTAATTCCTTCCACAAAATTACTAGTATACACTCCCAGCGAACTGCTCAATCTATTCTTCTTCCTGCCCCTGCGCATGCTGTCCCCTTGTCACTCTTGCTGTACTTTGTCCTCCAACTGTTGCATTGGTTCTCTTTCTTGCACTCAGTCCTCTTGCACCCAGTCTGACAGTTGTCCCAGCTTGCTCTGGACCCGGGGTTCGATTTACCAATGCAATTTATAAGTGGCGATAATTTCCGCAGTCTTGCCTATCAGCGTGACAGTACACTGAACACTGAACTTGATTCTTCTTGATGCTGCAGCGACCAGTGCATACAGCCTTGCAATTACAAGATACAGTTACTCGAATTCTGGTTGATTCTGCTGCTGCTGCGTGGAGTATAATCTGCTAACATAAATATTTAGTTGAACTCCTGGCAGACCCCATATGAAAAGCCTTCGTTGATCTGGGAGGAATCTGGAATGCCCGCGGTAAACACGGGTGGAAGTCAAGGTAGTCATTATTGTAGGCGAGGAAATTTTTGGTGGAGTTGGAAGAAGAGGATAGGATGGATTCAGTGATAAAGAAGTAGAATAGACATGATAATAAAGAAGTTCAACAGTTGAAAAAATATAGTGCTTTACTAAGCCTCCCCAACCTCCTCCCAACCTCCTACTTGGCACATCGGTCAGTACTCTCGGTTGGTGTATAAGTTGACCTATTCACCAAGCTGAGAATTTGGCATATCGGTCGACCTGTTGGCCAACGGGAAAATTTGGCGTATGGGTAGGAACATATGTGTTCCGTACGATACACAACCCGTAACAACTCACAACCTAGAGAAGTCTAGACCACGACCTGGGGACGGGTTGCAATTTGACAGCCCGTCTGCGACCCTGTGAAGTTTTAGGCTGGAGAGATTATCAACAATCGCCACAATCAATCGCCACTTCTATTTATGTGATTAAAGGCCCTGAGACTTTTGATGGGATCCCATGACACTGCTGAGACTTATTATCGGATTGGGCAAAGATGGGACCATGAAAATATACTAAGTATCGTTTCACCCCATCTCATGGCCAATACTATGCTTACATAGTGTAGGGCGTCTTTGGGTGGGATAGTGACTAGATGAAGCTTTTTGTATGTAGAACAGACTAGTGTGGTCGGGGATGGGAGACGGTTCGCAAACGCTCACTAGTTCGTGAGATGGGCTGTAAATGTTGCGAACCGGCGACCGCAGTTCGCGAACCGAAATGGTCGTCTATGGTACGGAACATATGCAATGATTTCCACCACGATGTTCGGTGTAATATAGTGAGTTCCAGCACGGATGATTCTATTATACAGTACTGGGGACTCACACCTCACTTTAATATTCGGGACTTTAGCTAGGATATCAAAGGCGAAAAAGGCAAAAGAGCGAGCACCCCAGATTTTGAACCTGTGGCCTAGCGTTTGTAGCGCTATGCCCAAAATTTATTGAGGGAGAGGACATTTTGGAGTGGTCACGTGCAATTCATGTATTATTTTCTAAACGACGAAGACTGATGCAGCGATAGATAAGATCGTGTGCGGTTGCGCCTCTTCTTCTTCAGTGTGGCAAAGATAGCCTCTTGGTGTCTGGTCGTCGTCCCACACCCTTTTCTTGTTCCTGTTCCTCTTGCTCTTCCTCCCTCTGAACTCTCCGATTACATTACCACCATACATTTACATGTAAATTAAGTTTTCAAATCTAATTATAAATTTCGGGTTATTATCTGAGCGGAGCGAAGCTCATGTGAAGTTTCATACCGCCGTTTTCAGCACTTGATTGCAGCACCAGATAAGCCACGTGATCACTCCTTGTGTACGAGTATCTCCCCTGCAGTTTTATCAGTTTATAGGGTGCCCTCGTGCTCAACACGGAAGAGTAATCTCGGGTACCTATCAGGGTTTTGAGATAACAATAGAAGAGCTAGCGGTATACTACTTCCGAATAACTTTATATATATTCTCGTGGCAAGAACAAAAGAACAAAAGAACAAATTTCGAACGCGCACACCCTGGCGAGGTTTTGAACTCCAGTGTATTTAGCACCTGGTGCTTATTGAACCAGATAAGCCAAGCGATTAATACTTATCCTCATCTGAGGCGGTGTCCGTCATCCTAATTCACGGGTGGCTGACTGTGGGAAGGAAGAAGCTAGATTGCGGTACTCTGTAGTGTTGAGTTTTCAGAGTGCTCTGCTCAACACAAGAGTTTATGGAGGGGTGGTTTACTTTACCGGCTCTGAGCAACAACTAATAGTTTCTCATATGTAGGACAAAACAAAAACAGGTTTTGAGCCTGCAGCGTTAGTGTTTACAGCACTGCAGGTTTCGAACCTGCGCCCAGCGTTTACAACGCCTGGTGTTTGTAGCACCACGCTCTACCAGATATGCTAAACCATCACTTCTTGTATAGGTGGTGGTTTCTGCTGTGCAGTACGGAACCTACGACTAGAATCTCAAAAAACCGAGAGCAGGGTAAGGGAGTGAATACCGCGGGTAGCGTTTGGAGCGCCATGAGGTTTCGAACCCCGATATTCGGTTTACAGTACCTGATATTTATAACACCTAGCTAAGCGTTTATAGCATAATGAGATTTCAAACCCCGTGCTTATAGCTGATGTTTTTAGCACCAACTAAGCCAAACAATCAGTTCTTATTAATACAATGATTTCTGCTATGCTATCTAGGACCTAGCTAGGATCTCAATAGGCAATAGAGTGAGCATTATACGTTTGAACCCGTAGCCTGGAATCTTGAGTTCCATGAGGTTTCAGCCCCTGATGTTTACAGCACCTTGTATTTGTTCCGACCCATACGCCAAATATTCCCGTTGGCTAACCGGTCGACCCATAGGCTAAAGAGGCTCCTTCTGCTAAAGCATACACCCTACACTACATCTCAAAAGCTACCGTAGGGTGCTTTCTTTCCCCATGTCCTGCCTCTACATATGCCGTCCCATCAACATTCTACCAGTACCTTCTCAGGAAAAATTAACCAACTCCTATACTCACTAACTGGTGGACTGAATGCGAGATTCTTTCATTTATCTGCTCAGTTGGGACAGAACTGGCAGCTGACGTAGAGGTAACAGCGGAGGCGTTGATGGTGGGGGTGGTAGAGGCAGTAGCAGAAGCAGAAGCAGTGACTGTGGTACTAATAGACTTAGTTATAGTTGACGGGCGAAATTTAGAGTAGAGTTGGAGAGGATAACCACAGTGGCGTTTAGTCACAGGGTGTAGATGTTCTATAGTAGAGAAAAAGCCATACAGACTTTTCTGCGTCTACCCAATCTGTAACTTTCTCTCAAGCTCTTATCCGGCGTATCGGTTAGTACCCTCGGTTGGCGTATGGTTGACCTATTCGCCAAGAGGATGAGTTGGTGTACAGGTCGGTAATATTTGGTGTACGGGTCGGAACATATTTGTCGCACAATGCTCTCCGGCTATGCTAAGCCATCTGTTTTTCTATACATAGCGAGTGTTTGTAGTTGGTGAGTGTTGATTTGTCACTTCGGAAGAGCCCATGCTTAGTACTACTGTGGATAATTCCGATCTCTTGGAACATGGCGGGGTACCGAGTGATTCGGGCGAGCTACAAGGAGACGAACTAGGTACTTAAAACATCAAATGATATTGCAAACCAATAGCAATTGCATTTCCATAACGTCCGGAATAATCATAGCACAAAATATCCATTACTCCATAGCATACTACCGCTCAAATAGTCCCTTCAAGACAATGGCCCTAGTCTCCATGTATCTATTATCGACCCAAGTGATAGTTGCAACAATCTTGGGTGGTCGCTTCGAGCTTCATTGCATGAATCCTAGAGTCGAAATCGCGGTATGTGCCCCACAAGATGTCCGTTCCCTTCCTATCGCGCAACTGAGTTCTCTCGTAATTGTAGGTAAGCTTGTTTATGATTTGCATATTATAATATGGATCCGGATGCGGAGAATTGACGTAAGCGACTATATAGTTGATGATGGCTAGTTGACTCAGTTTAGGGTGAGTATGCTCTACCAGGCTTTAGACATCCTATGTAATAAGGAAAGTAAATTACGGGTAAAACTTGGCGTACTGGTAAGTCTAGTTCTCTGTAATGGCTATTGCATATCAATAGAAGTCTCGCGAAACAAGTTCTGCTGCCTATTGGAATAAACGGAGTGAAGTAGCTAAGAGAGAGGGAGAAAGTGCGAATTCCAGGTAGTTTATATTGTGTGAAGTTTAGTGGATACAAGGTACGGTGGCGGCTTCGCCGCCCTTTGGAGGCGCCCAGATAGATCTCCAGCCCAGCCAACCCAGAGTTGTCATTTTTAGCAGCTCCTATGCTTCCAGATGTATATGGCTCTAACATACTCC
>Ga0307514_10002515_pt1 | contig 18952 bp, 15 predicted proteins | sample 16_EM_MG_FD_203088 | JGI IMG/M metagenome (GOLD analysis project Ga0307514, IMG submission 203088) | Populus trichocarpa ectomycorrhiza microbial communities from riparian zone in the Pacific Northwest, United States - 16_EM | ecosystem: Host-associated > Plants > Roots > Unclassified | place... | reverse complement strand
CTGCATGTTGGGAGGCTTCCAGCCCCCCACCGTCCGTCCTCGCAGTCGCTTCTCTTTCTCTCTCTCTCTCCTCCTGGCCTTGTGCTACCCCTTTCATGGTCTTCGCGATCATGTTCGTGATGCCCGCGCCCCACACTTTGTCGGCCTCGTAGCGGGCGTCCCACTTCTGCTCTCTCTCTTGCATCCACGTCATCATTGCCAGCCGCTGTGGCTCCTCGCGGGCTGCCCGGGCTTCCACCAGGTTTGCGAGATGTCCAACTGTTCGGTGCAGTTGCGTCAGTTCCTGTGCCTGCTGTCGTATCGTCTTCTCCATGCGGCTCCTCCAGTCGTTGGGGGCCGCCGGGGCCTCGCTCCTCCTTCTCCGTTTTCCGTTCTCGTTTCTCTCCATCGGTTGAAATATGGTTGCGCCCGCAGTCTCCGCGGCGATGGATGTCGCCGCCGTCGCCATCTCCATCGCCACATCCATAGGCGCGTCGCTCCTCCCATTCTCAGCTCCTCCCGCGTCCAGGTCACTCCCCCCGCTTACTCTGAATTCAGTCATCACTTCTGTGAGGCAAGCCTCTCAGTCCTCGTCGTTGCTTGCTTGTTGGCCGACGCGTCGCATCAGTTGCGTTTTCTGCCAAGCCTTTACGCGAACCCACTCCGTCGTGTGGATTCCTGTGCGCGCCCTCCTCCTGCGGTCTCGCTGGTGCTGGGACGCTCGCTCTGGGGTCAATTCGACGTGTAGAATCGATTGCCGCCGTCCGTTTTTTAACTGCTATCGTTGCTGTCGACTTATCGCGCTGTTTCTGTTTCGCCAAGACTTTGGTCGTTTTTTTTTTATGCAGTCGGTATGGCGCCCAGCCATTGTCAAAATCAGTCAGAACGTCGACGTGAATATAGTGCTATATTTCAGTCAAGCATACATGCGCTTGACTCCATCCTCATACTGAACAGTATACTCCTAGACATGCTTGACTCCACACAGTCAATTGTATCCACCCACTGCTGGCAGGTGCGCTTGACACAATGGTACTCCACATTCAACTACATCTCCCTGGCTGCGATTGACTCCCAGCAGGGATCAACTCTCTGCAGCAATCGACTACATACTCCCAACGGCAACCAACTCCCAATAGCAGTCAATTTCGGCAGGGATCAGCTCCTAGTTGCAATAGGCACCTAACGGCAATCAATTCCATGCATACTCTTACTTCCCGAGAAGTAGTTTTGTATTGTGAAGAGGGAAAAGTAAACTCTAGCACTTTAGAGAGTATACAGTCAACTACAGCTTTGTTGGATTGTTAGTGAGAGTTTGTTTGTTTGTAATCATATTGCATTTGGCAACTTGCAGCCACGGTATATACCTAACAAATTCGTTCCCTGCTGCTTTCATGACACCGAGAAACAACAGAATAGTTGCAAATCTTCTTCACCTGAATACAAACAAACCACCAACAGCAACATCAATATTTACAACCCTGAATCACTCAACTTCTTGAAATCTGAGTTTGCCTCCTCGACCTCTCTGCTTACTCTGCGGACATCTGTATGGAACAGACAATCCAATAAAGCCTGCAAACACATTTCTTTGGCAGAAACAAGAGCAATTTCTTACTGAACATTTCGCTGCTGATAACATGATTAATATCCTAATGCCAATCTTCCACCATTTGCACATGCATCGGCAAAAGTGCAAATAGACGATAGACTGCGCTACGCGCACACGTGCACACGCGCAGCTCATAGCCAGCTTCCTGTGGACCCCTGCGCGACGCGCAGTCTATAGCCATCCAGAGACGGTTCATAGACCTCTGTGCGTGGGATTATGGGACTATATCTGGCTGGCAGTCGACAAACTTGAGCCAGTCTTGAATGCCGATAGCCTTCGCTGATGCTGACACACTCATTGAGAGCATCTTGAGTGGCGGCATGAGAGCCTGATTGAGAGCCTGATTGAGAGCCTACTTGAGAGCGGAGTTGTGGCAGAGCTCATAAGATGTGATAATAGTAATTATTCTCTTGAGTTTCTACATTGTTTATACAGTTGATATTAATGCAATAGTTATGAAATTATGGTTTCCAGGGCTCTTCATAGATTGAAGTTGTTAAATTGCTTGTATATTGTAAGATGAATGGAAATCAAGTGCAGTATATAGCCTCTGAGCTTGTAACCTTTTATGAATGTATGGTAGACAAAGTCTATTCTATCATCTCATGGAGACGCTGTGTCATTTTATACATCAAGGCATGGATCTGTGTCGCAGTCAGTGGATGTCCAAAATTGCAAATCCCAGTGATGATGGCGATTGAAAACTTGTGGATGAGTCTACAACCGTCAGTCCACAGCCTGTGAGCCGATTCGGTAATCTCAGCGTATCGGCAATGTCATTTCTGGTCATATTGTAATAGGGGTTGATACTTTAGATGCCTCTAAGACTTCTTGATTGAGTGATCGTCTCAAGGCCTGAAGCTCCGTATATATTCAGACTTGTCTCCCGTGTCCACATCTACAAGGTACGTTGGCGGCTTTGCCGCCCTTTTGAGGCGCCCAAATTGATCTCCAGCCTAGCCAACCCAGAGTTGCCATTTTTAGCAGCTCCTGTGCTTCCAGATGTAGATGGCTCTAACATACTCCTAGAATTCGAAATTTGTTAGATCTCTTGGGCAGCTCCCAGTGAGTATATCTCTCCAAGTCTGGGTGAGTCTCTATTGTTTCTGTGGCAAGAGCAAAGCATATTGGCAACTGGGAAGATGCCTTCTGCTGGGTAACTCCAATCAATTCACATTCATTTAAGTCCATGAGTTTTGTTCTGATCACAAAGTGTTCTATACATGAACTATGCATAAATAGGTACTCTTTCACTTCCTGGTCTCCAATTTTCTATATCACTAATATTCATAGTGTAGCTGTAAAAAAAAATCTCCAAAATACTGTTGATTCACAATTTCCGACTCAATATAAGAGATATCATAAATCTAAGACTTGGAGGTGAGAGGACATAGTTATCCACATATTTTGTATAGGACACTTTGTAATCAGAGCCAAACTCATAGAATTAAAAGGGCAGGTCATTTGGGATTTGAGTTTAAGTGGTAGGTACATGCCACAATCAGCCACTCAGCCACAGAATTACGACCAATCAGAATCGAAAAAGACACATGTCGTGTCCTTATATGAATAATATTCGTCTCCATATCTATCTCTGTTTCCTCATCTGTTTGCACCAATATGAGCCACTCACATGAGGAATATCTTCATATAGCAACTGCATATCAAATGGACCTGCTGAGGCTCACGGTGAAGGTACACATGCAACAGCGGTGGTGCTCAAATAGTTTTCAGCCTTCGTATGGCCGCAGATGATGGCTTGTATGGGAGGCTAGGAGATTGCAGTCGGGCTGGTGGCATTCAGCCGGATCTATACATATGTGAGTACATACGCAATCGCACTTGAATGACCATATATATATGGCCTTGTGGGCCTCTTAGATAGTACATAATCAAGCTTCTCTACCTCTACTTTGAACATGTGGGCCGGCTGAGCTTTTTTTATCAAAGTTTGCGCGAATGGGGGCCAGCAGGGCCTACACTGAAAGCCAGCCAGCCAGTTGGGAACACTGCTATATGAAGTGCCAAAGTTGCTATCAACATCTGCTCGATCCGAACCTGAATTCTTACTACTGATTGAGAGTCTAGAAATATAGATAAATCTATTATATCTTGTACCGCGCGCTCTAGAGTTAAAGTATATGTATTAATAGTAACCGCCCGATGTCGGCCGGTGACGGTGGATGACGGCCGATGACGGTACTTTTGCCGTCGCCGGCCGTCATTGGCCGACATGCTGTCCTCAGCGGGCGAGGACGGGACGGACGGCCTTGACACCGTCCCGTCCGTCATGAACGTTCCGATCTCAGTAGCCACCAGGTAGACAACCACGGCTTGATCACACGCTTCCATCGAAAACAGCTCCGAGACCTGCATGTGTCGGGATCTGCCTGCTTTCCATCCCTTCGGCCTTCCCACAGGTCTCCAGAGCGCACTCTGCTGGTCTTGCTACCGGCTGCAGTGACCAAAGAGAAGCTCCCGCATCTGAGCCACTGTCCATTTACACCATCAGCACTTGTGCTCCTCTCGACGACCGAATCATTTCAGCGATACTCTGGTGGGCGCATGACCGGATTTTAGTCAGTAAAACAAGGCATCTAATGACTTCACGGTTGTCATCGGAATAAGTCTTTTGGTCCCTGACTTGTCCTGCAGCCTGTAGCTGAAGTGCTTGCGGCATTTGTCTGACTCCCACTACACCTTGGCTGATGACCTTCCCTCGGAGATTTGTCTGCCCAGATTGGAGGTTGAGCTTTACAGCCTATCTATCGCCGTATCCCCACATGGATCACAGGTTAAGTTGACCTTGCGGTCTCACTTCTTCCTTCACGGGGATACGGGAGTTTTCCGGAACCCAGTGACTCTCTGTTATGATGTTGTGGGTGAGGAGAGTCCATGCCCTTCGATTGTTCCTTCTTGCTAGTCAGTGTGAATTCCCCGCCTTCAGATGTGCCGTCCGTCGAATGCCGGCTTCTGAATCTCTAAAGGACACCACCGTCTTCACCCCATGTCTGGGCAGTGTTTCTCTCTACTCAATCGTCATATCAAGCCCAAATTCAATCACCCATAATTTGGAGTCAAAGACTTCCATACATCCAGTGCCCAGATAGCATCGGCGGAACCTCCATACGTCCCTGGGCTTGTATGCTGCTGTGGCCCCCACCAAGCCGCGGCCTGAGCGCAATGCATCTGCCCACCACATCCAGACCCCCGTTCTGCTCTTGGCCTCTTTCTCACCTATCTAACACTGCTGTGCACTCTTGGCTGCAGTATCATCATCCAGTATGATGCTTCAGACCACAGATTCATCGCCCGTGGCCGGCCAGCTCTTGCTTGTGGTTGATTGGCTGTGCTCACAGTCTGTCTTGAATAGATTTGCATATCGGTGCCCCGGAAGAGGGGTTGGTGTGCAGCGTCACTATCTTGTTGGTGGACGCGTTAGGTAGTCTCACTGCAAATCATCGTTGTCTGGAGTCAAAGATTACACGTGCGGGTGTCAGGTCCATGGCTCTCATTAATGCTCTCGAGGGGATTGTGGGTAGCGCACACAGGATTGATCTGGCTTGTTGATTGAGGAGAAGTTGGAGGTCATCTCACCTGCACGTTCTGTGGCACTACCCAGTGTTCCTAAGCGGCCAGGCCGCCCTTAGCGGCGGCTTTTAAATGAGGGCCGGGCCTGCAGGCTTTTTCTTGGCGGCCAGCCTGCAGGCTTTATTTGCCAACGTATAAGTTCAATCGAACAAGCATAAACATATTTTGTCTACATGACACCCATTGCTGCTGCCTAAAGTCTTAAACTCAGAAAGCCACCAAAGTAAACTCAGCCATCATCCATCATAAGTTCCTAACCTTGCCCTCTGTTGTGGTGAAATGGCGGGAGCTAGAAGGCAGAGAGCCCATCATCAACACTCTGCCACTCCGCTTGTGGCATCCAAAGAGAGCTCGTGAGAATGAGTGGTTCTGGCTCAAGGAGCATCAGAAGAAGGTGACAGGATGTGATGCTTCCTGGCCGTGAGGATCAACACACATTGCATGGATCTAGGAAACTTTGCGTGGGAACCAAGAAATGGGAAAGATAGAGTGTGTATTTTCGTTATATGTTAAGATGATCTGAATCTGCTCCATGGTCTCTCAAATGTATACTCCCCATAGTCCAGTCCACCTCAGTTAACTCCTGATCTCCGTGCGACTCCCCATCGCTCTGTCTGCCTCTGTTTTCCGTGCATCTCCGTTGCCACAGCTGCCGGCATCCCCCTGCCAAAGTTGTGGTGGTGGTGAAAAACATATTTTCCCACCACACCGTTCATCACTGTAGTCCAAGACTCCATATATCAACCTCTCTAGTCTTCACCTATTCCATCCGTTTTTCCAGCACAACCAGTAAGTCCTCCACCTGCCAGCTCGCTTTCCACTCAACTAATCCTGCCCTCTCCCAAGACTTTAAACATTCGACTGCTAATATCACAACCTGCCCCAGAGGATTGGGACAATCAGAATTCAATCACTGTGAACTACTGAGTACTGTTTCTACTTCTACTTCGGAGGACATTGACAGAATGGAATGGATGGTGAGAGGCATCCGGGGTAGCTGGGATCATCGTGGTGAGTTCAATCTCGTCGCACATTAATGTATGAGATTTTCAACATCGGCTGCCTCTGGTGTAGATTGAAACCGCTGCATTTGGTCGATGTCTGGACTTTCTAAAGGAAATCTGGTCCGCTTTCACCTGCACGGTGGATTTGAGGGCTCAGGTGGTGGAGGCATTGAAATTGCACCGATAGTTGTAGACTGGGATGATGGTACATCACACAATCCAGGGAGGTGACAGTACTTGGTATCGCACATTGTGGTATGGCGACTTCTAGCGGATTCAATCCAGGCGTGACATTGACTGCATTCATTGCAAAAGTACTTCCACTTCATATTTGGATGTATTGCCACTGCCGCATACAGAGCAGGCTGATTATCTACCAGACTATAGTACTTATTGAGAACCCACCGGGCAATGTTAATTGATGAGATGATATGGTTGCTGTATACTGATTCATCTGAGTAGTTGTGCTTTGTTTCTTCAAGATGCGATAGGAGCTCATCCATTGCGAGAATAACATCGGCAACAAATCTATTTGGACAATTCTTCCGTGAATTGATCCCTTGAAGCTGAAGTGACAACATTTTGAATGAGCTTAGTATCTCATGAATAAATTTCAAGTCATTCCAATCATCCTCAGATAATTCATCCATGAGAATGAGCTCAGGATCCAACATATCTTCTGAAGCAGTGTATTGTGATTTGATCATCTATTTTCATTGATATTACTGGATCGCAGTACATTGAAACTCATCCAAAGGAGCTTGTTCACTCAAAGCACGTTCAATAACATCCACATCACCATGCCAGAGTGGTATGCTTTCAATTAGTGGGATATATGCAGTAGCATTGGGAACCACCTGTTTAGCCTGATCAGTGTAACAATCACGCCGCTCAGGAGAGCCTCAAATCTATTTGCAGATGTTGTGGAGAGCTCCTATTGGTCCTCGTTTCTGCCAGAGTTGTAGTTTTTGTGTTGTATCAACATCATCATCTAAAGCCCCATGCTCATGTACAACTGCATCTGCATTCTGACCCAAGTTAAATGCTAGTGTTAGCAACGGTTCCAGACCGTCACTTCGTGTCCGGGTCCGGGTCCAAACCGAATCCCTGCCAAATTGGTAGTCTAGGTCGTCAATAAACCCGAACTGCCCACTGGCGTACGGTTCCAAGGCAGACTCACAACCAGTCTGAATTGGGCGGGTTGTCAGCGGGTCCATCTATAGATTCATATAAGGATCATGTATTTGCAGTGTGTTAATAGTATCGTATCAAAATGCCGTTTAGAGTAACCATCGATGAGCTTTTGCATGTTGAGCAGTTTGCAATATCGATTAATTTGGTATCTGTCTTTCACCTTCAATATATGGTATTTTTGCCTAGCAAGGTGGTCATTAATACAGTTATGCATGCGAACATCCGCACGATGCCTTGATTACGAAATATGCAAGTTCTAACCCTGTTGACGCTCCATTGACGCTCCGTTGACGCTCATTTTCAGGATGCCGCAGGGAGCATTTGCCTAATGTTTTTCCCAGGAAAGGCTGCCAATATCGCATAAATGGATGTCTGCAACCAATTGGAACATAACTTGCTCAAGATGCAAAGCTAAAAATCATTGATGCTCCATTGACACTCATGCTATGAATGGGGCGGTGACCGTGTTGGCATTTCTTTTGCCAATAAAAGCTGCCAATGTGCCCAGCATGCATAACAACAACCACGTCACTGGTCAATGACTGTACTTACGAGACCACAAATTGTTGACGCTCTGTTGACGCTCATGCTAAGAATGGGGCGGTGATCATGTTGCTATCTCTTTTGCCAATACAAGCTGCTAATATGTCCGTTATGCATAACAATGACCAAGTCACTGGTGAATTACCCTTCTTACAAGACTACAAATCATTGACGCTCCGTTGACATTCATGCCAAGAATGTGGCGGTGACCTTGTTGCTATCTCTTTTGTCGATAAAAGCTGCCAATACATCCGTTATGCATAACAATGACCAAGTCACTGGTGAATTACCGTACTTAGAAGACCACAAATCGTTGACACTCCATTGACGCTGATGCTAAGAATGGGGTGGTGACCGTGTTGCTATCTGTTTTGCCAATAAATGCTGCTAATACGTCGGTTATGCATAATAACGACCAAGTCACTGTTGAATCACCGTACATAAAAGACCACAATTCGTGGATGCTCCGTTGACGCTCATGCTAAGAATGGAGCGGTTACCGTGTTGCTATCTCATTTCCCAATAGAAGGTGCCAATACATCCGTTATGCATAAAAACTACCAAGTCACTGGTGAATTACCGTACTTACAAGACCACAAATTGTTGAGGCTCTGTTGACGCTCATTTTAATGTATTGTCCATTCAACACCTGCTGCAGTCCATAATTGTTTTCATCCTGATTTGACAGTACCAGTTGGCTTTCTGGTTGTTTGAGACTCGACCCTGTGGCAAAGCCAAGCGGCGTAATTATCTTGCACTGGTCACTCTCACATGACTAAGAATGATGTATCATACTAGAAGATTCATTGCGCCTGTTATACATTCATTTAGGAACCGATATTCACAAGGTACTCACCATTCGCCCATAATATATCTCTAACTGAAACTCTCGGTCAAGCAACATCAAGCTGGTGAACTATTGACGCATTCTGTCCTACTTTTTCTTCCCACCTGTATTTCCCCTTGTTTCAACTGCATTGACCATCACTAAAACCTGTTCAGCCTGACTCTTTGACTTCCGTGTCGGCCGAACCAATCCGGGCACATTTGGTGGGGCGCTCATCTCCTGCTGCACTGGGCATTCTAGATCCTCGATGCAATTGTCGTGCTCTATATCGGAGTTATCCTCCGTAGCGCAATCCTCTTCGCTGTAAGTTGGATTATGCAAGTCGCAATTCTAGTTTAGCCAATTATCGGTGTCCGAAATGCTTTCAGGTGCACTATCCTCGTCACTTGAAACAGGATGGCGGTTGATTGTCCGAATATGGCGGACATTCAAGATATGAATTTGTCCTCCAGGGAGGTCCTTTGCAGACAAAGCTGGTTGCAAAGGTGATCTTTCTGAAAATTTGAATGCAGCTGCACCATCATGATGAAAGAGTGACAAGGATGCTTTGACGATCCCTTATGTATCCGAAATGTATTCTACCGCGGTCATCTGCCTGTTTTGAGCGCGAAATTCTTGCTGCGTAGCACATAGGTTTTGGCTGACCTGCGACATCTCCAAAAAGTCGTGAACCTTGGCCATTCTGTGCAATTTCCCTTCGTCCGCCTCTTTCTTCATTTCCGAGTGGTTTTCTGTGTTCGTGGTATCCTATTCAGGGTCAGTGTCTGCCAAAATTACGTTATTGGTTTGAACAAATTGCCTTACAACGATCCTTTCGCGAAGGGTCTCAACTGTGGTTTTTGACTGCCTCCAGCTGATAACATCTCGGCCAAGGGAAAAACTGACCTCCACTCCGACACCATATGGTATGATAGAGATTATCATATGCGCCACATTGGAGTTATCGGCGTACTTTGAGTGTGTTTCCTCCTGTTGTCGCTACTAGTCGGTTATGTCCGGTATCCAAAATGTATAGCTAATCTCCATTGGTTCGGAGTGGAAATCATTGAGATTTAGATTAATTTGCCTCCCATTCTTTAGTGCTTTAGGATGGTAATTCAAATTGAGCCTGGTGGCGGTCAATAAGTGGGCTGCTCCATCACTTCGTCCTGGTGACGTCTCAGCCACATTGTTAGGTGTTAAGTATTCCTCATCATCGCTGGACAAATCATATGGATCAAAGGATCATTGGGAAGACCCTGAAGCCGTGGCAGAGGAGAGGAGATTGCTGCACGGTACCGGTTCGAGTTCATTAACCGGCACACATCCATGTTTGGCAGAGTATTCATTCTCCACATACTTCAGAGAGGCCTCTAGGTATTGGATAGTGCAGTATGTCTCGTCCTCAAGATTAATATCCATTCCCTGGTCCCACTTTCTAAATGATCGCAACTTCCTGAAAAGAATTGAGGATATGCGCGGTAATCAGAAGCCTGCCCGTTGTTGGAGTCACTTCGGCGTAGTATTCGGAGAGCTTCCGTCGAGCTAACTTCACAGCAAAGAACAAGTCTTCAATCCATTGAGTCTTCTTCTTGGCCAAAGCTCGCATCACAGCATTCATGTGATCCAATATGTCATTGTACACTGTGATAACGTGATGCATTGTGACTGTATTCCGCGTCGACATCAAAAGGGTCCAATATTGAAATGACCTCCATACTTCCATGACATACTTGTCAATCGTCCATTCATCCTGAGTTGTGAATAGCGGCCGGTATTCAGCGTACTTTGGGTTTTGAAGCCACTCGCTGGTAAATTCGCGTAAGCAGTCGGCGCGCTCCAGCAACTCCAGAGTAGAGTTCCAATTTGTCTTCACATCCATAATCGGATGTACTGCAATGCGGACTTAGGCTTTTTGACAGTCAATAAACTCCTTTCGGTGACCAGGTGTTTGTGTAATTAATAGAGCAAGCATTCTCTGCTATATGAAGGTCAGCTTCAAGACTTTCAAAATATCATGAAATAGGTACTTTCTCAATTATCTTTGTTAAACCTGGTCTCATGGCCGACACCTTGTTGATTCTAGCATTGTCCTCTTTTCGAAGTCTTTGACAGTTTCGAATGTCTATGCATTCATTCTCTCCCAATTGCTGATCGCGCTCATGGGCTTCCCAAGACTTGGCGCAGCCTTTTACACCGAGACTGCTCATGATTGCACCTAAAGCCAGCTGTATGACGTGTACCATGCAAAGTATATGGTTCCTCAATGAAGGCCACTCGATTCCAGAGGCCTCAAGTATTGATTGCAGCTCGTGTGTCATGGAGTAGTTTGAGAAAGCATTATTAGTCATAATATCAAGCAAACGGCTGTCGGTAAGCTCAAAACGATCAAGCACGTCCTTTAAATATACGGCTGGCCTTGCTGCAGTACGTTGGCCCTTGACATATCATCCGTATTTACCTTTCGAAACGGAAACAGAACAGGTGATCAAACTCATCGCAAATCACTTGACCTTCACGCAATGCCCAATTTCGACCCATATAGTAAGCAATGACTGACGTTTTGGCTAGTTTGTTCTTTGATGTCCATCCGCCCCAAGATAAACTAACTTTATTTTGTATTGGCAATTGCTTCTTAATTGCATTTACAGTCAGTGCATATTCCCTCCGGCAAATGTTACTAAGGGTCGTAGCGGACAGCAGAACAAGGTCATCGCATAATGTCATATCTAACCGTCTTAGCTCAAGATTTGATACAGCGTTCCATGGAATATGTACGGAAACAAATCCTAATATGAGATAGCAATTCCACGTGTGTTGGTGAAATTTGGAAGTTTCAATGTCCTTAGCTGCCAGTTTGGAATGTTTTGTCTGTGATTTCAGTCAATATGGATTAAACTGGATATTAAATATGAATTTCCTCTGCAAACTTACTATTGTGATTCCATGACTTCCTTGCATCCTCAGGATGGCCAAAGCTGTCTCATCCACCGTCGAACTACGCAATTCAGTGACCTCTGACTCTGTTAATTCTTTTAACTTTGAGATGTGAGCTTTTGCCAACAGGTGTTTCCCTATTGAGCTGGTCCCATATTCTGATGGATAGTGAAGAACTTGATGCCTAACGATACAAATGATGCCAGGGGTGCCAGTCTCCTCAATTCCACAGTGCAAATAGAATCACCACGAAGACCCATGTCTAGAATTAATCCAAGCCATTGACCCCTTTGAACCTACATTTATTGAAGGCCACCGAGCATCGAAGATGATTTGCAAAGTAAGGTTGTCCAAATCATAAATAAAGACATGTTCATTTTTGGAAGATATCATAACCTCTAACACTGAGGCGTTGAAAGATTGTGAAGCTGTCATTGCGGTAAAAATTCGCAAACCGGGTAATACGACTCGAGTGACAGCTGAAAATAACGATACATTAAAGAAGATTGCGGGTTCTTAAACATTGACCCTACAGCTACAAGGAAAATAATCAGCTCAGTCAGACATTGCATGTATATTTGTGATGTTGAATACAAGGACAGATTGCAACAACTGACTGTGTAAACGTCCATTTATGAACAGGATACTGCAGTTTATCACTGTGTGGCGTGCCGAGCCATGACGCACCGCGGGCACTCAATTGTAGGAGGGGAACGCAATATCGACACTTGCATTTTTGGCAATAACAGCTGCCGATAGGTTCATTGTGGTTTATCTGCATTCTATTCCAGTTATATTATACAAGATGCGCGCGCAAAAATCGTTGACGCTCCGTTGACGCTGTTTTTTGGACATGGTTATAATCTTGTCGTAAGAATATTTGCCTAGAAAGGCGGCCGGTAGTACGATTATAGATTATTGTAGATGCATACCCCAAGATTTTCCAAGATGGAAGGCCTCAAATCGTTGACGCTCTGTTGATGCTCATTGTTAGGGCATAGTGAGGATGTGGTCAAAAGCAGTTTGGCTTAGAAAGACGGCCGATAGTTCGATTATGTGTTGATGTCGCCACACTGCCCTTGGATTGTCCGAGATGCACGGGCAAAAGTCATTGACACGCTGTTGACGCTCATTTTTAGGACATAGTAGAGATCTAGTCCCAACCGTATTTGCCTAGAAAGGCAGCCAATAATGCGATTATGGGTTCATGTCTCTGCACAGCCCTTGGATTGTCCATGATACAAGGGCAAAGGTCATTGACGCTCCATTGACACTCATTTTTAGGACATAGTAGCGATGTTGTTGCATGTGTTTTCGCTTAGAAAGGCAGTTGATAGCGCGATTTTAGGGTAACGTCGCCGCACAGCCCGTGTATTTTCCAAGATGCAAGCCCAAAAGTCGCTGACGCTCTGTTGACTCTCATTTTTAGGACATAGTAGAAATGTTGCCACCACCATTGGTCCATAGAAAGGCGGACGATAGTTTGATTATGACTTACTGTAACCGGAAAGCCTACTGGATGTTTCATAACGTAATGCGAAAAATAATTGACGCTCCATTGACGCTTACATTAATCACATCGAAACAGCCTTTGTACACTCAAAAATTTTATTCAACAAGTCAAATACACAATTTTGACATCCATCATTGCATTTGTATGTATTATCGTTTGCATCCAGGAGTTTTGTTAGCTCTCAATTTTTGATCAACTGCTATCTACGCTATCTCCGTGAGAAATGACGTGGCCCTATCACATTCCTTTGCTTTTGGGCGGCAATTGATGGCACATAGATTATTTCACAAGTTTTTGGCAATTATAGCTCGACTTCCTCACCATTGCTTATCAAGCTCCTTCTCCTTGATTTCCATCGTGAACCACAAGCAATTTCAAATATCTCAACCATGTGCACCAGGTCTGTGCGGAGAGTTATGCAGTTGGATACATGGATGAATACGGCATGACGGTTGTCGTTCAGATCGAGTCGCCATGCGCGCTGACCGCTTTTTCTATGACACGTATGACATCACTCACTTAAATTTTGTGAGCACATTTTGTCACTAATATTGCATTTGCTTTGTTACTTAACAGTCACTAGTAGAATAAAACCGAACTTGATGGCCATCTGACTACCCGATTTGGATTATAGAACTTTCACATGGTGTATTCGACCCTTGCACATGCACAGACGAATTATCATGTGTCACAAGTTGATCACTGAAATGAAGCAAAAGCTGACATGTAGCAAAATTGGTAAACAACTTGCTTTTCACTGTGATCAGACGTCAAAAATTACAGTTTGCACTTCTATTCTTCCGCAGACGCAGGAGCTGTCACCATCTCTTCATCGGAATCCAATATCTATATTGTAATTAGCTGGAGGCTATATGCAGGGGTAAAAGCTTACTGGGTCAACTGGCTTCGCTTTTAGCATTATTGACGAATCGGGCTCTGCAGCTAGCTCACCACCGGGTATGCGTGCTTTAGGTTGCTGCTTCACTGAACCTAGCCTAATATGCCTACTTCCTTGTCGAGAAGTCCCTTGCGGCCTTTGCGATATTCCAGGGACAATGTCAAGAATCTCCATAAGCTCTCCAACTGTTGGCTGTGGAGGTGCTGGAGCGTCCTGATTTGTTTGCGGCTCAACGATGGCCGGGACCCTCATTTTGGAGGTGCCGTACTTCTTATCTCGTTCATGGAAGTAGTCGGCTACATTCTCCCATGCCGGTTGAGTCAATTCGTCAAGATTCATCTGGTTCTGCCGAAATCTCTCCATGCGCTGCTGGACTGTTTTGGTGATTGTGCACATCACCCAGCCGGGTTCGTCATCTTTGCTCAAATAGCCCTGCTCAGTCTCTTCATCATCCTCATCTTCCCCATCCTCCCCATCATTCGAACTTGCAAGATCACTCAGACTGTCTCCGATCGCAGGGAGCATCTCCTCACAAGTCTTTGCGGGCTCTCTGGACGGCAATCCCGTGATTTCAGCATGTGTCATATCGTCCTGCACTTGCTGAACCGCTGCCTCCGTGTCTTCAACTCGCTTTCTTGCCCCAGCGGTTTCTCTCTCACTATGATCCTCAATCCATTGCTCTTTCTCTTGATGACTTCAGAAGTGCGTTCCGAGTCGTTTCTCCGCCGCAGGCTTCGTTTTGCATTTCAAGCCGTGCAATGCCCAAACGGATCGGGATCTCTCTGCCTTCAAGTCGCTCTTGCATTCATGCACTTGATGACGTGGTTGGGTTGACCGCTTGGTCGATTTACCATTTCTGTCTGCCGGAAGTGGCGAAAAGGTCTTTTTTGGAGTATTGACCATTGTTGATTCTTGGACTTTGTTGTTGTGCAAGCTGTTGGATGATGCAAGTTATGGACAATTTGGTGGTAAGCTGCGTCTTTTATGTCAAGGTTAGTATGTTGATTCTTCTTACAAAAAGCAAAATCGCGCTCTTGACTGTCGATAACTCAGGAATAGTGACGCTAACCGTACAACATGACATGATTGTTACCTTCAGTTTCACGTAATATGCCGGGGATGATTTGAGACAAACATCAGCCTTCAGCAAAAATTTTTTCCGTCCGGGCGGATTGGCTCCGTCAGAGTGGACGGGATCCGTCAGAGCCGTCAGAGACACCCCGGTGGCGGATTACTCCGCGCCCGGCCTGAATACCACGCGTCGCGTTGCATATCGCCCTCCGATCGCTGTTTCACCGTTTCTTCATGGTATGTCGGTCTCCTATTTTAAACGAACACTCTTGCGTTGTGGCCAACTGTGAACAGACGTCGGAATGGGTTCATTGGATACGCGCTTGCATCGGGATTGCAATGCGATGGGTGACGCTGCGAAAATCTCGCCTCGCATTCCTTCTACCTGCGCGCAAAATGCAATTCTCTGTTTTATAATTATATGGGATTGCAAGGCGATGGGTGACGCTGCGAAAATCTCTCCTCGCGTGCCTTCTACCTGCGCGCAAAATGCAATTCTCTCTTTAGTAACTATTCACATCATTCCAAGTCGCCAGATCCATGTGGCTATTGACAATCCATCGCTCGTTCCGTCCGTCTCCTGTCTTAGTACTAGTAGCTATCTCTGGAATTACATGCGCGCAGCCGATGATGTTTTCCACCCTGAAAACTTGCAAAGCAACGGCTGCCGGAGCTTTTCTCACTTATACAAATTTCGAGACCGGATCCAAGTTACCCGAGTTTGCCGGTATTGTGGTGAGCGCCATGGCTACCCAGTACTCAACGAAAGCTCCATCCTCGTTTTGGAGTTTGATGTTGAATAGTCATTGCAGTTGCCATGGGAGACGCCCATTCAGCGTGCCATAACACCTCCAAGGGCGTTGCTTTACCCACACCCAGTCGTTCCATGGATCCCCTCCGCGTCAGCTCTGGCTTCCTGTGCATCGACACATTTGAGATATGCGTTCACCTTCTAAACCCTCAACTTGAACCTTAATACCATGGTAAATACAGAGCTCCATTACATGCAGTTGTTCATCCGATATATACGTCTTGTTACGACTCTTATGCTTTATAAACTCCCGCGTGCCGCTGTATATTGCCGCGCGGTGCGTTGCGTCTTGCGTAGGGTTGAGTAATGCTCTGAAGTATTTGATCATAGCGTCAGGATGCTTTCCAGCACGGCGGTTTTGGGGTCCCATGAATTCGGGCTTCGAATATGACTGGGGGCTCTGTGGGGCAGCCAGATCAGCACCGGAAGGGAGGACTTTGCAGGCGGCAGCGCTGTTCTCCCGACACTGAGCGAGGGCTTCGATATTGAACTCTCTGATTTCGAAGCAGAGGATGCGACGCTGAAAGGCGATTCCTTGTGGCTGGTAGTTGAGATTGTGATTGGAGGCGTTCCAACCGTCCTTGAGGTTTATTTTATGTGCTTGTTCATTTCTCTCGGCAGAATACTGTTGCAAGGCTCCGTATCGATGAACCAGTTCGGCCCAGTGAGACATCAAGTGGATCTTCGGAAAGTTGAAGTTGGCATTTAACTCATTGGAAATATTTATCTCGTGGCTAATATAATCCCGCCAGGTGTTCATTTCGCGCCGCTTCTTGGACAGCTTGCAAGTTTCAGTATTTGTTTCCTCGTCTACCTCTCGCTTCTTCACGAGTTCCGTTCTCAGGGCATTGTCTTTGGCCTTCGCCTTTTTGCCAGCTTGCCCGAGTAAGAACACATCTTTGAAGGTGTGAAAACGATGCAAGGCGTCCTCCATGTAGCTCAATGTTGCATCATCGTGAGATTTATATCGTGCATACATATAGAATTCTAACAATGCCCGTGAGCACTCAATTGCGCGATTGAATATGGGACGCCGAGCGGGGTTTTCACCTCGTAGAGATTGGGTTACAACTCCAAGCAGGTACCGGCTCATTTCCTTCATCCTCTTCCCATTCCATTGAGAAACTTCCTCATATGACTTAATTTTTGGTGTGAGGTTGTGGTAAGCAGGCACGGATAACCAGATTGCATTGTACTTGTCTAGCCGTTCCTGCGTCTTCATGAAGTGGAAAATCCACTTCTGGAGGTGGTCAAGCATGTCGATCTGCATTGTATGGAGGAGGTCAGGCTTCAGGAGATCGCTCACAATACAGGGAAAATGTCGAAACATGTTGAATCCTCGGTGAACATGGCGCGACGATAGTTCGGCATCCACTGACTTGGTGTTGGCATCGCTGAGCGTTCTATATAGGTTGTGATCCCGCCGGGGGTGTTCCTTGTCAGGATGCACATCATCACCAAGTTCGTTCTTTGGACACTCGCACCAAAAACAGACATGCTGCTCGAGATGATGTAGGTCACTATACTCTGGACAATTTTCAAGCCGTGCTGCTAAAACCGGTTTGCCACGCCTGAAGTTGCCATCTGCACAGAGAACATTGTAATACCCGCTCCCAGCGCTGGGAATTTGTTTAAAGGTGATTGGCTGGAGTGGCCGCCGGAGTACTTCGTTCAGCACCTCTCGGTTTGTTTGCCGCTGCTCATTCAGCCGCTTCTGAGGAATATTGCGGTTCTTAATTGGAATCGGTAGGAGAGCGACCATTACGACGCTGTGCGTTGAGGGCATCTGGCGGATCTTCGAAGATAGATTGCCAATTGTCATATATACAGGCCACTCTTTCTTGTCCCCAGCAAAATTCGAGAGATGCGTTCCGTCGGATATGAAGATTAAGGGAACCAGTGTATCCCCCAATCTGAGCGTTGACTAAACATCGATTAGCACGTTATTATCCTCGAGTATCTCTCCTCACCTGTGTCTCCCACCACCAGTCCGCAGTGTGAATTTCGGTATAAAGGCGTTTCGGGGGCGTACTGCTGTTAAAGCACCGCTGACGGGCGAAAATGGGATGCTCGGCGTATGCTGGCTGCCGCATCAACCATCTCATGCTTTTGATGATGTCTGGACTCCAGTATTTGATAGGGCGTTGGTGATTGTCATTCCATCTCATATCCTCCAGAGTGTGTAGTTCCCACTCCCTGAGAGCCTGATCGTCTGGCATGCCAGCCACGAGCTTCGGGACGCCATCCCCGTTTTTGAAGCTTGGGAAACGCAGAGCGGTGTTTTCTTCCTTCAGCACGTTGTCATAGTATGTCTTCATGCCCTTCTTCTTGATCCCACACTGGATATATTTGTACTCTTCACGCGTCGCAAACGGATAGTAGGGATTGTTTTGTTGGTTCGTCTCAAGGCAGCCCTGAGCGTCGCGTTCCCATGGCTCAGCAATGTCATCGATCAGCGGAGCGCCGGCGCCAGGGTATATTTCGGTCCGCGGCAGAGGTGGCGGTGGTTGAGACTCCGTGTCTGGGATGTTGTCAACGTATTCGAGGTAGGGAAACGCGTCCGAGTCTTCGACTGAATCTTTTTTAGTGTTGAATTCACGATGCTGAGCGGGTTCAATGCGTCGGGGCGCGCTGTGAACAGTCAGATTCTTCTGAAGGTGTTCAGGATGGTGTAATTTGATATGTTTAAGTCGCCAGCTGTCTGAGGTGAACATCTTTTGGCATGAAAATTCGGGGCAACAGAAAGGGGTCTTCTCTGGTAATGTCGACAACACGCGAGGAGTGGAGTATTCACTGTAGAACTGGAAGAAAGTTGATGCTTGGCCTGAGCCGTCTGGTGTGGGTATCAGCTCACGATACTTGAGAGATTTATTGAGCCTCAACACCATCACAAGGAGGTTCCTTACACGCCAGGAGTTGCAAAAACACTGCATGCGCGATGTCCCATAATACTATGAATAAAATAAAACCAAT
>Ga0307514_10002514_pt1 | contig 18954 bp, 21 predicted proteins | sample 16_EM_MG_FD_203088 | JGI IMG/M metagenome (GOLD analysis project Ga0307514, IMG submission 203088) | Populus trichocarpa ectomycorrhiza microbial communities from riparian zone in the Pacific Northwest, United States - 16_EM | ecosystem: Host-associated > Plants > Roots > Unclassified | place... | reverse complement strand
ATTATCTAGCAGGTATTATGAGCAGTATTTATACATGAACTGGTACAGTGAATACGTAGCTTTTACATGAAGAACTGAATATGCTACAAAGGAATTTGCAGTAAAGAATGTGTAGGTACGGGGTAAAGAATGTATAAGCAAAGAATGTATAAAACGGTGGTGGTTGTACCGGTACCGTAGGATTGTAACTAGGATAGAAACAACCCAACGTATTAGGCTTAAGGGGGTTCGGTGTGATATTTCAACAGGTATATGCAGTGGTCTGAAGGCCCACTCCCATTGAAAACATCCCCATATTGTCTTCAGAAGCACGGATTCTATTTTCTGGATGAGAGACAGAGTGAGCGGAGCTAGTTGGAGGCTGCTCCATACAAAGGCAATATCCTGAGTCGTACGGAGTAATCTGGTTATTTCTGGCACCTCCACCACAATGACGATTCCACCGTCACCAAGATCGCCGAAACTTGCTTCTCCCAATCTTAGCACAATTGTATCTGCCTTGGGGTTTTCCATGAATCATCGATATCCATACACAACACTTTAGCTACCTATCTAATTGTAGCCAAGTCGATTGGGCAACAATTTCACCTAGTCTCATAAATTGACCTGGCTCAGCCCCTTCATCTGGAATAGGTGGGTTAGATTTCCGAAGTGTAGGTTCCTGGATTCCGATTTTTGTGTTTTTGCACATTGTTCTTGGAATTGGGGGGTCTGAGATGCTATCGGGCACATTCTATTCCAAGTCCCAGATCTGTGCTTGCTGAGTTGGTTTACCAGAGTATCTTTGCTCTAAAAAAGCAAATTTTATCAATCTATGGATGAGTGTCCATTCAAACTCGGTTGGTTGAGTATCAGGAGTAAGGCAAATCTTGCTTCACAATGGGCACATTTTGCCAGCACCAGCACCTCTCCATTAGTAAAGTACAGTACATAATAGCTAAACACTTCATTGGTCATAAGGTTATGAAGGCTCATACCAGTTTCTATTTATGTACTAAGGGTTATCAATTCACTTACAAGTTCCTGCACATGGTTTTTAGCGCAAGCCACTAACTAAACCAAAATAGGCCGAGTGAACTGAGTTACCCCAAGTGAGAACCTGATTTGGTTGCGACGTAAGCATACACGAACAACCACCATTGCACACATGCCTCGAAAGTCCGAAAGAGCTCAAGCCCAATTGAGATTGCAGCATGTTCTTATTTATTTGATGATATGGACGAGGAAGAGGAGGCATCCTTCCAGGATTTTCTCATATTGCCCATTTTCTCCGTGATTCTTTTTACTGAAATGTGATCTTGATCTGCAAACACCTGATCTTTGACTTCCTTATGCCATTGAATCTGTTTACCTCGTATTTCTTCCCTATGGTCTTCCATCCAAGCGATTATTCGCTCAACTTCATCTCGAGTCCATGGTCGTGTAGCTGTAGCAGATGCTGTAGCGGCGGTTTTTGGCATTCTGGTACCTATGATTTTTTGTCGTGTTGGTGTTTGCGGTCTCCGCAATATTGCCTAGTTTCGCTATATTTATGGTGTCGCTGATGGCTAAAACTTGGAAATTAAAACTTGGAAACCTGGAACTTGGAACTTGGAACCTGGAACCATAGGATTTTCTGCAGTTGCAGTTACTTGAACTTCAAGTGACGCCACCATAGAGTTGCGCCAATAAGAATGGTCGCCAAGTGCCAAGGTGTGACACTTGAAAACCGCGTGCAGGAACTTGTAAGTGAATTGATAACCCTTACTACTTGAGTATGGGTAGCAGGAAAAGTTATCTACAGGTTCGGCAACGTGCGCTGAAACGCGGCATGTCATTCCTGGGCGTCATGGCCCCACGTGGGACCGCATACGAGTACGAAGTTGAAAAAAAAAAAAAAAGCACCGAATCACGGTGCAAGTATCAGCGTCAAAATAAGCCTAGAAATCAGTGCCCAAATCACCGCTACAAGAAGGGAAAGAGCAAATTTGTTGATTCTACAATACAGAGCTCGCAAGTACGTAGGAAAAAGTTAAAACGGCCAGGCCGTTTGCTATGATATTCAATACAACTAGCGAATCTTTATAGATGCCTGCGAATCGATCCACTGCCTACCCCATGTACCTGTACCTGCTCCATCTTCAATTACCCCTCCTCACCTATCATCGTACTGATGTGGTTGTTGGTACTGATCGATTTAAAACAAACAAAATCACAAAAAGCGCAAGAAAGCAACTCGACCACCAGGGTAAAAGCAGGAAATATGTTAGCTCAAGTCGATCTCTAAAACTCCTGGCACCCAGTGATCACGTTTTGTCCTAGCGGTAATACTCTCCAACAAATTGGATGGACTCTAGACGTAGTGATTTGAAAGAGTTCGATGTATTGCTTTGTCTTGGGCCAGCGTATGAGGTCAATAGCAGGGAAGTTCCTGCGTCCTGGTAGCAAAAAACGATCTATCTGCCTCGTCCACTATATCCATCATGTCGTCAACTTCATCCTCGGAAAGCTCTTCGTTCTCCCCCAGGAGTCCTTCCTTCGCCACATACTCTAGCTCCTCAAGATCTTTAAACGTTGTGAATCATGTCAGAAGCTGTATCAGTAACTCCTCAGTCAAAACATCATCGATGAGCCGATAGTTGTATGCGGACTTTAAGCTTTGAAACATCCCAACCACTAGGCATTCAAATTGGAACCCCTCGGGGTTAAGTGTGTGACGGCTGGCTATGTATGCTACTCTTGAGGTATCCATAGATTGGTTGCCCAGAGATTTTGAAAACTTGGCTAGAACATATCGGGAAGCATATCGACGTCGTGAATTCGCAAATAAATAGTCCCATGATTCAGGGACCAGATGCATGAGCTGGGAACTAAACTGAATCATCTCCTTTTCTTCCATGAAGCATAAATGTATTTTAGCCGGGTCCCTGACATGCCTCAAAGCATCCTCGATATCCAGCCTCAACAGCAGTCTTTGGTTCCTTCTCCCTCGATGGTTTAAGTAGTATGCTACTTGGTACGCCACCTGCTTTATCAAATAGTTCCGACACTACATCCTCGGGCAGGTCGGAGAAGATCCCTTCTCGACAATCCGATATCTCTTCAAAAGACCATAGCGGCATGCAAAGTTTGCCACTTCGATTGACATGAGGAATTTGTGAAATCTGGGAAACGCATTGGTGCCCTTTCTGGGTGATAGTGCAGCTATGGTTTTTGCAAGTACCCTCTCGGGGGGGCCATCTTCATTGCCTGACAGGTACCACACATTCGGTAATATCAAGGAAATTAGTAAAGTCATTGTAACTACCGGTATGAACGAGCTCGTGCCATAATAACAGTAACAAACATTCGGCTCGGGGTGGAATATGACGATATTCGGTTCATCGTCGGTGGACTCATATAGCAGCCGCAGGATGAAATACAATAGGAAACAAGACTTGCCGATTCCTGGTGTTCCGGTTATGGCGATGTTGACCACTTTTGAAATTCCTCCCTTGATTATGTTATATAAGCCTGGATAACACTTCCTAACGTAGAGCTTTGAATTCTTGGTTATTGGGCTTTCCTCAATGTCGATAAATCCAGCTGTTGGAAAGCCTTTGCTAGCTTCCTTGTACCCTCCGGTCACCGTTTGAAGCGACGTATATGGCCGACTTGCTTGAGATTTGGGCCAGATTCTTAGCAAACTGATCCACTGGTTCTTGCTCAGACTTGGCAGATGGCTTTTTCGGTCGAGTTTAGCAGCGGATCAGGGTTGCTGTCGAAATGTATTCTTCACTAGCAACTGTACAGTAACTAAATTGTTAGCATGGGTCATTAATTGTGGCAAGGGGCAAGTGACTTGGAGTCGGCCGCGGGGATGTCCATGATGGCGGTCTTGTGAGGGGCAGACATTTAGTGGAGTTTGGTAGGTGATTGTGATTAGAGATGGGCAGTGTTGCGGATTGGGTATGACAGATGTGCATGTGGTACCAAGTACTCCGTACAACAAGGAGTATAGGTTAGTCTGGTTCGTGTTGTGCCAACGGAGATGCTGGCAAACTTGGAACCGAGGTACCTAGTGGGACTTGGCAAATGCAGGTGTAACGGTGTTCGTGGGCCAGGCCAACATGATACAGGATACCTACATGATACATACAACTCATCGATCAATCCACGGCACACACCAGCTTCGAAGCTCAAAGAAGGCATAACTCATCTGCATCCCACCCAATGCAGGATCGAGGACACAGCTCGTATCTGCAGCTTGGCTGTACACCTGTAGACTTGAGGCAGAAAAGCAAGGGATGCGTATCATACCCAGCTACTGGGAAAGTTCGAGGGTGGATTGGGCGACGGATGAAGATTAGCCTTGAACCCGCACTCTTGTGGGAAGATACCCAGATACCCGGGGGATGGATGGGAATATTAGATGAACAATGAACGATGGTAGGAGGAGAGGTACTCTACTCTACCCTGGAAATTAGGACAGCGGATGCCAGTGCCAGTGTTGAACAGTGTCAGCTTGCACTATCAATGGATCGGCTAATCATGATTGGGCTTTGCTGTCGAATTACTAGTGCTCCCCTGGAGCTGTTGAGGCTGGATCCCCCTCATTTCTATTTCAGCCTGCCTTCAATTCTCGCGATAATTTCAACTTTCCACACGGCGAGATCTCCTAGCCGGGATTAGTCTCGAGACAGGATTGCAGAGGCAACACCCGGATTCAGCAAAGTGCCCTGTGCATCCCCGGTAGCAGCTAAGCCTTTACAAATTATCTGTTCCTTGTTTTAATTTGGTGGGCGTGTGAACGTTGTGCGGATGTGTTAGAGGAGAGTTAAAACAGCTATCACAACCGTTCAGTGTTTGGTGTCGCCTGGAGATTTCAACGACGCAGCTGATCTATACATACGTACATTCATCCCATGGAATAACGAGAGGAGACGCCGTGCGCTGGCAGAGACAAAGAGCATACACTGACACATATATCCACGAGAGTCAGGGGCAAAGAGGGGCAATAGAGGGGCAATAGACTCGCGCACAACGAAGATAGTGCGTGTGGTGTACTGGCTTGGACTACGCGATATCAAATCGATCACCATCACCGTGGGCGCACAGATCTAGAATCAGTGGTCCTTACAATATTCCGAGAACCTCACCAGATCATCTCCACCCCATATCGATAGATAGCCATACCTATACCCAGCATGCCTCTATCAATATTCTCCCGCCGAAAAAAACCCACCCGCACTCCCCCTCTCTCAAATACACACCCGTCCCAGCTTCTTCAACCTCCGGGACTGACTTCCTCCCAATCATCAAACGCACTCTTAGCAGCAGGCCTCGCTTTCCAAAACCATAACCCGGACCCACGGCTTTCTTCCTCGGCAGCTGCAGCAGCGCTCAACTATGGTGCAAGGAAGAGTACGAGTGGTGCTCAGCTGGAGAGGATGGGGAGTAATACAAGTTTGATGAGTACGAGGAGGTTTAGGAGTACTGGTAGTGCGACAAAGAGAAGTACCAGTGGTGATGGAGGGAGCTTGAGCTCCATGAGGGGGTGGGGGAAGGAGAGGCATGAGGGAGGGGGAAGTTCGGATAGTGAAGTGGGGAGTTATCGTAGGGATCATGTATATGGACAGCAAGTGCCGCCACCGGTGCCGAAGATTCCGGGGATATATCACCATCAAAACCGCGATCATGAGCATCGGAGTTGGCAGGATCGCCAACACGCTCCGCCGCGGAACAATGTAAATAGAGGAAGTCGGAGGTCGAATGGTACATATACACACCCTACTGGCCCAGGAATCAAAAGTGGCACTACGTGCAACTGCTCATGCCACTCACCACTTCCCCCTTTGCCTACATACCACCGGGACGAAGCGGAGGAGGGTTACGACAGAATCTCCCTCAAATCATCTAGACGGAGATACCCCAGGGAATACTCCCATGATCACTCTTACAACCACTGCCACAACACCTACTCTGACGAAGAAGCTGAGGGAATTTCATTATCACCCCGCTCAGAAACCTCCCGTCCCCTACCAAGCGCCAGTCCGCGAAGGTATGCTACCCTACCAGTAACGATAACTAATGAGACCTCCCCACTTAAGGTTGCTTCACCTGCATCCCCACCACCAAAGAATTTTTTCGCCTTACTAATGCCGCCTGTTAACGACAAGGCCCCCCCTCCCGCGTCTACACTGCCTACAGGTGCATTGAAAAGGTTTCCTAGTGCAAAGGTCGAGAGGAGGAGTGGGAGTGGGGTAGGTAGTATCGTAGGGAATTCGGTAGGGTTTGAGATGCTACCTACCCCCACCCCAAGCTCGCCAGATAGTGTGAGAGTTCGAGAGGAGCGCTGGGGTAGTGTGCAGAGTGGAAAGGGGAGGATTGGGGGGCGAGGGGGAGGACCTGGAAGGCAGGGTGTGATAGCCGGTGCGGAGTTGTCTCCGCCGCAGAGTATCAGCTCATTGGGGAGTGCTCATGGGAATGGGACTAATGAGAAAAGAAGGAGGAGGGGCAATGGAGGAAGTACTAGTAATAACTCCTGCACGCAACTCACCGATTCTATTGAGGACATTACTTCCCCTTCCTGGCCTGCTGGAGGGGGGCAATGTCACTGCCGGGGCGCGATCAACCCCCCACCGCCGGTACCGGCGCTGCCCAAGGGGTGGCAAGAGGGCGACCTTCTCGTGCGAGAGACTATGAGAAATGAAGTGACTAAGCCGTCACCGAGAAAAAGTTTTACGCCGATAAGACAACAGGCGGATGTCGATAGCGGCGATGGGGTTGAAGAAGGAGAACCATCCACTAGGGATGCCGTTGGAAGCAAGAAATTGGCGGCAAATGGTGAGGAGGGGAAGGCTACTAGTGGGAGTGAGTGTGAGATGAAGGCAGGGAAGAGCAGGTATGGAGTCAAGAGGGAGATGGGAAGGAAGGTGTGGGTTCGGGTTGAGGGTACTGAAGATGCACAGACGGAGGGGCTGCGTATATTTGGTGGTGGGGTTAAAATACCAGAGGAGGCTATGGCAGACTCGCCGGGTCCCGGGGAAGAAGTTGGACATGATTTCCGTAGACTTACGGATACTGATGGATCTGTGGTTCTTCCTGTGCATGATCATCACCATGAGGTTGATCCGGAACCTTCGCGTACACCACCGTTGACGCGCATTCCTGAAGAGCAAGGGCAGGAACAGGGGCCAGTGTTGCGGGAAGACCTGAAGGAACTAGCACCGATACTGGTAAACCATAATCTGTTACTTACGGAATACAAGGAAGCCTCTAGCGCAAGCAGTAGTAGTTCCTCCTCTGAGGGCAAAGCGGAGGGTGACTGCCACACCCATATTGCGGCTAAGGCACTACGGGAGAGACGAACTATCCCTCTCACTGAGACTACTCCCCACGCGCCAACACCACCATCTCCTCCTCCTACAGTGGAGATACCCCCCAAACCAGTCACCCCAACAACCGAGACCCTCCCACCCCGAACAAAGAGTATCATGAAACCGCCCGGCGTGAAGAGGGGCGGGGTGGGGGACGGGAGGGGCGTGCAGTTCAGTGAGTCGGCTAGTGAGATTGAGATTTTTGTGGAGTATGAGGAGGATTCGGAGGTAGAGAGAGGGGATGGCTGCAAGTTGAAGAAGAAGAGTGGTGGGAGTGGGGGATTTGTGAGTTGGTTTAGGAGAGGGAGGGGGGAGGGAAAGAAGGAGAAGGAGAAGGGAAAACGGGTGCAGAAAAAGGGGAGGTTGAGTCGGAAGAAGGAGAATGATACTGTTGTGTTAGGGCCGGAAGCGGGAGTGGCTGTGGGTGGGTCGCCTCCATCATCAACCTCATCATTATCAGGGGAGCTTCTGTCTCCAGAAAGTGAGGGTACTGTGAGAAAACTTAGTCCTGTCCCTGAGATGCTGGAGTCTCAGCCTAAACCCGAGCCTGAGCATGCTGCCAATTTCCAATCTAAACCACTCACACAAACACAAAACCTTCCAGGAACTGGATGGCCACAGAAACCTGAATCATCATCATCAGCTTTCACTACTACTAGTACCCCCACGGAGGGCTATCTCATCGGTGTAACCTCACTATCACCCCCATCTCCATCTGCTTCCCGCCGCGCACCGCCCACCTGCGGCGATACAGATGGGGGGAGTGCCTCCTCTGGGGAGTCGATATACGAGGACGCACCAGAGGAGCTCCCGCCAAGCTTACCTACGCCTGTTGTGGCTATGATGGAAGATATTCGCCGCCCACTATCGCCGCCCCCGGCAGTCCTGAAATCGGAGATGCATGATCTAGCGAGGCCATCTTCCTCCTCTACTGCTGCCTCCTCACACTCGCATATAAACTTCCCCCCGCGTAGTACTTTCCCGAAATCATTCCGCTCAGGGACACCTACCTCCACCTCTACCTCAAGTACAAGCTCAATCACTACAACCATGGCCAAGAACCACAGCCTCAACTACAACACCAACCGTAGCCCCTCCCCTCTAATAGCCTCACCATCCTCACCACGTCACCGATACGCCCTCCCTCCCGCAGAAATAACCCCCAGAACAAAAGCCCTCATAGACGAACGCCGGCGGCAAATTGAAGCTAGAAAGGGAAAAGGTGCATCCAAATCACGTACTGATACTCAGTCTCATATGCGGCCGATGTGTGAGTCCGACACAGAGACCGAGGCAGAAAGTCATTGGCAGAATAGCAGAGTGAGGGTGAATGGGAAGGGGCAGGGTACGGTCCCGGGGATAGTGATGAATGGTCATGGTGCGGGTGAGAAAGGGGGGCTACTGAGCAGAGGTTGGCTGAGGTCGCAACCTCCCGCTGCTCCTTCTCATCCTCATCCTCACCCTCCTCCTGCTGGAGCAACTACGGCAAAATCTTCTTTCTTTGGATTTGGTACTGGGAAGGACAGCACGAAGGAGGAGGATAAGCGTCGTCTAAGATTTTCCTCCACCCACCATGCGCAAAAGAAATTCACCAGCCGCTTCAGCAAAGACTCCGACTCCGACTCCGACGATGAATCCGGAGGGTTTGAGAGTAGATTTGCAGCTGACTCAGACACTGATGTTGTTGAATCAGATGATGTGGGGGGAGAGAAGGAGATTGAGGTGAGAAGGTTAATGGAGGTTATTGCCAAGGAGAAAGGGATTGCGTTGGCGGTTAATTTAGATTCACCTACTCCACTGGCAGCAGGGAGGACCCAAACTTGTGAGCAGCAGAAGGGAGGGGGAGATGGCGATGTAGCATTGGAAGAGGAAGAGGAATCTGAAGAGGAACTTGTCACACTAAATGGGACAGTAGGTGGGGAGAAAGATCGGAGAATGAAGATGAAGATGGGGTGGGGGGGGGTTTTCAAGAAGGATGCGGGTAATCAAGCTAATTCCCAAGGTAATGGGATGGGGAAGAGAGCGCCTTTGCCGGTGATGAAAGCGGGGGAGAAGGAGGATGCTGCTACTAGTGGACTTTCTCAAGAGAAAGAAGAGAGTGAGAAAGAGGGGAAGGGCAGGAAGTTTAAGAGAATATTTAGCCGAGGGAAGTCAGGTAGCTGATTTATACATTATATACCTATCATACATACTTGCCATTAGTTGTTTTTGAGTTGATGGATTGGGGTGGGCGGTTTGTACATGTGTTTTGTTGATGGTACCTTAGCGTTAGCAATTTGGGGTTTCTCTTCATTTTGGGAACGGTTAACTTTGTGTTTGTGTTTTGCGTTTTGGTTTGTGGTACTTGTATATAGGGGAGGGAGGGGGGGAGGGAAGTACGAGTAGATATAGGTAATTGTAATTGTAATGCAGGGCGAGTAGAAATGAAATGAGGGCACTCGTGCTCTTTGATCTTGTTGGAGCGGCTTTTGGGATGTGTGTACATGTTGCCATCGTTACTACTAGGTATACAACCATGATTGGATGAATTCCGTGAGTGTATTGCATTGTATTGTCTTGATAGAGTATTATTACCCACTGGGCACGATTGTCCCGGTGGTGTCATGGTTTTTAAGCACAGAAAATTTTTTTTTTCTTTTGCTTGACGAAATCTTGCTTCTGGTTGTTACCCTGAACAGGGCATATCATTACAATAAACCCCCAACCCCAAAAAAGGACTCCATTATTTTATTCAATTGGGGGAGGGGGGGGGAAGCAAGCTTAGTTAGGAAGTTACTCACTCATTCACGTAATTTTGAGCCCTAATGTGGGCAGTTTCAACTGATGCCAACCAACGACCAAGCCAAGAGAGAATTTGGAGAGCGATTGATGGTGGCTTGTGTAGTATGGATGTACTGTATATATCCAAACTCGAGGACAGCACTGTAGGGTTATGACATCCCTGGGTGCAGGATACAAAGTGGGGTGATATGGGGTTTAGTCTGTTTGACCATGGAGAGCTGGACCTAATTATGGGGGATGTAGGTATTGGTAAATGTATCAAGAAACCGAGAGCATGTGCCCAGATTTGCATACCACGGCTAAGTAATGTAATGTGCAGAGAGACAGGCAGAGCTCAAGTGGGTATGGATTGGATGGCATGTTGGTCTTTCTAAGCATCCATCCAATGGGTTCAGTAGGAGAGCTCAGGAAGATACCCATCTAAGTCCCCTCAAACCCCATGGCCACTCGAATTGGCTGGCTGTCTAAGAGTGTATGTGACATGCTAGCAGGAAAGAGAGCTAGGTATATGGTTTGATAAGGCATAGTACTACTACTCGTATATCATCTATCACCTATGTATATCGGATCCAATGGGGTCCCATTAATTGGTGAAACACACTGAGTACCTACCTACCTACCTACCTACCTACCTAGGGCATCCATGTATTGAATTGAATCTGTAACCAATACCACATATCTTATGTATGCTAGTGAACCAGGGAATGCCTAGGTAATCAAATCAGCAATCAACCCCAGCAGAGTAAGTACTTATATTGTCCATGCCTACCTGTCCCTCTCTCTATAGATCCCTGACCAGTCTGACTAGGTACGCAAGCACTAAGCAGCGGGCGTCCATCGAAAATTTCATTACGGAGCCCCCTAGGTACTTATATGGGATGGGATATCCAGGACTACTTAACGGGGGTATATCCTTTCCTCCTCTTCAGCCATGATATCTATATGCACAAAGTAGGATGCCTGTCTTCTAACTAGGGATTCTTAATACTAGGAATTGTTGTAATTGTAAATCAAATCAATGGTATGCCTTTTAGGACATACCAAAGGGCATTAGGTACATATCCCAAACCAGACGACAGGCTTGAGAGCGCTAGCATAAAGAGTGTAAAAGAGATAGAACTTAGTTGGTCGGATGGCAACGGATCATAAGTATAGCTAGCTAGCTATTTGGTTTGCAAAGGCAGCATGTGGCTTAGGTATATTTGTTTTGGAAGGTTAATTCCAAGAATTTATGCGTGGAAGCGTCACAACTCGGTTGAAAATTATAGCTATGTCTTGAGCTCTTTCTACACCTTTTGCGGGCCATATTTTTCGGCGGAACTGCTAAATTTTTGTCTACTCTCAGGTTCGTTTGATTCGTTTCCACTGCAAATCACCATTTGCTTATTGTCTCATATGATATTTCAGCTAGTTACAAGCAGAGGTCGGAGTTAAAAGGTTTGCTCTACCTGTTGGTTTTTTCTCGGGTTTTGTTTTGATACCCGACATGGTGTAAAGAACATTATTATTAAGCATCCCATCATGCAAAAGGTTTTCCGTGTAGGGGAGTGCAGGCGGAGAAATGGAGAGAGGAGGAGAGGGAGGTAGACGAGACCTAGCAGTGTCCATAGACTCTAGGAGTGTACTTCCAACAATTTAGAAAACTAACATAAGGGACTGAACGTTGGTGGTACCATCCTCTGCAAGGCAACGAATCGCCTTTCTATCTTCCAATGCTTTGTCAATGATTTCCCCCATCCCCGTCATATGCATAATTTTTGCAATGGCTGCGTGTGTTTCCAGGAGTATCCGGCTCGGAAGGGCGTATTGGGGGTCATGGGTGGTGAGTGTAATGGTTTGGCTCAGTGGTTCTCTCGTCCTCCAGTAATTTGAGCACTTAGGGTATTGTATTAAACGATATACATTATCCGTATTCTGAGAGTATTAGCTATAATCCATTTTACAGAAGTCAGGGAACGAACTGTTGGTCTGAGTGCAATGCTAAATTTACCAAACTCTCCATGAAGAGTATCCACCATAGTCATAGCATTTGCAACCATATTGATGGTATCCGCCGACAGATTTAATCGCGATCGTATTGATGGAAAGCAGCGATACAAACCGTCCCATACTGTTGCTGTATTCCAGCGCTATTCAAATCTTAGCTAGTGGCTCACACTTTGTCTAATGGCGGTTCGACTTACCTGCCCCTCTGAGAAACTGCCCATCGAGAAAGGGATTATGTGTGCCAATTCTGTTGGGAATGTTATTGCATCAGGCCGTTCCGTAACCCCAAGTGCATTCCACTCATTGGTGTCGTAGAATCCAGTTATAACGCATTTATTTCCGTCTCGCTTGAGACAAGCGGACTTCAGCCACGCCTGCTCAGCTCGACTTGCAGATTCAATCTCTGAAGAGATTTCTTCAACACTATCATGTGCCCCAAATCTTGGTGATGGTGTAACAACAGGTGTGACAGGGTGGGCTTTCACTACATAGGAGATGGGTTAGTGGGACGGTGCATAATACAATTTTTCGCTGAGTAGCATGTTAGGTTCAAGTAAGTACTTACTGGGTATGAGAACTGCGGTCAATAGATGTTGGGCTAATGCACGTAGTCCTTCATCATCATTGGAGTTTAGAATGTCTTCCGCAATATTAGCCACTCCATCCTTTGGCAAACATTCCATAAAAGCCGATAGCAGCGTAACCGTATGATCTGTTACTCCGGTACTGGTACTCGTATAACCTTGCAAGCGCAACTGCACCTCATAGAGCATCTGACCGTACTCGGTGACATTAGAAGGAACTGTGGAGAGAGAACTTTGCGATCCTGGAGCACCGGTGGGGGAAGTCATTATGATGTGTTACACTTAAAAGCAGGCTCACGTGAGGAGGAAATTATTGCTGTCCGATTCTCATTGGTTGATGATGCAGTCTAACAGAAGCTGTGATCATACCAAGACCCTATTGTAGTGCTCTCGTGCCCAACCTCCAATCGACCCTTTGCTGATTAATTGCGCTTTGGGGGTAGCTGTGGAGTAGCAACAACAGAAAAAAAATCTGAGCATCGAAAAAAAAAGATGCCCTCTAAGTTGCCCCGAATTACTAGTGGCCTTTGTCTTTTTTATGATGGAGAACATCTGAAAATACTAGCTGTAGTACGGCAGATCTTGATTCAGCTTTGGTAGCCACCATTGTTAAAGGTTCCACGGAAGAAGAGACATTGTGCTCTACCTACCTACCACTCGATGATACTCTACAATCTGGTCATGACATTAAGCTTTTATACATACTGTATATAGGTGTTATGCATGGATTCACATACACGGCCAGTTGGTTTACGCATCCATCTAATGTTTTAATACCTATGTGCTCGTAGTATAATACATTCAAAGCCATTGCCTATTAAGGTAGTCATTTCCTCATTAGCATGAATGAGACAACTGTTTAAGCTTGATTAGGTAAGGGGGAATCCGAGAATACTTGTGTATAATATAGTCAAGTAGCCGAGAGGGTAAATGGCAGAGGTAATATACAGCTTACGGGGGGTCGTGCAACCAGACTAATATACAGCTAGGACTGTGTACATACAGCGCAAGCAATTTTACTTGAAGGATATATATTCACAATTCAACCAACCCAGCCCCAGACCCTCGGTTGCTCACTGGTAGGTTTAAATTTTATGGTACCATCGGTATTCAAGCATTTAACTAGTGTATAATTATGGCTACTTCGTAATAGATAATATTGTCAGTTGGTGTGCATCCAGATATGTATAATGCATGAACTTTCTTTTGATTTCGTGTCAGATATGTATATATATATGCCCCTCCCTGTCCCGTTATATAAGAGGGGCAAGCATGCCTATGAGTTTCTAAGTTTGAAGACTTACGCTCTATTTTGTTTTTGGCTGGCGTGAATCATATGGCCTCTAAAACGCACGTTAACCCCTTATCCTACCTTCCCGCATCCTCCAGGAAGCAAAACCTCATTAGAGCAACGCAGGCCACCGAGGTAAGTCACCCACTGACTTCGAGGCCACAATAAAAACCACCCTTGAGAACCAAAAGGCAGGGAAATCCCGCGTTTGACTTATACTGCTGTGTATTGTGGTGGTTGCTGGGGCTGTTGTGGCAAGTGAGGAGCTTTGGAGAATTATCGAGTGGCTTTAAGGGTTGATAGGAGCTGGGAGGAGACGAAAGTGAGATAAAATTTGAGTGGTGAGGTTGTTGGGGATATGTGGTCCTAAGGGATGGATCTATGATTATATATTTGTGGGAGGATTAATATGAACCATGCACGCACCCAGGTCTGAGTTCCAGCTCCCTATGTATTCAATTCCCGAACCTCCTCAAATTAGTATAACTTTCACTTTTTATAGTAAGAGCTAGCCTTAAGATCCTATCAAGTCAGTACTCCATAGCCATGGCAGCCCATATACTTAAATATGTGGGAACCCCCCTTTAAGTAATGTGAGTATCAAACAACGATCCAAGTACGATTTCAAGGTTACCCTGAATCCCCACATAGTGTATGTACGTAAACTTGCATAATCTGATTCTCCCACATACCCTCCAATTTCCCCAGCCTGCACCGTCAATCTGCCATTTCCAATTCCGGGATAACCCGCTGCAGCAAAGTCTGCTTCTGGGCTCTTGTCCCGGGATGAGATGGATTTGAGAATCTGATTAAACTGGTAGTTAGTAAGTATAGGGTGATTCCTCAAAATTCCAAACATCCATAGCTTGGAAATTTGTTTGAGAGTTTGTTCCTTTCAACAAAGTAAATAACTCGCTATACTTCCCAGTGTGGTGGGGGAAAGTTAGTAACAAAATCAAAAAAGATAAATAGCTGGCCATAGCTGGCCTAGATTAAGAGGGAGAAAAAAAATCCGAATCCACATATCCAGGGCTCCACCCATCCAAAAGCATATCAGGAACTATTCTAATCCGCTAAATCAACCCCTCCAGAAACGAAAACAAAACAAAACGAACCCAAAAATCAAGCTACAATCCTACACTACCTCTTCCCCATTGGGCCCAAAGCCTGTTCACCAAACCCTTTCTCTTCAACCACTGCCCCCACTCCCACCGCTTACCTACCACCCTCCGGCGCCTGCCGAAGACGTCTCAGTTCTTCATATAGCACCGCCTCCAGTTGCTCGCTCACCTTTTTGTGAATTGAGATGGGGGCTTTCAAGCGCAACCCCATAGGAAATTCTATGTGCATATACCATCAGCACCAGGATCCGACTCCTGAAGTGGAGCAGGCTGATAGGTATCTAAAACTCGGATTTCTTCTCGCTCTTGTTCCACCCATGTTTGACCTGCTTAGACAACATAATTACCTGCTTGTTAGTATTCCCACTAATATATAGAGCAATCTTTACATACAACAGCAGGTGGATGATAATTTATCTTAACAGGACAGGTGTAGGCAAGTGTAATGAGATATTGTTCCCTTGATTTCGATCAGAGCTTGCTGAGAATCAATGTGCACAATGTGGTTGGGGCAATGGGCTCCGGGGGTCGCTGGTCATCCACCATGATACATACAAGAAACTATGTACAGCTTGGTGGCAAAAAAACTCATACCCTTGTATGAGTTTTTGTATGAGTTTTTGCTTTGTGGGGTATGAGTTTTTTTGCCACCAAGCTGTATTACTAAGCCAATAATTAAGATATAAGAATCTCGCCGGTCGTTGCTTATATCGCGGGGTTTCTTATACCAAGTGTTGCTTATAACGTGCAAGCAAGGGCAGAGACTGCATAGGGACAGAGCACCATAGGTAGGTAGTCGACACTTGAGTGAGCAGAAGATAACAGGTAGATCTAGGCAGGGATTGCTGTATGGCAGTTGCTCCACGCCTAAACATGAGTCGTTTGGCAAACGTGGGGGTATCGGTTTCGAGCACAGGAGGGAGTTGATTTCATCCATCATCAATATCTCAATGGCCCCAAGAAACTCGGCAATGCAGACACAATGTTCATCACTCAGATCAGTGGTCGTTTATCTTCACAGCCCTCCACAATACTCTCAGCGCCTGGGAAAGTGGGGAATGTGGCTGCTTAACATCTTTTAGCGTGTTCTGCCAGGTCCACTAATTCGCGGCAATCTTAGCATGAGAGCAGAATTTTCCATGTACCTACTCCGTATCTCTCATTGCTAGGTCTCTCCCTCCGTACAACAGCATACGTACAACAGCATACATACCATGGCGGATATGGCAAATACAATCAACCAGACTATGGATACCATTCTCAGGTTGTGTGTAGCTCTGATAGAGCAGTATGCCAGTCTCCTTGCATCAGATACCTCCGATGATGATGACGATATCTCTGATGATTATGTCTCCGCTGATATACTATTACCACGTTACCGAGAACCGATTGCATACGAGAGGAAAAACTGGTCATTAGCAGGTGCGGGATGGGGGGATACTGAGTGCCTGGAATATCTCCGATTCACGAGAGCAGAGATTGTGGAACTTGTCAGGAATTTGGGACTTGCGGAATGGGCTGATTCTGCAGTCAAAATGCCAGGAGGGTATAGGAGGTGTCCAGAGCAAGCGCTTTGTATATTACTCTATCGGTTGGCATCACCGGGGCCCCTGAAAGATATGATGCACGTGTTTGGAGTATCCCGAAGTCAAATCTCGAGTGTTGTGAATGACCTTGGGAGCTTTCTATATGAGAGATACCATCGGAAGCTGTTGTGGGATTACCAAAGGCTCTCATCAGTGCAATTACATAGATATGTGCAGGCTATCAATGCGACTGTTGGAGAGCCAATGGGGACCTGGGGATTTATTGATTGCACAGTCCGTCCAATAGCAAGGCCTACAAAGGATCAACAGCTATTCTATTCAGAGAATTAAGGATATCATGGGATTAAGTATCAAAGTATTGTTACACCGGATGGATTGATTAGTAGCCTGTATGGTCCTGAGCTTGGAGCTAAGGGTGATTGGGAGCTTTGGCAGGAGTCGGGGGTGGAACAGATACTGCGTCAGATATTTGGAGGTCAGAATCCAGCAAACCAGGCAAACCCGGCGAACCCGGCGAACCCGGCGAATCCACCGAATCCGAATCGAGCGAATGAAGTCTTATATCTCTATAGAGACCCAGCATATGCACCTTCCTATGGGATTAGAGGGCCATACCTCACAGGGAGGGTGAGCCTAACAGCACAGCAGGAGGCGTTCAACGCTGCGATGTCCAAATACCACATTACAGTGGAGTGGGGATTTGCCAACGTTTTAAACCAATTTAATTCAGGGGAATGGAAGTGCATGCAGAAAGTAGGGCTTTCACCAGTTGCAATTTATTACATGATATCCGTCCTTCTATGGAATTGCCAGACATGCCTGCGGGGAAGGAACCAAATCAGTGACCACTTCGGCAATCGCATCCCTCCCCCATCCTTGGAGACCTATCTATCTATCTGATTCGATTTATCCTTTATTAGCTGCAGTAAGAGCTCTTTAATACTGGCCACTTCTCCTGCCAGCTCTTTGAGGCTTGCAACTTCTGCCTTAAGCTCCGCAATTTCGGATTTCGAGGATGCGCAGTTGGGGTGGGGTTTGCAGCTGGAAGGGTCGCCATTAGAGGGGCTGCTGTTGAGGGGTTGTTGTTAGAGGGGTTGATGTTGGAGGGGTTGATGTTGGAGGGGTTGATGTTGGAGGGGTTATTGTTGGAGGGGTTATTGTTGGAGGGGTTGTTGTTGGAGGGGTTGGGTAGGAGAAGTTATTTTGCTCATTGCCTCTCTACGCTCTTGCTGCTTGTTGGATGGAAATCACGCTTCTTTGATAAGCGCTTAGTGCGCTTTTTCCTTTTTGATATTGGTAGAGGCTTCTGAATTGACTCTCCCCCGGCGGCGTTCACAGATCTCAATCCATGCATCGATTGCTTGCTCTATCAGTAAGTCTGTTACTGCAGGTAATGCAACTCCAGATGGCATCCTTCGCGCTTCTATGCCTGCTTTTCGATCCCAAGTAACCTTCCTCCGCACAGACGTTTCGGTGAATCTAGCGTCTCAATCCTGAACAGCCATGTCGGATTGCCGATCACCAACATTACTCTCATTATCACCCCCTACCGTCGGTTGCTGGCATTTACGGTTTCCTTAAGTTCTCGCCCGAGTTCCTCTTCAGCCTCCCCTATGTCACCGATGCGAAGTGGTTCTTCACATTCATTATCAGTCTTGGGTTTGGTAGCAGTTAACTATGCGCACTTTAATGTCGGCTTTTATTGTAGGCAACAGTAGCTGGCGCACCTGCGGGCTGTATACCTCCCACGCCCCCAAGAATCGCTGATAGGTAGGTAAAAGGATTGCCTCTGTGTATCACTTGAGGCTGTATCCGTATGTGTATCTTCCTTGAATTGATCGTGGGGCATGTGGAGGAGTGCCAAGTCTGCAGGGTTCATGTCTGTCGCTTCCCCGTAACTGTCGCTTCCCGTCCCGTAATTGTTTTGCTATTTTGCCTCACGTGTGGCCAACATGGCCCGTAAGGCAAGATCGCCTGTACTCACTGTACCTGAACCCGCACAACGTAAAAACTCGATTTACGACCCACGCATTTTCCATCACCAGTACCCACATAAAGCGCAGAGGAGGAGCTAGCTGACTGAGATGGTGAGCTCCACCCCGCATTCAGCTTGAAAGAGCAATTGGTGAATTGGAGCTGAAGCTAACAACAATCCTATGGGTTCAAAATGTAGAATTCTCTTTTCAACTCGGCGCTCAAACAGAGCCAGTCTGTCAAAAGGGATTTAGATACATTCTCCGAATCACCAGTAACAACATCCGCGGCATTACTAGGTAGGAAAATTCTCAAAATTCCCAGCTGGAGGAG
>Ga0307514_10002513_pt1 | contig 18955 bp, 18 predicted proteins | sample 16_EM_MG_FD_203088 | JGI IMG/M metagenome (GOLD analysis project Ga0307514, IMG submission 203088) | Populus trichocarpa ectomycorrhiza microbial communities from riparian zone in the Pacific Northwest, United States - 16_EM | ecosystem: Host-associated > Plants > Roots > Unclassified | place... | reverse complement strand
TGGGAGGAAGAAAGGGTGGGAGGGGCTGAGAACAGCTGCCTCCCCGGTACCTAGCAGCTTGAGGGGTAACTCGCAGGCAGAAGAGAGGTCAGGCTGCCGGTGTTGTCCTCCCAAAACCAACCGACATCCGGCTACCAGTGGTTACGTAATAGCCCATTTGTTTGTGCGAGTGCTAGCTGGGGCAGCAGGTCGCCTCTCGTGCGCGAGTCAAGAGTGGAAGAATGACCGACAGAGGGTGGGTCCCTGATCGGAGCCCGAGGCACTGGCAAGACCCGGGAGAGTCGATGTAGCATTGGTTAGTCGGGTGAACGGCGGGGCCTTTAAGGGTCCTCATCAACGTTGACCTACGGCGTGCTTAAGGCATCTGGCGAGACCCCGAGGGCCTTGGGTGTCAGGCTATGTGACTAGATCATTTTTCGGGGCCTGAAAAGTGAGCGAGGATGAGCACACTAACAGACATACCTAGGCAGCCGGAAGGGGTTTAAAAAGCCCTGAGTGGTGGCCGATAGATCGTAGGGGTCCAGCGGGCTCGACAGGATGGTTCTAAATCCGGGCTCGGTGTCAGCGATTTCCTCATTCAATACGCTGGGGAAGCAACTCGTGGAACTCTAACCTGATGATAGTCATAACTGTTACGCTTGTCTTCGAGTCCTGTTGGGGGCCCTGCGGGGTCGGGGCAAGACGAGCGAGCGAGAAGACCCGGTGGGGTGGACTCGAAGCCTGAGCTCTGGAGCGTTGGACATGCTACGACAGGTATGTGGAGGCATCGGCGAGCTGAACGAACGATGGAGGACGGAAAAACTGCACCCGGTGGAGCGAGGCGTACACATAGGAGTGGCCATGGTGGAAAATGGGAAAGCGGCGGGAAGCCCCAGGGTGGGAAACGAAAGGGTGGCGATAACGGAAGAAACCGTCGTAATAGGAGAGGAACAAGTGGTGGACCTGGTGGATGGGTTCGATAGCTGCCAAGGGCGGCATGGGAGGTTGTGCGGAGACTAGGCAGAGGCTAGGCAGTAGGCCTGGGCACGAGACGAGACGTCTCGAGACACTTCGGCAAAAGGCTCGAGAAAGTCTCGAGACTTGCGAGACTGTCTCGAGCCCACAAACATAGAGTCTCGAGATATCTCGAGAGCACTGTCCCTATCCACGAGACGTCTCGTGCCCAGGCCTAGCTCCCCCGTACCCTTTCCGGGTAGTTGATTGTACTGAATAGGTGATGTCTGCAGCACGTCACGCATGGTATGTTCTCACTCACCACCGTGTGTAGCACCAAAGGGCCGTGTGTTTGTGTCTGCCCAGGCCGCCCGCCGGCAGGCCAGGGTGTGGCTCGGGCGGAGCTGGGTTCTCGTGGTTCCACACTTGACCGTAGGACTGTGCAAGAGTCTACCCTGGTGGAGGCTGATCCACTCTCTTATCAGCAGTCAGACTTGGCCCTTTTGGTGAGCCATTGGTGTCTCGCCCTGAACTCACCTTCTTCTTGTGCCTCCGCCTGCAACATACCCAACCCTGAGTACTAGTCTAGTTGCTGGGGTGCTTAAGCTAGTGCAGTAGGAGTCCGGGCATGGCCAGCAATGGCAGTCCGATCTACTAAATCCTATACGTACCCTGTTACTCTCTGCCTATCACCGGGCTGGATACCCGTTCGGTTTCTCGCCTGGGCTTGCTCAGTTATAGGTTTGTTTGTCTTTTTTTTTTTTTTAAGGAATCACCAATCGCATTCAGCCTATCTAGACTATGGCGATGACTGCAGCTCCCTGGGGCCCTGGTGCCTCTCTCAACTCCCGGGTCAGTCCCTGCCCTCTCCTATCTATCTATCTACATTATTATCTCAAGAACCTCGCAACCTCCGCCCACAATTCCTCGTCTCCACCCGCCTGATCCACCCGCCTGATCCACCCACCTTCCCATCCCATCTCCTATCCACGGACACCTCTGTAGGTGCGCCGCATTCTGTGGAGCCCAGCCATCACAGACGCAGCTGAGGTCTTCAGTCTTGCCCATTTCCTTCAGAAACGTGAGTCCCCCACCGCCTCCCTTGACCGCTTCAAGTGAGCCGGGGCCTTTGGATGTAAGGGGTAAGCCTGTCGGATGCCTGCCGGTGTTACTATGTCAGGCATGTGCATCCGCTCCCCCACCCGCACTTCGCGTTTCGCCATCTGATCCGACTCCTCGTTGCCCTCCTCGCCCTGATGTCCCCGCACCCACATCAGCCTCCTCGGTCTCTCCGCCATCTGCGCTACCAGTTTCCCCTCTATCCATGAATGGGGGCCCTGGTGCATCAACTCGTGTATCCGCTGTATCACTCCCTGGCTGTCTAGCGCTACCGTGTCGCAGTAGTCCCATGCTATTGAAACCCCGGCCCCCTCCGCATCGGCGACAGTCACCATTGTTCCTAGATATAGCCCAGCACTTCTCGTCGCTCCGGCTGCTCTCCCCTCCCATCTAGGTTTGTTTGTCAAACACCTTCGGCCGAGTGATACCGAGGAGTGTTTGGATGTTTGCTAGGTGATGCTGATCAAGCGTCCGAGTCATTTTCCAATCAAGAACTTCAACTCTGGCTGCTCGTCGGCAACAACGAGATTTGTGAATTTCTTTCAACTCCTACTATTGAACAAATAAACTTGAGGTTTCAAAGTTCATCTCCACAAAAAAAGCCCATGCCTCCGCAGATGTCAATGTGTTGTATATGCCTTTCGTGACTCGCCATGGCGTCAGGAACAATATTAAGCGCCACCTCCACAGTCCAAGCGCCACCTCCACAAACGTCGGATTTAAGCCAACCTCTTGTTCTATCTTAATATTGTTCTTCAAGCCACCTGAACGCTTGATATGTATTGGGTCTAGACGAAGGATAACATTTTGACGTCTTCTCTTAGACAGCCTCGCTGCCTCTTAGCAATAGGTAGCGAGGCATATCAACTTCCAGCAGATTAGCGCTTTTTTTTTTTTTAAAGAATCATTAATCGCATAAGATTAGCGCTTGCGATTGCTACTTCTTCCAGATTCTTTCTTTGACATGTATCGCTAGTCCTAGCATTGACTACATATATCCTTACCTAGGCTTTGATTGCCAGCGCCGGCGTCCTCTATCATTGATTCGCAATGGCTTCACGGTCTAATTTGAAGGAACAAGATGAAGGATGGCATGATGTTGGGGCCACGGCAAACAAGACATGAACGATGGAAGGGTGCAGGTATCACTTAGTACCTAGTCTGATACTGGTCGAGATTTCTCCAACCTGACCTAAAGTGGCTCTGGTACTGGGGCAAGCTTAAAATAGATCACAATGGCCCCCCCAACTCACCACTGCCTCATGGGTATAGTTTCGAAGCCATCTACAGTCGGTTCACTTCTCGCTTTGTGCATCATAACTTTCTAGTCACCACTTCATCCAAGGTCCCCAGCATAAGAATACAAAGGGACAGTACCAGGCATCAAAGCCAACTGCCCTACGAGGCTGAGGAAGAAAGAGTATCCTTTTGAACCGGTTTCCTCTCTGCTCAATAGCTCCTGGCTCTTTTGTCTACCCCCTGTTCCTGAAGCTAAGATGGGGTCCGGGCTTGCTCTAGTTCTATTTTTTTATATAATACCAGTCTCCCTTGTTTACTTGCTGACACTGTGCCAGGTGGACCTGTCATTTGATTCTAGCGTTGATACTAGGTGCATGGTTAGAGGAGGCCATCCTCCTATCCTTGAACTCGAATATTGTAACAGAGAACTGCATATTGCCTGGTCTCAAAGGGGAAGAGTGGAATCCGAAACTGGCCTTTCACCTGCACCTCGAGAATCAATTGAGTTGAGTATTCTTTAAGCCCGGATGTTGTTCCGGTGATCGTGCAAGCTCCATGTGGGCTATACACAACAATACACACAACAATCTAGGGTGGCAACTCACGGGTTGCCTAGCCAGAACCTAAATCACAAACAATGCCAGCAGGTGCTGTGTGGGCTGTGTGCTGGCATGTGGATTCAGAGGGTTAGGGTAATCAAGAGAGGGACTGCTGTGGCCCAGCCGAGGGTATAAGAGTCCCCTTCCTTACTGCTCCCCCTCTTTCCCTTTGGTCACCACAGACGAGAAACCCCTTCACCATCTAAGTTCGTCAAACTTAACACACCGATACCTACAAAACCTGTTACCGTCAAGCATAACTCCAACTCAACACCACCATGCAACCTGCCCCAGTAACCACCACCGTGGCACCCACTGAGGTTCCTGAAGTGAAGGACGAGCGGAGAGGTGTAACTTAAGCCATGTTTGACTTCCAACTGCCATTGAGTTCCACTGCTAATTGCTGTCGTTGTCATAGGCCAAGCGTGGTACGCATGCACCATCATGTAAACTTCTCCCTCATCCTGGTGGTCGGCCCCTCTTTCCTCCTCTAACTTCATCCAACTTCCTCCTTCCTCTCACAACATCGCTTCCTCCTATTCCTCTTACTTTTGACCCCACCACAAAAGACAAGAGGAAAAATTCGATTTTTATTCTCCTTCTCTCTTCCTCCTCGCCCCAGCATAAGAAAAATAAGTCCACCCCCAATTCCGCTTCAGGGAACAATATTTATTCTCATTTCCTCGATGCTGCTTCAAAGGGCGAAAGAGGAAAAAGGCCATTTTTATCCTCCTTCGCCAAGCATCGCTGATCGAAGACTCCCGAATGGAAACACCCAATCCATCCCGCGGAGCAAAGCGACCAATCCGACAATGTGGAAGTGAGCTATTTCTACTTCTTCTTTTTATGTTTCTGTTGATTCGTATCGGCCTTTCATAATCGCTGATTTTTCCTATATTTTTTTCCTGTATCATTGTTTGGTTCTACCAATGAACGTGAATGGCTTTGATTGACGTTTGGTCGATCGTGCCTTGCCTCTCCCTTTCTTCCCCCTTTCTACTTCCCTTCCGTGCAGCAAGGCGAAGATGAAGAAGGGTGGAATTTGAGCAGGCTTTTCATGGAACTTTGTTCTGTGATCTCTTGGAGTTATATGTATTAGTTGAAGAGGTCGCTATATCATCACACCATGATTTTTTTGGTTTGTGTTTTCTTTGGTTTCACTACATACATACATACACTGTTTTTCATACACGGTTAGACGTACATATTAATACACACCAGTAGCTGGTTTATTGGTACAACTTGCGAAACTTCTCGTTATGTATACCAGCGGCGTCAGCATTCCTGGTGCTTCCGTTCCTAAATCTGCTGGTGTACATACCACCAATGCACCCGGTACCCGATACCTAGCCCCAGAGTTTCAGATGAGAATCAGATTGCGGATTACACTTTTCTCATAGCCTGGTGACATTATAGGGGTTCAAGGGGGCAACGACGCCATGTACCCAATGGGGTCAGAATGTAGATGGTGAAGATATGGGTGAGCTTCAGCTCCGCAGTTCCACTTGCCTTAAATAGTACAAGGAGGTGTTTCGCAACCTAGGCTGTTACCCTGAATCCTCAGGAGATAAAGATATTTTGAAAACAATTACTCACATTCAGTCTATCTAGGCCATGGCACCTGCATGTAGGCTATCCCACCCTGGTGCCAATCTCTGCATTCTTTTTTCTTCTCGCCCCCTTGCTAAGTACATAACAAGGGCGTCCCCCCCCCCCAACCGGACACCCTCCGCTAACGCTGGCACCCCGAGTCTGCATTCTCAGTGTCCCTAAGCATGCGTTGCCCCTCTCACAATTTATATCACTGTCAAGGTTACTCCTCACTGGCTGCCATTTCCCAATGCCATTTCCCAATGCCATTTCCCAATGCCGACACCCCGCACGCCAGGTATGCATGTTAAAAGCCCTGTCAGAATCCAGCGGGTGAGGCAGCGATTTCGCCAATTATACACAGATAACATCCCCGATAGTGATTCCATGCACAAGTGGTGGGATTATGCTGATATCTTTACCAACCACAGGCACCAATAGTTACCCTGTTGTCCTGGAGAGTTCGAGACTTCTCATCTGATGCAAGGTGGTGCTATCTTCTGCAGTTGCGGCTCATATATAGCACTGCGTCCAGCGACAGCCAGGGGCACAGCCATAAAGGCCCATCTTCTGGACACCCTGTCGAACGCTACCACAAGGCGGCTGACACAGCAATCTCTTGGGCTCGTAGCCACATTGGTATCCCAGGAAACGAGAGGGTTGACAAACTCGCTGAGGAAGCAGTCACTAGGTAGCAGAACCCTGTAGAGGCTTGATCTGAGACATTAGAACCATGTGTTGCTTATTGAAAGAATTCCACAACTGCGAATGGGAGTTTGAATATTAGATTTGGTATAGGTTCATCAAATATAATGGTAAAAGGTTACCTCGGTAGATACCATGAATACCGTGACGGGTTGCATTATCAACTGCATTGCAATAGTAATGTTGGGGGTTCTGAATAAACCAACATCAAGAGGCTCAAGGAAATGGGTTGTACATGGTGGTAGGAAAAATGGTCAAATATGTGTGTGCCTCACAATATTCTAGCAAGTCAATAGTAACATGACCATCTATAAGTAATCTTATATATTCTTTAGTAATATCCCAATATAATATATATCCCATGGATTAGGTACAGTAACATACCTCCGACGTCCATACAAGTCTCCTTATCAAAAACTCCAACTAGCGATTCCAACCCCAATATCCTATGTGTTTGGCGCTCCCGTAGAGACTAATATCCTATCTTGGCAAAATAATCTAGCTGCTGCTGCTTGTGCACATAAGTGAGTTTTGCCGCTAGCTGAGTATGTCGACTCAAAAATCTCCTAATCTAGTGGTTTCCAACCTCTTTCTTGATGATTAGCTCTGCATGCCGAACATGTTCAACCTCTGATTGGGGATGGTTCTTTTCCCTCGACCACGATATCGGAGCCTGGGCTGTCGTCTGGCTCTGATAGCCCTTCATCCGTCTGTACTGGTTGGAAAATTTTTGCAAGCTTGGTTTTTCCAGCTTGATCGATCACCCGGTATATTTGGTGGCTGTTGGTGTACCCAATTACCCGACCTTCATATCCCCGAAGTGGGAGCTTGCCGTGGACCCCATAGTTGAAGCACCTCACTTTCTGGCCAAATTGTCGCAGGTTTGCTCGCTGGAAATCTATATGCCAGGGAGTAGTAGTTTCATTGGTGTTTGTCCTTTTGTCAGGGCTTTGTGTAGGATACCCTTCCAAATCTCATTCACCTCCGGCCCCCCAGGCATGTCCATCAGATGCGGAATTCTTTTAAAAAGTTGACGCTTCATGTATGCCCAAATATGTTTGATTGGATTTAGTTCGGGAGAGCAGGCAGGGTGGCCAGCGACTACCCAGTCATTGTCTTTAAAGCATTGGCGTGCCAGTTTGGAGGCAGAATCTGTTGACTTCTCGTTTCTCGCCCAATATGTTATAGTGCTTAATAGAGGATTGAGAGTGGGTTTTTGATCGACCACTATTCGTTGATATCCCCATCCTTGTTCCAGGGCAAAAATAATTTTTCCTTTCTCAAAGTTGAGAGCTGCCAGCTACAGGGAAAATGCCAGCTCTATTACCAACTCTACTGCTCTGAATAGAAGTAAATTGTTCTCCTCTAATTTTGGTCAATTCTCTACGAGAGACTGGTTAATAAATAATTAACAAAACTCTTTCAGTACTTAAGCAATAACAAGTGCAAAAGCAGGAGTGATAGGGCGGCTCATAGAGCATATTAGCTTGTGTGAGAAAGGAGGGGACTGGGAAAGGCTATCAGTTCTGTTATTGTGTTTTTTGAGAATGTAATCTCAGGCTGGGAAGCCAAGTGGATTTGAGAGAATACTGACTTCTAATAGGACACTGTAATTTTGATAAAGAGAGGAACTAGGAGAATGTGGGGTACAGTGATGTCGCGTTATAAAAAACTGGTCGGGACAACTATGGAGTTTCTTATAACGCGAGGTTTCTTGTAACGCGATATTTACACAAAAACTAAGAAATGTCCCAGGGTTGGGGGGGGAATTTCCGTAATGACTGTCTGATACTGTGTCCGGCGAGCTATACCTTGTAGACCCCCAATATCCTGCTTTTCTCAATACAAAAGACCCTCTATCTGCTCACCTCGCTGTAAATTGACGGGGATTTTGAAAACAAAGAGAAAAAAAAAATGTCCTCTCCATCAGGATCAGACCCATAGACAGGGGCAGGCAGGCTCGTAAGTATCTAAAATACATTGCTCCTCCTGCTCTCCACCACTTCACCCACCGAATCAATAAACTGAGGAAGGCTAGCTCGAGGGAAGCCAGGATGGGCAATATGGATACAGTCATGAATCTCCTCTTCAACTCCCTCAATATCATTGCTTGGGGTAATTTCCGGACTATATACCTTCACTTGACTGCGACCACATTGGTATGGTATGTTATTCTGTATGCCAATCCAAACCTTCAAAGGAGTGAGAATGGGGCTGTATTATATCCATAGACATACCTATAGACTTTAAAAAAAAAAAGCCAATCCATTTGCATAGTGCTGTATCTTACCACTAAGCGAAAGGCATTTTACGCGAGTCTGTGTTACCCGGAGGGCTTGGTGGAGTTGGGTGCGGGTAAAACCAGACTATGCAGGTGACGACCACCTCTCATCTTTTGGGTTGATCAATCCCATTACTGCTGAATTGATGTGTGATACCTTTCTTCTTGGGTTTTTTTTTTAGGGGTAGGGCCTGGCCCGCATGGGCCACCTGAGACAACCCGGGGGCTGCAGTCCATCGCGATAGGCTGAATGTGATTAATGATTACTTAAAAATAAAAATTTCTGCCGAATTGTTGCCCATTGGAGTTGACCGTTAGTATAATAAGGGTCTAGGTAATCAGAAATCAGTTTGTCCTTTAATGTGGAGGGAAGAGGGTCTATGGTTTTTCGCCATATGATAACCAGACGTCGGGAGGTCGGGTACCAGTACTCTTTTTTTTACTTGTATTCAGGCTATCTAGCCTATGACGAGGGACCGCATGACTCGGCGGGACTATCCAACCATCCCTGCCCCGTATCTGTGTGCTGGACCAGATACCCCGCAAGGAAAAAACTCTAAGTACCTACGGTAGATGTAAAAACCTCGCACACGTACCAGTACTTGCTCCGTGAGGCACAAGGTCACAACACAGGGGAATCACCCAAAGCAGCATGAAGCCCTGCACATGAGGGGCCAAATGCTTTACAAAACATCAATTGCGTTAAAATTAACGTTGAGTTGCCGGCATCCGATCTTGCTCAGCCACGTGGTTCGTGTTGTGCCCCCAGTTCCTGACAAGGATGTGCGCCTCGTATCTCGCCAAACCGACCACATGGGAAAGGATGCTGGAGCCCGCCAGACTAGGGCCGAGGCCACCAAATTGGAACATTGGCTTCTCTGATCTTCGGATCTTTGGATCTTTGGTGGGGGGTTCTGCTATTCCGGAGGTCTTGGTACCTACCTACTGATTGCAGCTGGCTTGACAGTTGGAGATACAGTAATGTCCTGGTTGGTTTCCCCAACTCCCTCCGATACTGGTGGAAAGCGGTGTGGTACCACGTAGGTACCACGTATGTACCTAAGTAGTACTGCTGGGTTTATTTGAGGTGCTAGAATAGCAGGGGGATGCTTCCTAATGTGCCAAATACTTTCGGCGACCAGCATTCTATGTCCTACAATGGACAGAGCTAGGCCAGGTTTACTTATATTTTTCCTGGGGAGCACACGCAAAACATATCTCGTGGGGTAGTATCCAGGCATGTCCGGCCCCGTGGGAGGAGGGAAGGGAAGCGTTTATTACTGAAGACCTATTATATATACCAACCCCCCTTCCGTTTCATCCTCGACACTTTACTCTCTTGATTGTGCTTTAGTCTAGACTTCGGTTCCAATCCATACCCACATTGACTTGCATGTTGACAATACACTCGTTTTGTTGTCAATTTTACCGGCTCTGATATATCAGACTGGCCCTCCGTCATCTTTTAATTAATATAACTCCCAATTACCTTTAGCAGCTAAAATGCATTTTTCCTTAATAAAATCATTGGTGGTCTTCACAGTAATATCCGCCGTCGGTGTGAGACCATGGCCTGAATTCCCGTGGGCAAGGTATCTCGCAGGAGATGAGGGTGGGTCTGCGGAGGTGGTACAAGCCAGAGCTGTAAACGGGGGGAAGAAAGTGAAGATACCTAAGGCTGAGGTTTCAGTTACTACTGTGAAGGCACCAGAATATACAATGCAGATGTATACCCACATTCTTGTCACCTTCACCGCCGCTGCATACAGGAATACATCAAGCTAATAGTATACCACTAGACCAGCCCCACCGAAGATTACTCCTGATCCTGAGGAGCTCGGGGTCACGAATCCTCAGCTTGACCGCTATGGGAGGGTAACGGAGGACCCTTTCCCAACTGGCGATCCGTATAAGATCGGGAGACCATCCTCCACTGTTCCAGTGGACCAGACCGCCTATGAATCACCATCAACAGTGGGGAACGCCCCTCTTGCCAAACGCACAGAATCTCCGGAGGCGGTGAGCGTCAAGATGAAGCGTCAGTTCGGCGGTGGCGTCTACGCCAATCTCTTCAGCACCCCAATTTCCACGGCATCTCCCCCGGCAATTTTTAGTAGGAGGTCTAACCACCCTGCCCCACGTTTGTCGATTCCCGAGAAGGATAAGCCACTCCAGACAAATAAGTTTTACTCCAATATGTACCTTGTCAACCAAGATCGGCCAGTATTCACCTATCCTTACTCGGTTTGGTATTCGAAGGGGAATGTAATCTCTTCCAATGGTACTCGGGAGCCATTTGGACTCTCGATGTCCCACGTCGACCAGAATCAGCGCGCCTTTGGACCGACTGGATCAGTGGGAAGTGGCTCAACTGGGGCTATTGAGTATTACCTCAGTCCGGTCTGGATTCGATCCTTGAATCTGGGCGCCATCGAATTTGATTTTGCAATTGCATCCCGGACCATGGAGTTGACATCACTGGGGCCAATGAGTGTGGATGTAAACTTCTATGTCAACAAGACTGCTGACTCCACGAAGAAGATGCGCACTCCTCTTTGTCTTGGTATGGGATTCATTAGTGCTGAATACTCTGGCCTTACACCACAGATTGAGAGCAGTGTTCTTTTCAGAAGTGTTACCCTGGTTCGGGCTGCAAGCCTTGGTGTAGTCAAGTATAAGGTTACTCTGGAGGACGGAAAATTTTGGGTCATCTATGCGCACGCTGACCCTAAAGTCACCCAAACTCCCTTCTCCCTGACAGTGATTAACAATGGCAAATTGATTGCTGCTGGTGCATTCTCTGGAATCATTCAGATTGCAAAGATTGGCACCGCTGAGAATGCAGACGTGGAGGCTGTGTTGGATACAACCACAGGTGGGGTATGTATCAGGGCGGCGGTTGCTGCACAGACCAGCGGGTCCGCAGCAAACTACCAAATCAGCTACACCAGATACAAGGGCACTGGGCCACTATTGATGTTTGCCCTTCCCCACCATTGCAACTCCTTCACCAGCCTCACCAAAGCTGCACGATACAACGCCTACAAGCTCACCTCCCTCGCCAAAGGAATGATGATTGCTGTTGTTGCCGACATATGGTACATGAGGGAGGATAGCATGCCTACGAAGATTGGCTGGATGCCAGTGAAGTCTGGTACAGCTCCAGTTTTCCCAGCAGCTTCACTCACGCAACTCGCTACCGTTGCTCGTGCTGAAATCGCCCAGGACCTCGACGCCCAAGCGAATCTCGACAATCTCTACTTTGCTGGAAAAGCTCTTGGCAAGTTCGCCTATCTCTGCCTTACTTCACACTTCGTCCTCTCTGACCGTAAACTCACCTCTGCCTGCCACGCCAAGCTTCAAAAGACCTACTCTCTTTTCACCACCGGGAAGAACAGGAACAAGCTTGTGTATGAGTATGGATGGCGTGGTATCGTCACCGATGCGGTCTACAAGACTGGCAACCCAGCTGTAGAGTTTGGTGCGGGATACTACAATGACCACCACTTCCATTACAGTTATTTCATCCACGCCGCCGCCGTCATTGCCTTCCTCGACGCCCCCGCACAAGGATTTGGTACCGGCAAATGGCTCACCGCGAACAAGGACTGGGTCAATGCGCTTGTCCGTGATGTTGCTAACCCTAGTGCCTCTGATCCTTACTTCCCCGTCTCTCGTAGCTTTGATTACTGGCACGGCCACTCCTGGGCAAAAGGTCTCTTTGAGTCTCTTGACGGAAAGGACGAAGAATCTTCCTCCGAAGACGTTAACTTTGCTTACGCGATGAAGATGTGGGGATACGCATCCGCACAACCTTTGGTAGAAGCACGCGGAAATCTTATGCTTGCCATCCTCCGCCGCTCGGTCAATACTTACATGCTCATCTCGCCGCCCAACTCTCCCCACCCAACTAACCCCAACCCATGGGGAATTCACCCCTCTCAGTTCAACCCCAACCGTGTCTCTGGTATTCTATTCGAGAATAAAGTGCACCACATCACATTCTTCGGTATTGAGCCAAAGCACATTCAAGGAATTCACATGCTCCCAATGACTCCCATTAGTCCATATATCCGTAGTGCAGCATTTGCCCAGGATGAATGGACGGCATTTTTCTCAGGAAAGACGAGTAGCATTAACGATGGCTGGAAGGGAGTATTATACCAGAATGTAGCATTGTGGGCGCCGAAGGATTCATGGAAATTCTTTGCGCAGAGTGGGTTTAGGTCGGAATGGTTGGATGGTGGGTCGAGTAGGGCTTGGGCTCTAGCCTTTGCAGGAATGTTGGGTGGCGCGTAAGGTACGGTAGAGCAATAGTGCATGTTGTTCCTCAGGATATGCAAGAGGTATTGGTATACCAGCCATGTGGAATATATCTAATCTTTTCTTTTTTTGAGTCTATACGTCTGTATATATCTAATTTTTTTTTGAGCCTATATGTCTTTTCCCCGAAGGAAGCCATAGGCTATGAGGCGGATATACAGTATCTAATTTTTTTGGGGGGGGTGGGGGGAAGTCTATGTATGCGTCTTTTCCCCGAAGGGCTAGGAGACGACCCCGTTCCCGCACCTTTAAAGGATTGGGGATACGCACGGAACAACACACTATATCTAATTTTTTTTTTGAGTCTACACACCTTTCCCCCGAAGGGAGCCCTAGGCTATGAGGCGGATATATCTAATTTAATCCATACAGGATGCGTTTATTATGTAGTGCTCGAATTTGTAACTCAGACCTGCATAAGACATGCATGCCTAAAGTGCTGAATATGCAATAAGGAGCCTTCATATGCGTCTGCATACTCCCTATTCATAAATATTTCCAGAGAGTAATGATGCTTTATCTTAGGAAGTTTATATATGTCATGTAGCATTCATATTGAGACAGAAAAATAAGAGAACACAACAGTGACAAATACTTCCAGCAGGGCACTTTTGAGAGGAGAAAGAGGAGGTCTATACATTTTTGAGAGCCTTAGGCTGTGATACAGGCCAGTAGGGCACTATATATTTACTATTGCATCAGAGTCTTAGTATCCAGCGGGATTGGGGGACTTGTGTTGGAATACTCTCGCTCAAGGGATATACCAGGAATCTCTATAGGGAAAGCCGTGAGATGTACGGGGACAAGGATCCCCATAGGGAAAGTGGTGACAACGGACGAAGGGTATAAGCGCTGGATTTTCTAGACTTCCGTTGGATAAAGAGAAAAATCTACAGCGAGCGACAGTTGCATAGCAAGCCTATAGCGATTACCGAATAACCATCGAATACACCTACACCACCTTTTTTTTTTTTTTTTTGAGTCTATACGCCTTTCGCCTTAGGCTATGAGGTGGCCCCGTTCCCGCACCTTTAAAGGGTTGGCTTTACACACGGAACAACATGCTGCTTAAACGCCCAACCTCCCGAACCTAAGAAACAACCTACACCACCTATCTCGCAGATTAGCGCAATTATTTCTCCTCGTAACCTTGTAATCTTACTGCTCGATATTATGAGATTGATCTGGTGGGGCTTATAGAGCTTCTGTCTAACCAGATTAGGAACTCATGCAGATTCTGTGCCAACGGGGTCCAGCGGGGGGATTGTAGGATGCGGATACAAGATCAATGTTGGTAAGATATCGAAATGCAGCCATTGTTGACAAGGACTATTCCGCTAGATCACAGACAATAAATAAGGCAGCAGCTTGCTCGGCGAGAGCATCTACACAGCCGGAAGGCTAGGGGAAGAGTAGACAACCCGGAGGAGGAAAGGGTAGATAACTCAAGGGGGGGAAAGGTTGTGTGGGGGGTGCCCCACCACCAACCTCATCCTACGCTATTGGTGGAAAGGACTCTACCGCGATATTGAAAAATGGGTGAAAACATGCGAGGAATGTCAAAAACGATCGCCAATCAGGGTAACAGAAGAGCTGCACCCTACATTAGACAACGCGCTATGACAGAGTGGGATTAGACATGGTGTACATGCCACTGAATGAAGGCTTTTCGAAAATTGTGACAATGAGGGAATATTTAAGTGAATGGGTAGAAGCTAAAGGGCTACGAAATGCCGATTCCAAAAGCGTTGCGGCTCTTGCTCATGAATGGATTATACGATTTGGGGTCCCGGGAATGATCATATATGACAATGGAGCAGAAAATCAAAAGATCACGAAAATTCAAGCATACTAGGCATACGCTAGCGGACTGGGCATGAGAGATAGATCGGGACAGACCCTAGCTAGATAGAGACGACATCATCATGTTCATGGGATAACACTCGAGACGTTGTATCAGATACGCGGGGAGGGTTGTTAATGTAGTAACAATAGTTCTGTTCATATTGGTCATGTACTTCTTGTCAGATTACAAGCTATGAGTTGGTACGGAATTGTAGCAGAGGGCTTATGGGAAGCGGAGAGAAGACTTAAACACTGCTGATACTCTGAGGGAAAAGGAGAGTAAACATAAGGGGCAACTCTGTCGCTCATATGCTGCCTTCACGGCCAAAAACGGTCCATATTAGGAAATACCGGCTTTTGTCCTCACTCGGTATCCTCCCTTGGTTTGTCCTAGGCGTCACGTATTTTTCGGGGCGCCTTGGGTAATTCCCACACTCCTTGATTGTAGCTTCAAGATACCCAAACAAGGGCTTGTTGTTCTGCATATACTGTACCAGTTAGCTACCCATGCATACATACATGTACCGTACATACATACAGTATATGTGCATCTGCAAGTGTTAGAAGAAAAAACTTTTAGTACTCCGTATGAGGATAGATTTTAAGTACCTACTGGTACATGTCCTTGACAACCACTCATGTATGCATGCACAGAGCCACTTCTCCAGATCTGCCGGCACGACCCCGAACGTCAATATAAATAGTGCGCTCTCCAGGTTTGGCCAGGCGCAAGCTCATCCCGGAGATTTGGTTCATATTTTCCGTGTGGTACAAAAGTTTCTGATGTCGCCGTCAGCCCTATGGGATGAACCTGCACACTCTTCTGAATATGACACATTGAGCCTATAGCTACCACAACATGGGTAGGGGGTCAATTAAAATATTGGTTTCTGCCCCGTGCTCAATGGCAAATGTAACTAGTGGTGGCAATCGAATATTCTACGGGACGTATTCAATCAACTATTGATTGACCGAATCAATCTTGTGGTGACTTTTCGTAGTATGGGCTTACGACTAAGGGACTTTTAGTGCTGCGTGCAACAATTGCCACGTAATACCTGCGATTATGGGGCCCTCTCACGAGCTCATCAGAGTGAGTCATTGTCTGAGTCCACCACAATAATGCTCAGAATCGACCAATCCCAAAAGATTACTGTACCTTGTTCGCGGAATAGAATAGAGAATACTTGCTCCCAATTATCTAGTGGCCATGATTACTTGGAATACCCTCCATTGGGTACCCACGAAGAAGACCGAATACGGCTTCCTAATGAATGTGAGGCGGGATTCATAACTCTTCATAACTCGAGAATAAGTGCAGCTGTGATATAAGGCGAGAAGTTCCAATGTGGGCGTACTCAAGAAAACTCCATGCCCATATACATGGCCCTTGGGCATGCTCACAGCCAGGGCTATTACCTGCACGTATGTCTGATCTACGGGACTAATATTATTATCCTCATACATGTACGTACTGTGGCAAGGGGTACACAAACACATGCTCCCGTGCTCAGGCATTAACATGTAAAATATATATCTCCACGGGCAATACAAATATATTAATCCAGGAGTATCCTCTCCTGAATACAATTACATCCCATCGTCGAAGTAAAAGATTCTCCAATCCCATCAAATTTTCCACACAAGGTAGCCCGGTCAGTCAACTTCTCACTCAATTCAAACTTACAAGCAGCCCTCATTCAACATGTGCCAACAGTTCCATATTATCTGCCTCAACTGCAAGAGTAACTCCAAAGGCCAGTTCACGGGCTGTGGAGGGCCATGTAACCCATTCACTATCATCCCCGTGAATGTTAACTCCTGTGGACTCTGTGGAGGGCGCAAGCCTGGACCAGACCAATCATCGGTGGTTTTGTATGAAATACATCCGAAGGAGAGGAATGGAAGGAAGGGCTAAGGAAAGGAATGAGATCTAAGAATATTGACCAGGACAGGCGGGGAGGAGGATTGAGGAGGACAACAGGGGTGTGAGAATTCTGGGGATAAGGTGGCTGCTGAAGGAGGACCGACGGAGACAGGTTGCATCCTCCTTAGTCATCTACATGAAAGATCTGAGGAAGTCAGAGGCTGTTCTGCACCACAGCTTATGGCTGGAATCGCTGTCACCAGAGAATGGGTTTTCATGTTGTCCCACGAGTTCAACTATTTCGGTTTTCTTTTTTGTTTTTACCTCCACCTGAGCCACTTCAGTCATTTGTTGGATAATCCTGCCGAGTTTCCACTCGAGGATGTGGTCCCTCACCATAGGCTAGATAGGTTGAATACGAACACTAATACCCCCCTCCAAGAAAAGGCGAGGAGGAGGTGAGATAGACAGGGGCTAGAGGGTGGTCATGGATATATGGGTATGGCGGCTGTCAGGAGTATCGCGAAGAGGAAGGGAAATGGAGAAGGAGGAGGTGAGATAGACAGGAGCTAGAGGGTGATCATGGATATATGGGTATTATGATTAGGCGACTTTCAGGAGTATCGCGAAGAGGAAGGGGAATGGGGAGGGTATTAGAGCTGGTCATGAATAATAATGGACTATAACCTACATTTTCTTGAAACCCCTAAGTACTTGATATAGCGTGAAACGAACGACTGCGCTTCCCCGCGTGAATCTACCCGTAGACAGCTGCCAGACGAGCTCGACTCGGCTGTTCTTAGTCACTTTGAACTGCTATGCGTTGCTGTACCACTCTTCATGCATGTAGAGTCCTAAAGAAGAGATTAGGTAGGTTGACATGCTTCGAATTCGTGAAACCTGGTGTTTCTTGCCGAGCCCACTAACACTCCTCCGAGTAAATTACCTAAAAGCGTTAGTAGCCGATGATACAAGGCCCAAAAGGTGTTTTTTTTGTTTTTTTTTGTGATTCATTAAAAAGGTGTTCACTCAAGCACACACGGGCACTTTCCTGTTGTTCTAGATCACTGTGCACACGTGGGTTAGAAATTTTTCTTTTTTACAACCCCAGTGCGCGCCGCTCCATCGGGCTGAGTTTCTAACTGCATGGCCTGAAATAGTTATATGCCCACGTGGTAGTGACCACATTGAACCTACTCTCTAGCTGGTAACGCTAAAGATTACGGGTCCTCGAAGCCATGGTAGGGTAGATTTTAAACCCAAGAGCATAGGGAGCCCATCATACCAAGAGCTTATGAGTTGGTCAGTACCTTACAAGCCGGCTACAAATCCAAAACCTCTGAACCGCACCCCAAAAGGAAACCTGCCTCCATATAGATGGCAGCTCTTTCCACTCCAAACATTGCAGTATCAAGCCACCATGGAGCATAATCAAATACAAGGAACCCACCCACACTCACCATAACCCAACACAATACCATTCCCCGAGCTCACCCGGATCCCCCCAACTGCCTAACATGTGCCAACAAGCCTACGAGATCTGTCAAATATGTGGCAAACAGTCATGGGGTGCATTCGAACCCTGCGGGCAAAGTTGCGATCCTGTCCAGACCTATGCACTCCCAGTGGTTTCAACTTTTGTGATCGATACTTAGGCTTCCGAGCCCCAACATATTCGGACAGTCAGCAAGGGATGTGGAGACACTCAAGCAACGCCGTTGTTAGGATTTTGAACGCTTGCTTTCTTCAGAATTCCGAACGCTTAGCCAGACTACCAGATGCCTTTTGATTTTCCAGCAGCCAAGGAGCATAGATTTGTCCCCAAGGGGTTTCCCGTGCTTTGCCAGTGAAGTTCATACTGGGACTAGCCCAAATGAGCCTTCATAGTGGAGTATAAGGGTGTGTTCTGAGCCCAGTCGGGTTTCCGGATGCCCCTCCTAATAGGGGTACATACGATTAATGTGTATTGAAAGGGAAAGAAACCACTTGAGAAGGTGGGTGGAGGAGGGGGTAACTGGACACCGCAGAATGCAGCACACCTGGGGAGATGCGCGTGGGTGGGAGATGGGAGAGGCAGGACGGCAGAGCAGGTGCTGGAAGGCGAGAAGTGGTGCGAGAGCGTGGCGCTTTTCATTTCGTGATCACATGCAGATAGTCGGTGAGGGCCGGGATCGGTCCGGAAAGAGAGAGAGGCCACCTGGGGGAACCCCAGGAGCAGCGGTCCATTGCCATAGTCTGGATAGGCTGCATGGCTGAGTGAAATCGGTCATAACATTGGCCCGAAATACATAGCCCTGCATGATTCCTCCTTCCTGTAGCACACATATTAGGGGCGTTCACAGTTGTCCTTTCGCGCGTCCTTTCAGTTTCCCACTCAGTGTCCTTTCGGTCCTTTCTGCGAGGAACATGTTTGTTCCTTTCACGTCCTTTTCGAATTGTCCTTTCACTAAGGAA
>Ga0307514_10002512_pt1 | contig 18961 bp, 16 predicted proteins | sample 16_EM_MG_FD_203088 | JGI IMG/M metagenome (GOLD analysis project Ga0307514, IMG submission 203088) | Populus trichocarpa ectomycorrhiza microbial communities from riparian zone in the Pacific Northwest, United States - 16_EM | ecosystem: Host-associated > Plants > Roots > Unclassified | place... | reverse complement strand
TTTCGCGGAAAGTTCCCGAGCTATGCAAAGCTTACAGCCCTGGAAAGCCGGATCAAGACGTTCACTCCCGTCTTGCTCGCGTCGAGTCCGTCCTCGAAGCCGCGGTACCTCAGCTATGGTCGCAGTCAGACCTCGGTTTCGGACATCGGTCCGCTTCTTCCGGGGTGGAGGATGACACCGGAATCGCGGAAGGAAACGACAACATGACCGGAGTGTTTTATAGGGGGTCTTGGCTCGGAAGCAGTGCCGTGGGCTCGATTGCGTCACCGATAGTCCTAGAACAGGTACGACTAACCTCGAAAAGCCTATTTTATTATGCTCATCGGATTCAGATCAATCACATCGCTGACCACCGAGAGTCCGCCATTGATTCCAGCTTCACGACCAATGGCAGACTACTCTCTTTTGCTGATCAAAATGCTGGAGTTGGAGGAGAACACTCTGCTGCGGATAAACTCAACGCACTCACTCAGGATTGCGGCGTTTCACCCCACAAAGTTGCTGAGCTATTACAAGAGCTACCCCCAAAGAACTTGATGAACGATCTCATTGACTACTACTTCAACCACATGTGAGCCATTTTCTTCGACCTCGCCTCAATTCACCCACTCAAACGCCCTTAAGCAACTGGACCCGTTATCCCCTCCCAGAAAGTGATTTCCGCACCTCTGTGGCAGCCATGTGCTCGTCCAGTACTACTGCAGCAGCCGGGGACCTCCGTTTCCTCCCTCTCCTATTTGTGGTCCTTGCGATAGCCGCCCGCCTCGCACCTGAGCGGTTGTGCGGGGATGTGAAGAGTAGGCGTCTGACGTCACAGAGATATTACTGGTCATGTAAGTGTCTTTGTCTGTCGCCGTGCTTCTCCTTGTTCACTAGGAATATAAGCACGTCGGTCGCTTCTTGTGGCGGTCGCCATACAACCGAATTGTCTCGAGATGATTTGGACCCGGCTATTGGTAAGTCCGAAGAACCTTCAGCGGATCGCTTGCTCATCCTTGAGCCACAACAGAGCGCTCGTTTCCTTACCTTCGACAGGAGAATAACGGAGTGTTGGAGTCAATTGGGTGCTGCCGTCAGTACCGCACAGTCTTTGGGTCTCCATCGAGACGCGTCGGTCATGGTGGGTTGTGGTTCATTGATACACGAATGGCTCTGACTGTTTGCAGCGCCTCGACCGTAAACAAGCCGAATACAGGCGTCGAATATGGTCTTATCTATACCATGCAGACCATTCGTACGCTCTGATTCTCGGCCGGCCCATGTCCATTTTGGACGAATACTCGTCGACGCATCCCCCTCTCAATCTGGACTATGACATGACGCTACCGATGGATCACCCCCCACCCCTCTCCTCCCCTACCCCTATGACGTTCGTTTTGCTGAGACACGGACTTGCAAAGATAATGGGTGCAATCGTACATCACTTCCAGCAAGTGCAGAGGCCAACACACTACTCCGAGGTTTTGAAACTGGACGATGAATTGACCGCATTCTGGGACTCGCTTCCCCCACATTTCAAGTATCAAGCGGACAAATCGCTCGACGACAAATTACCGTTCCTCGTCACTCATCGCTTCCTCCTGCTTTCGGAAGTGATGTTCGTCAAAATCACACTGCATCGTCCTTACCTACTACGATCAGACCGCTACATCCAGTCGCGAAACGCTTGCTTCGACGCGACAGTGAAGTACTTCAACATTCGTCAGGACTTTCGGGCCTTTAACGACACCCAGAAGTCGAGTTTTATCACGACACATTTCCGGGAGTTCCAGGCTGCAATGATTGGGGCCATCTATCTCATTCTCAACCCGAATGGGCCAGATGCCTCAAACATGACGGCCATTATCGACGTGTTTCTAAAAGATCACAAGGACATGCAGCACATTGATGAGACGACAGTGAGGGAAGTGAAGACGATCGAGTTCCTCAGATCGAAGGCTGCCCAGAAAGCCGATGCATTGACCAGTGACTCAAAACACTCGTCGGAGGAGCCTCCGAATGACGCACACCTACTTCTTGGACTCCAACAATCAAAAATCCCCGGCGGCGAAATGAGTATTACTCAACCTAACACCCCCACCTCCACACAAGCGACTTCCACCCCCCTTCTCGCGAATTTGTTCGCCTTACAAGCTTCACCTACGAACGGCGGGGGTTCCCCAGATGAAGATCTCACGGCGCAGTCACTTTTCGACCATTGGTGTAACAGCATCAGCGCCAGTTCGCTCATGGATGAATCCGGTGTCGCGACTGGACTTCCGTGGGACATGACACTAGGTGCAGACGACCAGACCGGTTGGCTTGCTCCGAATTCGCTATCTATGGTCTCTCCGCAGCCATGGACCAGTGCCGGAGCGGGTTCCGATCTTAGTTATTGGCAGACACTGGTGGATCAGATCAAGACAGGGACGGGACTCTCATAATTATATTGTAGGAAAGGTCCGATCCCCACTGGACGACATGCTTTGCCACCCATCTAGTGCACGTAGACAGACCTAGTTCCTGTCATCTTGTATATGTCAAAACCTCTACTCGAGTCATAACAACCCAAACGAACAAAGTAAGACAACCACAAAAAACGCTCTCGAGTCCAGCTTCGAGACGTAGGTGGCGTAGTTGGTGGAGTCCGACGGGGAGCAATAGGAGGTGGTAGCGTTTTTTCCACCAGTGCAGCCGACAGGTTGAGCAGATGACAAGGAGGTAGAAGGCAGAGGAAGTGTCTGGGTCGCAGCGTTGATATTGTTATTTGAAAGCGGTGTCGATGTTGGCTTGGAATGAACGGTCTTCAAGCGCGAAGAGGTAGAAACAGAATTCTCAAGCTCGGACTCCTCGTCTTCTGCGCCAGTCAGAGAGCCATCGCTTCCTTGGGTCCTGCTGTCCGTAGCGTCCGTAGTGTCCGAATCTCCTGAGCCTTCTTCAGTATCCTTCAGAGCGGATTTTGTGGATCCAGACTTCGAGCTAGAACTTGTTTCATCGTCCTCGGGATCCTCTGAGTCCCCGCTAGACGTCCCAGTGCTTGTGTCACCACCTTTTCTGGTGCTCGTCCTCGTTGTGGAGGTCTCTTCATCGTAATCTGTTCCTCCCTTAGTTTTGCTGTTGCTAGATGATTGACTAGTAGCTTCGTCGTCGTCGTCATTTCCACTGTAGCTCTCATCCGAATCTTCCTCTTCCGTGGAGCTACTGCTGTAGTGCTTCTCTCTCGAAGCCACCGATGATCCAGATCGCAGAACTCCAATTCCCCAGGAAACGTCGTCACCATTTGGTTGCTTGCTGTGGTCAGGGGCAGTGATTTCTCCAGCAGAGGAAGTGATCTACGTAACCGATTCAGGGGTAATTTCAACTCCTTGGGCGAACGTACTTACCGCAAAGCGGGTGGTCCAGGCTGGATTTGACTTATCAGCAGCGGCGTTGAACTGGTAGAAGTAAATGGTTGAATAAGGATCAACGTCCGGGCAAGTCCAAGTATAGGGAGAGAGCGAAGGATCCGTCCCGTCAAGGTCCTCGGCTACGTTCGTGACAAGAGTCATGTTGGAGTTCGAACCACTCATGAGATCTAGAGGAAGTAGTCGTTGTAGGCTCAACTCGGATGGCGAAATACTAGTAGGTTACAGACCAATGGAGAAGCTTTTCCATTTCCCAGATCCATCAGGCTTCCAGGAGATAGAACATTTCGAGCCAGCAGTAAAGACTTCGCCAGGACCAGGGGCGGTAGGGTTCACAGCACCAAAAGCGAACTGAGAAAGTAACAGAAGCGCAAGAGAGCAAGAGATCATTTTGCCAGCCAGAGTGTTTCAAAATACGAATCAAGGTTCCAGCCCGAGAAGAAAGGCAAGTTGGAGCAACCAGTGCTGGGAGTGTGGTGGAAGAGAAAAAGGTGGTAAAGGTCGAGGGGTGGTGCGCTTGGTGATGTAAGTAGTACCCTATAATGTTCGGCCCCTATGTACGGATCCAACCCACAATCAATACGAACAAGTGTACATGGACCGGCAGGAGTCTTTCACGTTTACCAGCTCTCTAAAATCTCGAGCCATTACGAGTCATTGGTGGCGGAGGCGGATCTTTGTGGAGGACATCGGCGACGGTTGCCAAGAAGGCAGACTGATGTCGTAAACCACTGATGTGCAGTGTACGGGACCCGGAACACCAAGGCTGGTAATAACTTAGTAAGCCTCTTCTCTCGATAAGGAAAGAAATTCGTACATGCACTCTCTACGTATCTTTCATGAAGTGTATTGTATCGAGTTTACCATGAGTACGTTTTATCACCCTTGTAGAGGACACAATGCGACGCAGGACCTCCGCTGGTACCCCACTTCGAACTACTGTTCCTGGCACTCCTTCTGACTGCGGGTGTAGCTCGATTTTTCGACATGGAAGTCGCCGCGGATGTTACTTTATTTCCGCCCACCATTTGCCTTACCGAACTCCTGGCAACTCTTCCTTCCCTGCATCAGGAAATCGTGGAAAGTCCGATAACCAGATAATAATCAAATATGACACCATGCGAAACTGGTAGGGCGCCATATTAGGGTACAACGCGTTATAATCCTCAGCCTTAAGCGCCGGCGAGGAAATTGACAATGAGTTTTAGTGGATTATAACGAGTTACATTGGGTTATATATATAAGCCCTTACCGGGGAAGCACCCTCGATCACCAGACTTTCCACGAATTGCCGATGTGGGAGAGACGGGGTGTTCAAATATTGGGAAGGACTGGGCCCCCTTTCCGACCGCCGTGTCGTCTTGTTGGGCTTCGGTTGGACAGATCTGAGTCATCGTCAGCACCGGCCTCAGGAATGGTCCGTTTTATTGGCGTGGGTTTCGGATTTCTAGGAGTGGGGATGTCAGCCGGCGGATGGGTTCAAGGCGTTTTATATGTGCTTTCATTCGATAATATACATGTGAGCTAGGTGCAGATAGAACCGAGCCAGCGGATCCGTGAACTTGAATGCATGTACACCCCGGTTGGCGAGCTTAGTACTCCATCGACCTCTCAATGATCCTGGTCAAATACTCCCGTCCATCTTCCCCGGCAACATCCCCGATACCAGGTGCCAGATCAAGGACCCTCCGTTGTGGTAACGTTCCAGTGACCAAGGCGTCGATGTCATTATGAGTGTACCCGACAGCTTTTAAGCCACGAGGTACGCCAAGATCATCAAGGAATCTCGCAATGGCTTCGTAAAGGTGTGCCCCGATCTCGTGGTCTGGGATACGAGAAATGGAGGAATCTGAAGGTAGGGTGTCGTGGAAGACTGCGAGTGCGTCACGATGGCGGTCTGCTGACGACGGGGCGGTGAACTCGAAGACTGCAGGTGCCGTTAAGGCAACTCTGAACAGAAGAGACGTTGAGTGGGGCCACATTTCTCGAGGTTCCCGGTGAGAGCTACTCACGAAATCCCATGCGGAATGATGGGCCCATCGACAACATAACCTGGATGCTTATACTTGGGGCCCTTCTTGTTCAAGCCCGAGATCTATGGGGCGAAAATGAGCTTTCTGGGGATGCTCGGGATAGAAGTAGACATTACAGGGTAGCTGATACCGTGACACAAGTGAACACCGGCATTCCCAAATCCAATGCCGGCGAACGAAGAAGCCAAACTACCCAGGAGGAAGTCAGTAGGTTGGCCGGGAGAAGAAGAAGAGGAAATACTGACAGCATCTGTCTCTTAGCTTCACGATCGTCTGGGTTCCTGGCGACTCGAGGGAGATACTTCACGCAGGTTTTCAAAGCCCACATCGAGAAGACATCGGCCATGGGGTTACTGCCTTGATAAGCCGGCCTCAAAATTGGGTTGGCCGGCCGGGGCATCCGTTCGTAGTATCTATGGCGGTCTCTTGAGGTACAAAGGATCGCAGGATGTAGTTTCACTCACGGAATGGCGGTATAACTTTCAAGGCTGTGACCCAAAATGTCAAGGCCAGCGCTGATGTGCACAGCGGTTGGGCAGGTATCGGTGTTTAGGGTATCAACAATTCCCAGGACAGGTTTCATTGCGCGGTTGGCGATACCAGTCTTGAAACTTTTTGAGGTTATATCCAATATTGCAGTGCCAGTGGTTTCAGAGCCAGTTCCAGCAGTCGTAGGAACTATTAGAGAGATTAGCCCGGGACTCGGTGAGGAAAGCGGGAGGCCTGACTTGCAATCGATGGTCGAAGTGTCTCAGTAATTGGCAAGCCCTTGCCTGAGGTTCTTGTTAGCATGGGGCAGGGACTACGAACAAGGGTGCTGACGAACCGATTGGGGCATTGATGAAGTCCATAAGGTCAGCATCCTTGTAAACGGTGAACCTGGAACGAGCTCAGCATCGCCAACAAGCACGCGGAATTGCTCACAAGTTTGCGGCCTTTGCCGTGTCAATCACAGAGCCTCCGCCAACGCTGTCTAGAGGTCAATAAATGGTTCGCGAAGTCTGTCGGCGACTTGCGCACGCGAGAAAATGGCTGATATCGCGAGAGCGCGCCCAAGCGATGGCGTCCCGCCAGCTAGCTTCGGTCGGTTCTGAAACAACTGTAGGAAGAGCGTCACGAAGGAACCATGTGGGTTTCGATCTTTGGGACGGCGCGAACCTTTGTCGTACACTTCGAATGGGAGGTCGGTTTGGGATTCCAAAGAGGCAAGTGTCTGAGGGTGGGGTTCAGCGTCTGTGGGAAACCGAGGATCCGAGCCGTACATTCTTCATCGCGGTCAACTTTGCCACATTAGGATCCGTAAAAACTCCGACCTGAGTGTCAAGCGTGAAACGTGGATTCTGGGGGGAGTGGTGAGGTACGAACCTTGCGTGCTTTCATGTTCTTGAGGTCCATCCCGACCTCCGCCGTAACACCTTCACCGAATCGCAAGTTGGAAGCAGCGACCTGATAGGGGTTAGAATGGCAGATTGGAGTATTGAGAATCCTTCCAGGCGTACCTCAAAGGCGTACTCCTTGTCACTCGGGAGTTGAGCTGGAGTCGCGAACTTTCTCAACTGGCTTAGTGCGGAGACAGGGTTGTGGTGGTGACCATGAGAGACTCCACCCCCGTGGCAAGGACACAATCCATGTTGAGAGGCGTTGATGAGTCGAAGGATAGAAGTCCTCGATGCTGGAGGGAGCATTATCACTATCAGGGTCTCAAGTAGGGTCCGGTTATAAAGACTAAGCGCCCGTCAAGACCGTTATTGAGTCTAAACTCCCAGCGGTATTCTGCTAACCCCACTCAACTCGCTCATTTGTGTAGGTTTTCACGGTTTGCAACAATCGTCTATAATAATAACGGCCTAGCTCGGGGAGGGAACGGGGACGACCGTGGCTTAACCCCGCATGGGTTGATCGATGATCCGCCTCTGATTCCCGAGTGCCAGTTGGGCAATCAGATGACCCGGAAAAACAAGTTTCCTACACCTTTAAGCAGCAGTCGGTGAACCGAGATAAGCAAGGCGGCTTCGGTCGTACCAAAGATCCCCTGATCTGCGTACATACAGTGGCGGGTTGCGGAGTTGGCAACAGTTCCATAGTACTGGTGATCGACTCGATTTATTGAACAGCTATAGGCACAATACACCAGTGCTCTCCGCACTCTGCGCCCTCTCGCTACAAGACCGTTGAAAATATTTTTCACAAAAAGATGATAGACCTCATCGGCAAGCGGGGGTGATGCGGAGGCTGATGACTCTGGCGCATCACGCGGTAAACCCAAACAGGGTACACCCCACTGGTGGCAGTCACAGTCCACTACGCTTAGCTCGACTTCGATCCGGTACAAGCCTCAGCTCTCAAGCGAAGCTCCCTCTTTCCATATCTCCTCGTCGTCTCAAACGACGTTCACCCCTCACCATCATTATTACCCTCACGTTCTTTTTCTGTTCGCCATGAATGTACTCTTTTGGTCCCTCACATTGCTCCTCGTCGCATCAACCTCACACGCCATTCGTGTACCCATTTCCCGCTTCAAGCTCCCCGGCTTCTCTCCTTTGGAAAAAAGGGCGCGAGGTCATAGCAGCATCTCCTACAGTGTACTCGCCGCCGGAGACCCGTCAAAAGATCTCCAGTCAGTTGGCTATCCTTGTAATTTCTTCAACGTTCTCACTCGGTCGTGGAATTAGGAACGTCAGGGATGTGATATACCTAGTTAATGTGAGTTTCCCAGCCCAACCGTGGCTCATCGCGATTTACCTTTGTTAGGTCACCGTTGGTGCCACAGGTGCACACGTCTCCGCTACCTCCGTTTACATTGCATCTCTTACATTCAATCCCAGAGTACCCCGTCCAGCTCGATACGGGATCGTCCGACCTCTGTACGTTTTCCTATGTGCTGGTATCCCATTGCTCTCACATGAATACTTCTTAGGGATCAAGGGACAAGTCACTCCACTCCCCAACACCTTACCCACCGTATGCCTTGCCACCTAAGTCCTCGTCACTGTTCTCATTCCATCTTACAGTCGATGGCTTATAACCTTTCGTATGGTTCGGGATGGGCATACGGCAATATTGGCTTCAGCCTTGTCGAATTTTCCGGGTGAGTGTTACTCCGATATATAACTTGCATCGCTCATAGGTGTTCCAGAATCCAAGTCGCAAACCAGTCCTTCCTGGATGTGTCCGACGCCAACAACCCCGCCCTTAGCTATGGTGCTCAGGGACTCCTTGGCCTGGGTTTCACCTCCCTATCGAATATCGACTATCTCATAAACCAGACTGGATCTTCCGCTGGCCGAAGTTTCTTGTTCAATGCCTTTTCAATCGATCCTCAGGAACCGAACTTCATCAGCTTCGCCCTGTCACGGTCGAAAGATGACCAAGATGAAGTGAGCGGCGCGATGACTATTGGCGAATATGTCCAGGAGTACGAGCAGATCGAACAGACGCCCGCCATCTCTACGTGGCCTGTCAAACATCCCCAGCGCTGGAACGTGTTGCTCGAAGCCGTCCACATTGGCGCGAGGCCTGTGGCAGTAACTTCCAAAGTCCCCGGTGCCCCCACGAACCGTGCGGTTGCCCTCCTCGACACGGGTACCTCTTATACCTATGCTCCCCCAGAGGTGTGTCAGGCTATCTACGGCGAGATCCCTGGAGCTACCTTTGATTCGACTTCTCGAATGTGGTTGATTCCCTGTAACCAAGAAGTTGATGTGGCACTTCAAATCAAGTAAGTTTAAGATGACCGACGTCCAACTGGCCTTAACAGTTTCATAGTCAACGTATCTTCCCGCTACATCCTCTGGACATGACAATCGGTACCAAAATTGACAACCAGACGTGCGCTGGCTCCTTCATTCCTCAGGAGGTTTCCGTCGGCGAAGGTCAATTGTGAGATCCACCGCCCTTCTCCTATCCACCGTATTCTGACATCAACGCTAGCAATTGGCTGATAGGCGATAACGTCCTTCGTAACGTGTACTCGGTCTACGATTTCGGGGATTTTGACAGCAAGGGTCAGATGGGCGACCCGTTCGTCAAACTTCTACCCTTGATTGATCCAAGCGAAGCCTCGGGTGATTTTGCCAGGATCCGAGGATCCAAACCTCGAACCAACATTACCTATAACGTCGTCTCATCAGATGCCATGGGTGCCGCATCGGATGGTGTTTCCGCTTCGCAAGTCACCCTGGATAAACTCGACACCCTCATTCCGATCATGCTCTGTGTCATGGGACTCAACGCCCTCATTCTCTTGGCACTCGTCGCCCTTACGATTGTTTACATATGCAGGAAGAAGCAATCTCGCGTCGCCCGGCGAGCCAAGAGGCAAAGCATCCTTTCTCTGCCCATGGGTTCCATGAACAATACCGGAGGAACGGAACCCCCACATCAATACGAGCCCGTGATGAAAGACGAGAAACAGTCCCCTTCAGTTCACTCCTTCCACCCGACCGATTCGATGCTTCGACCGCAGAGCTCGCGTCCTGTATCAACCGCTTACCCGCAATCGCTCGTGGGCATTCCTGAAACTGTGAACGACGATCCTTTCAGAGCCCCACCATCGCCGTTCCAGATGAGAATGCGACCACATTCGTCATACCAACCCACAAACACCCAGTCGGCGCATGTAAACGTGTACCCACCTGTGCCTCGTTCGACGCCTACTGACGATGAGTCATTCGCCCCACCCTCACCTGGGTTCCTCCGCCACGAGTTCCCGTCTGGAAGTAGGGATAACCTGATATCTGGGAACGCTGAAGGACTACGACCGAACTCGATCGCTTGAATCGTCTTGCTTTATGCATGGCCTAAGCGGTTTGTCTAGACCCCCGCTCGCTGATGATGGAAGACATAACGTCTTTTGTGTAATGTTTTAACTTGTGCTTTCCTTTACGCTCTCCCTACCTTCTTTCTCCCCTCTGGATTATTTGTTGATCCTTTCTGATTAACCGCCGTGGATTGTATATTCCTGCTATAGTTAACACCCTCCTTTACCCGTAAATCTGACTCTCCAGAGGTTATTTAGTACCTTTTTATCCTGTGATATTAAAAACCGTTATACAACTCCTAGCCTCTCCCACCACAATCATTACCTGCCGTCTCTATGGTTCCCACTCGGTCCCTCTCGGATAACGTTTCCGTATACTGCGCACGCGCTCTCCTCTTTATTGGCTCTCGCACGCGGTAGGATTCCTTCGGCACCCTTGCCGAAGTTTACAACTAGAATCCCTGGTGGTTGGAGTTGAGAGCAGAAGCTCACTCCCAGAGTAACGACGATTGGAAGACCCCAGGCACATTGGCTGTCAGCATGACAACGAAGTCAAGCCGGAGAGGTTCGACGAAGGGATGTATGATTGGGGAGAGGAGAATAAGTGATGGATCAGGATTCCGAAATCATGACGTGCCCCCGACATAACAGCTAGGTCAAATGTCGGCCGGACTGTGGACAACGGTGGTCAGTTGGTGAAACATTTCTCCAAACCATTTGGAGCGAGAGGTAAGGGGATAAGCCAAGGTTTTGGATCGGCCGACTTCGCGTTCCAATAATCCCCTTCACCAAATGGGTCCGATTGCACGAGGCATACGATGACAAGATGGACGCCCATTCCTATTAGGGCTCGGATTCTCCCTCGCGGCCACCTTGCGCTTCGACCATGACAGACAAATCCGAACGACCCGAGGAGCAAGATGGTGTTCTCTCTTCGCTGAATGTGGCTATCGATGGCCTGAATCTCGCCAAGGAGCTCTCAAGCATCACACCAGCCAAGGCCGTCTTTGGCTCCGTCGCTATCCTTCTCGCCATGATCAAGGTAACTTTTATTCTTTTCTGTGATATCTCAAGTTCACACGTAGTCAGGACACGATGGTCAACGAACGGGATTACGTCGAGCTCGGGCTATCCTGTGCCGATATCTGTCGAGCCCTGGACCGGGGAATGAATGGAAAGAAACTGGACGACCTCAGCAAGTCTGTTTGTGATGCGATAAATCAGTTAACGACGTAAGTCAGACTGGTGACAAACACTTCAAGCTTCAAGTCCTTCCGCCAACCGTGTTACCGATCGCAGGACTGTCGCAGAAATACAAAAGAAGGTCATGAAAAAGAGTGGGAGGCACAGTGTCTCTCGATTCTTCCATGCAAGGAGCGACAAGGATACGATTGCCGGTTGGAAGTCGGACCTCAATAGGATCGTCGTCGTCTTCAATGTGCGTTCAGTATCACTCTGCTTGGTCACTGCTGACTTCTCCCTCAGACAGAGCTCACCATGAATGCTTACACCGTCGTTACAGACATCCACCAGAACGTGTTGAAAATGCGCGAGACCAGCGGCGGTCAAAACCAGACAGTGAGTAGCACACGTTCTATCCACATTACCGAACGAACCCTAATCGTCGCCTGGGCTCAGAACAGGTCAGCGATCTCGGTTACCGATGAATTCAGTATCTTACGTTTGCATCTAGTGTGTCTGGGGAACCACCGCCTCCACCACCGAGGGTCTTCTTTGGACGCGACGAGTTGGCCGAGAAGATTGTTGGAATCGCAGAAGGACTCACGCCAATCGCCCTCATCGGCGCTGGCGGGATCGGCAAGACGTCCATCGTCCTGACCGTCCTCCACCACGATCGGATCAAACAGCAGTTCGGTGACAACTGCTGGTTCATCCGTTGCGACCAGTTCTCGGCATCGCACACTCACTTTCTCCGCCGCCTCTCCGAGGTTATTGGTGCAGGCGTCGAAAACCCCGAGGATCTGAGCTCCCTGCGACGATACTTATCCTCGAAGAAGATGCTGATAGTACTCGACAACGCCGAATCAATTCTCGACCCGCAGGGGTCAAGCGCGCAGGAGATCTATGCCATCGTGAACGAACTGGTTCAGTTCAGCAACGTCTGCGTTTGCATAACTTCCCGGATCTCCACCGTCCCTCCTGGCTGTGAGACCCTTGAAATCCCGACGTTGTCGATAGAGGCGGCACGCGACGCGTTCCATCAAATCTACAAGCACGGCGAACGGTCCGATTCAATCAATAACATCTTACAACAACTCGAGTTCCACCCCCTCTCCATTACCCTACTCGCAACTGTGGCTCGACACAACAAGTGGGAGACGGACCGATTGACCAGGGAATGTGAGAGGCAATCACGCCGCGTCTCGCGTTCGTTGGGTATCTGCGTCATTTGAACCTCTTCCCCTATTTTTCCCTTTATGGTAGTAGGTTTGAATACTATATAAGACCCCCTGTACCCAACAGTCCTTACGGAAATATTTGAATTTTTCTTGACAATCTCAAGGGATGGGGGGAAAATTGTCAAGGGGGGGTGAGAAATCCCCTTCGCAGGCCCCCCTGAGGATTTTATCCTTCAGGGGGGTTCGAGTTGCAAGGTGTTGGTCACAACGATGCCCGTGAACGGACTTGGGGATGCCAAAAAGGCACCTTGATCAGCGCACCTTATTATCGGTCGGTCAGTTTAATCGCTGGGTGGGTTCCTCACACGACCGCCATGCCGTCGCTCCCGAACGGGGCCCAACACGACCCGACCCTGTGTCCGACCCCCGTTCACGAGCATGCTACCGTTCGTCTCTGGAAACCAACAGTCGGTCGATCGCATTCCATCACATCGACTCTCTGAACCACCCAGACCAATCCTTCCGTAATCCCTCTGTTCCGCTCCTTCTGCCAAATCACGGAGGAACGTTTTACTAAACTTTGCTCTTCGGAGGATTCAGAACGGCATTGCATTTGCAGATGCTGAAAAAAATTGACACTTCCGTATGCAGCACGACTGATCCCGGTTTATGCTTCCCAGTCTTGTTCCGGAGTTGCAACTCCCGGGAACGATTTCACATTCTCAGCGTTGTCTGTTTAGGCTTCCTCCATGGCGTGCCGCCTTGAATATTCAACAGCCGGAGTGAGCCAATAGCCTTGAGCCTGAGACGTGCCAAGGCTTCTCGTTTTGATGTCAGCATCGACGTGTACCCGATATTCAGGACGGACCCTGAGATCCTTTGGACTGATAACCCCCCATCTTCAAAATGCCGACGCTTTATGCTCGTGGTATTCCGGGTACCGAGGAACTAACTCGGGTACTCCAGAATTTTCCGCAGTCAACTCCGAACCCCCGCTCGTCGCTGACGCTGCACTGTGCATATTCCAAGTGGGATCCGACCATTGATCCGTTTGAATCATTGGCCCGCACACCGAAATATCTCTCGTTACTCAATGTTACCCTTTATCCCTCGATTCTCAGCCTCAGGACTCTCACGGCCTAACCCTCCATCACCACTGGCACCCACCCTATACACCAGCGAGGCGTGACTTGTGGCCGATAAGCGTACAATCGAACTGCTTTCGTTCTGAGTTGGATAGCGAGCGTTTTCCGACCAGTTGATGGCGGATCACATCCACAGCTGAGAGGATCCTGTGGTAGCGATCTGCGCGGGCTGGGCATCCGGGGCCAGCCGCACTGATCGGCTACTGAATAACAGTGACGAGCTTTCTTCACTCCGTCGTCTTCGGCCACTGCAATCCCCTCCTTCCCAAGGCGCACTGTCGATTGTTGTATCATTTTTTTCAATCATTACGAACGCACGCAACCCAAATGCACCGCTTTTACCGCCCATGGAGTGTGTCAGTATGACTTTGGATTAGCAGGTACGGTGGTATGAAAGCCCCTCGCCCTCCCACGCTTGAACCGATCCCAAATATCTCTTAGTTCCCTCCATCATCAGCCATGGTTTCGACCCTCCACCCAAAAGACGAAAAACGGGCTCTTTGGCGAGTTCCTCGTTTCTTTGGGCGCGATCGTCGCCGTCCAGAGTTCAAGCACATCAAAGCTGGTATCTGGGATGTGTACGAGCAGGTACCGGCTGGTAAGTTCGGCATAAATGTCCTTGGTGCATCGAAGTTATTTCGACATCCCGGGTTCAATTTGCGGTTCGTTTGGAGGATGGCAAAGAATGTTGCCATGATCAACTCGTTTTGCTACTATTCATATTCCTCAAAGCTTTTGGGCCTGCGGTGGCGCTTTGGTGTGTAGCCCTGCGTACCATCTCCATTTACATAAGGTGTCCTGACTTCCGGCGCTGAGGTTCAACGTTCAACGTTCACTAGAGGACCGACCGAGTTGTCCCTCACCACCGCAGGTTCAGATCCGCGACGAAAAGCCTCTCCCTTAAACCAACGCGTGTCGTTGTTGGTGTACAAGTGCGAGCGCTTCGGAGTATTTTTGATACTGTATCTGGCGGGAGTTTCGACAGCCAGTATGTGTGATGTAGTGTGCGCAAACGACCCCTTCTTCAGGTGCTTGGTTCGCAGTGGGGAGGAAAAGGCGGGCTTTTACACCAGGGATTCGAGTTGACAATGTCCACCCGTGAGCCTTCCGCCTTTTGGTTATGCCTAGGGTGTTTGGTTTTGTTGCGAGGGCGTGAGTGCGTGACCCAGCGCGGAGGGTGCCGCACCGATGTCACGCTCTCAGTGACTCCGCCTCCCGGTCGTTGTTCCTCTTCCATTGACCCCCTGACTCAAAAGCACTCCTTGCACCTCTGAATTCAAGACCAGAACCCAGCCCAGTTGTTTTTTCTGGTGAGCTAGACCGTTCTGGGCTGCTCAAACAAAAGCAACCTCGATGTCGTCAACAAAAACCCCTACGTCCTCATTGTCAGGTAGCTCCAGTATTCACCACTTGGTGCTCTTTTTGACGATCTCATCCCACAACAGTGATTGAACTACTCGCTATGCGAGTTTGGTACCGGGGCAAAGCCAGGATTGCACGACTGCTCTCCACGCACGGTTCATCAGAGACCCCCACCGCACAGTCATCCGGAGCCGCCAACCTTCCCCTAAACATTGTTGAAAGCATCATCGCCCATCTCATCTACGACAAACACAGTCTTCTGGCGTGCTCCCTGACATGTCACACCTGGTACATCGCCTGTGTTCCTCATCTCCATCGCACACTCTTCGTTTGGTCATCTTTCTCGTACTATGGGCCGGAAAAAAGCTGGCCTGCGCCACTCGAGAATTTGAGCAAGCTTGGTTTGCTTCCCTTCGTCAAAGACCTCATAATCAAAAAATTCTATGGGCACCCTCAAGCTTTTTCCCCAAAACACATCAATAGCCGCGCCCTACGTCAATTCGCCAGACTGACCAACATCCAGGACCTCAAGATAGATGACCTGGATATCCCAAAATTCATGCCAAGGGTTCGGCACTACTTTGGTCACTTCATGCCGATGCTCCGATCTCTTGGCCTGAATGTACCCAGAGGGTCCCGTCGGCAGATCTTCTTCTTCATCGGACTGTTTGAGCACCTAGAAGACTTCATGCTCCACGGCGGCACACTCGAATACTGGCAGAACGAGCCGGTGAAAGACCTGACGCTTGTCCCGCTCTTTGTCCCACCGCTGCGAGGGCGGCTGGTGATGTCGTGTTTCAGCGGTGTGGGTTTTTTGAAGGATATGGTTGACTTGTTTGGCGGAGTCCGATTCCATTATATGGACCTTTTTGCAGTGGGAGAGGCGCGACTCCTGCTGAATGCTGCTGCGGAAACGTTAGAGACTGCACGGTTGTATCCGGCTGATCCTTACGGTGAGCAATTGTGATCGAAATACTGTATTTGTGATTTCTGACCGTCGATCCCACAGCCTCCCTTCCGGACTTTGATTTTACCCGGAACAAGTCGCTTCGAACGCTTGAGGTCATGGCGTGGTCCGTTATTCCTAAAAGTGGGTCCCGTATTCCATCGAACGATGCCACCTGGAGTTTCCTCGAGACCGCACTGTCAACCATCGCATCCCCCACATCCTTCGAGGTCGTCGTGGTTTACATCGACCATGACTTTGGTGGTGCATTACACCGCCGTAAACCACAATTCTACGGGGACCTGACACCAGCTGAAAGAGCAAGTGAAGCTTCGCGGCACCGTGAGTTACTCAAGTTGTTCCGCAGGATGCACACGGTGCGAAACTTTCAATTGGTGCTGTGTGTGGATGTTTGGGACGGTGCTAGGGAGTATGCAATGGAATTGCTGAAGCAAGCTATAGCGGTTGAAAAGGCAGGGAAGGACTTTGGTTATTCGCCCCCGGAACCGTTGATGATCTACCACCCTCGGGGGCGTTGGAGACCGTAGGGACTTTGTTTTGCTCCACGGACCAGATGTAAAGATCGAAAATCAGACCGTTCAATGCGCTTGCAATTAACACAGTCGTTCATCGATCACCGCCTCGTAAGAGATTCCTCTCCTTCGCAGCTTCAGGAACACGCAAAAACAGTAGGGTTGCAGTAGCATGAGTAGATAATCGCGTTGATAGGTAAGGGGGAAAGGTGATTCACGAATCACTTTAAAATCACCTGGACTAGATTGCCCGCGGAATTGAACGCCGAGTCGTGCCGACATAGAACTACGCACGTTCACCTCGTGCCTCTAAGTGTATCGGACACCTCTGTACGCAGTACGACTGACGCTGGTGTATGTTTCTCAGTCTTGGTTTCGGAGTTGCAACTCGTTGCCAACGGAGACGACGGGTCCAGGAACGGTTTCGCGTGATCGGTGCTGTCTGCCATTAGGCTTCCTCCATGCCACGCCGCCTCGATGATCCGTTCTTGGTTCTTTGACCTGATCTACCTCCACTCATCCGTTACATAACGACCCACTCAGCTGTCAAGATCTGGACGACTACCTTGTGCGCAGCGATCGCCTTTCAAGGTGTCCTGGACACCGCTGCGACACAGAAGTTGGTTTACTGCGGGGGAGAGCTCTGGCTCTAGTTTTGCGACCGTTTAAATGAGACGATGTTCGAAGCTGTCTACTTCCCCAACCAGAAACATCACTCTTTAGCAGGCGAAGGCAAACAGCTCAAACAAAGTTCGATATGGAAGAAGATATTGCGGCCCTTGTGTGTACTGCTCGTTTTGACACTACTCGGCTCGGCTCACGGCCCTCTCAGGTCATTGATAATGGTTCCGGAATGTGCAAAGCTGGCTGTAAGTGTGCTTTTACTCTACGGTGGTACCGAATTTTCTCTTACCTATTCATATAGTCGCAGGTCGTACTCATTTTAATCTCACCACGTTATATCAGCTAATCGCCACGTTCAGGCGATGATGCTCCCCGTGCTGTGTTCCCGTAGGTCACTTTTACCGTCACCCGCAAGACCGACAAACTGAAATGGCACCAGGTCCATCGTTGGCCGTGCACGCCATCCCGGTGTCATGGTAGGTATGGCCAATAAGGATGCCTACGTTGGGTATGTTTCCATGTCGAGGTAGTCCCACCCGCTAATTTCCGATAAAGCGACGAGGCCCAGGCCAAGCGTGGTGTATTGACTCTCAAGTATCCCATCGAGCATGGTATCGTAACCAATTGGGATGATATGGAAAAGATCCGACACCACACCTTCTACAACGAACTTCGTGTCGCTCCGGAGGAGCACCCCGTTCTTCTCACCGAAGCTCCTATGAACCCCAAGTCCAACAGGGAGAAGATGACCCAGATCATGTTCGAGACCTTCAACGTACCCGCTTTCTATGTCTCCATTCAGGCGGTTTTGTCCCTCTATGCCTCTGGTCGCACCACTGGCGTTGTTTTCAATTCTGGTGATGGCTTTTCTCACGTTGTTCCGGTTTACGAGGGATTCTCTTTGCCCCATTCCATCCAGCGCTTGGACATTGCTGGCCGTGATCTGACCGGCGCCCTGGTCAAACAGCTCGGAGAGCGTGGATACTCGTTCCACACCACCGCTGAGCGAGAAATCGTCAGGGATATCAATCGCCCTCTGCAAAGAAGGGGCACAACAAGCTTGGGAAACAACAAGCTTGGGAAGCATCGGATGTTTTTGAACGACTCGGCAACACAGTAAAACAAGTATGGTGTTTAATCAACCTCGCTTGGTTGATGTGCAGCGACGTGCAATTTGACATCGCAGAGGAAGCCGCATCGCGCGCGATTGACCTCCTCCCGGAGAACGGCCAACAGTAGGGTTCGGTGAAAAACGTGCCGCGTTTCTAACTAACAGTTTATAACTCGCACTCCATTGGCGTACTTATTGACAACATTTCTCACTGGTTACTAACCGCGGAGCGCTTAATTCATTAGGAACCTTTTTTCGCAGTTAAAAACTCGCTGTAGTTATAAACAGTGTTCAGCCCGTCCTATCCAACACTGGTATTCGCCGTATCTGGAGGTCAGCCCAGGGCATTCCGAGAGGGTGTGTTCGGAGTCACTACTCAACGTGCTTCTGCCCTGCCACATATACTCGGTTCCACTTTGTAACCTCGTCGTAAAGGGAGCTTCATTACAAACACTCTGGCCACCCAAGCTCTCTTCCGTTTAGAATTTTTTCAACAAACCGATGCGAACGTCCGAGGGGTTGCATCGGTCATCTGAAGTGCGTTTCAAAACAGGATCACTCGTTCAAAAAACCTCAAAAAGGTGCGTATGTCGGATTTGCCAAAGATTACCACCACCCCCTCTTCTCATGGAAATGCGATTAATATAGGCTATGCCTGGGGATACTGGAGAAAGTAAACAGTATTTAATGAACCGAAGGATTTCA
>Ga0307514_10002511_pt1 | contig 18962 bp, 18 predicted proteins | sample 16_EM_MG_FD_203088 | JGI IMG/M metagenome (GOLD analysis project Ga0307514, IMG submission 203088) | Populus trichocarpa ectomycorrhiza microbial communities from riparian zone in the Pacific Northwest, United States - 16_EM | ecosystem: Host-associated > Plants > Roots > Unclassified | place... | reverse complement strand
AACAGGTTATGAGCCCGGTGCGCATGGAGCACAAGTTCGATTCCCTGAGAGAGCGCTGGGACAAAAGGAAGGGTATTAAATGGTTACTTACAGTGATATGAGCCTCAACTGCAATTTGATGTTAAGTTTATTGGCCCTGAGGAGTTTACCAGGAGCATAATTGTTGATTTGATCCCTGTGTGCGGTTTGGGGGGAAGTGTTGGTGTACAGTATACCATCGGTGTCTAGGCAAACCTGGCACCCAGTGATCACGTTTTGTCCTAGCGGTAATACTCTCCAACAAAAATGCTATATATATTTGTTGACAACCCCTAGTACCGGTATACACCTGCCAACTAAGTAATGGTGACAGCCTCATAAACAGATTAGATTACCTACAGCAATACAGTTAAACCTTGCTATACGGATATGGACTGCATAAATCCCAAGCAATTTGCGGGCGGGATAACAAGGACACCTCATAACACCAGAACGTAAGTATAACAAAGGACAGAAGTATACCGCAGTTACCGATAAGTCAGTCTTACACCCGATAGTAAGATCTATATTAGTGCAGGTAGATAAGAGTAGATAAGAGTCTGGGCACGAGATCAAGATCTATAATGCTCTGACAGTAGGAGGATGTTACTAATAATACAACTATAGGATGGTTAAGCGAGCATTCCCTCTGAGAGAAAAATATGAGATCTGTCTGGAGCGGTAGAAGTAGATTAATGCAGGAAAAAGATGCCTAACTCAACTCTCTATTCAAGACTTGGTTGATACTATTGGTCAGGTGCAAGAAGGAGTTAAATATTATCAACAGATCAGGCATCACTTAAGGACTTCTGGGCTCCGACTCCCTCTACCTTGGATTCCGGTTCTGCTAATTAATTATATAGTTTTTTATTATTGAGATTCCTCGTCCAGTCCGGTTTACTATTTGTCCGATATAACCAATAAAATTTTACCCTGTTGTTCCAAAATCGCCGCAGCCCGTCCGTAATAGCAAGTTTTCCGGTTAAAGGCGTTCCAGTATAGCAAGGTTTAACTGTATATACAGGCAAACCTGGCTATATACGAAGTAATCAGGGCTATAATAGTGAAGCGCTTGCAGCGATTTATTAATTCAGCTATACCTAAAGTATAGTACACTGGATATAAGTGCCGTAGTGTTGGCAGTGGCCTTGGCACAACTTACGTATATACCAAAAAACATAAGAATTAAGATGAGCGTGGATGAAGCCAGCTAGCAAGACTGGGTATTAGCCAAAGGATTTGCAAAATCAGAAATGATGATCTAGATGCTGGTGGAAGAGAAGCAACTGGAAGGGCGTGAAGTAATATGTAAGATCTTTGGGAAAAGTAAACTGCTGATGCAAAACTCCGACAGGGAAATCCCCTCAACTACTGGGCCGATCCAGCCAGACTAGTTGTGGAGGCATAGCGATCGCCGTATGTAGCCCCTACGGGGGGTCGTGCAACCAGACTACGTATGTAGACAGGCTGACAGATATGTAGAACTGATAGGTAGATTGAGCGACCGTATATGTATGTAGAGTACTAGTACCGACTGCCACATACAGTAATTTGTTGCTTTTATTGGCTCACGTGATCGCTTACCTGGCTATAATGAACCAGTTCTGCACTTCACTATTTGGCTGCTAGGTAGACATCCTAGACAGCAGGCATTGCCCCCGCTTTTAAAAACATTTGACTGGTCCTCGTAGCCTCAGTTGGCCCGTCAATGCCTTTAAGAAGAATTCGTTCTCTGGAGTGCTTCTCTTCTCCTTCAACACCAAGCAACCAGACCAAACACCAATCCTTCTTCATCATGAATACTTCTTTTCAGCTTACTACATCCATTCCATCTTCACAATGCCTATCAAGGCCTATTTCGATGGTATGTCTGCCGATATTGGGTTCCTGTGGTTTGGGATGAGCATAGCACTGATCTTTGTCAACAGTTAAGTGGTATGATGACAAAGGAGGTAATACTTCCCCTTTCCCATTACCGAGATGTCCTTAGTCACTACATGCCTAGTGGACGATAACTGTGTACCAGTGGGGAGCCCTATTGACACAGTGCCTCTTTCTTCCCGCTTCACAAGCTGGGGGGTGGTTCTTTGCTGCCTAGTGCTAATTTTGTCTCTTCACAGAGCACAAGGGAAGGATAAATTTCAATCTGTTTAATGAAATTGTCCCAAGGACTGTAGAGAACTTTCATACCCTCTGCAAGCGCGGGAAAGGCTCCGGATACCTTGAGTCTACCTTTCATCGTATTATTCCTGATTTCATGATTCAAGGCGGTGACTTCACTAACCATAATGTTCGTTGCCCCATATGCCATTATATTTGCTCGTGAGCTGATGTTGCCTGGAAAATAGGGAACTGGTGGAAAGTCCATCTACGGCGAGAAATTCGCCGATGAGAACTTCGTCCTAAAGCATGACCGGCCATTCCTTCTCTCCATGGCCAACGCTGGACCGAACACGTAAGTTTCAATGCTAGGTCTCTCTATAGCTTTTAACTAATTCATATAGCAATGGCTCTCAATTCTTTATCAACCACCGTTACCACCAGCTGGTGGGATAATAAGCATGTTGTTTTCGGTGAAGTTGCCGATGAGGACTCCACGAGAGTCGTCAAGGCTATTGAGGCTTGTGGTAAAAAGGAAAATGGGAAACCCAAGTACACTACGTGGCCAACTATCGAGGCCGCTGGTTAGAAGTAAATTGGTTTGGTAGTTCGAATCGCCGGTCGATGGTCAGGTGGTTAATGGGTTTTTGAGTTCCTCTGTTTTTCTTTGGGAGCCTTTAATCGTGGTGGTCATCTGCATGGGTGGGTAAAAACTGGCGGGAATGCTTCACTAGGGTACTTTCCGAACGTAGCGCCTGAGTAGATTATGGAATCAGCACATTCCTGTATACTAACGCCGTAACAAACAACCCAAGCTGGGCTAATGTGGTGTTATTGACGCCTCCAACCCTTGATTTCCCTACCTAACTAACACCGACGACTGCCCCAAACCCTAATTACAACACCTTCCCTACTAACTCCATCACCTTAAAGAACGCATCCCTCTCCATTCCCGCCGTAGTATCCAGTCCCAACCCCATAATCACTGTCCTCCCCTCACTGTTATCCCTCATCCGTATCGCCGTCGCAATCTGTACCGCATACAACTGCCCCACTGATTCCCTCTCTGCTCCTCCCCCACCTAGCAGCGTAGTCGGGGTTAGGTGAGACAGTGGGAGTAAGTCCAAGGGAGGCTGATCTTCAGTCTCGGGGTCATTCTCGTGGTGAGAGTGCGGGACGGGATTGGAAGGGGCGGTGGGGTCGAGGGGTATGTGGAGCTATGGTGGGTGAAGGTGTTAGTGGTGGAGTAGACGTGGGGTTATCCGAGGGGGGAGGGGGTAAGTTGGGTTACCCATTGAGGTAACCATCCACCTTGGGAGATTGTGATGAAGATTTTATCAGAGAAGTATATGCACATTGCGGTTGTGCGGGTGCTGTTGATGAGGGAGGTTGCTGTGCGGGTGGGTGTGGGGTAGGGTGTTGGGATGGCTGACGGGGGGGGAGGAGGAGGGCGCATTGAAGTTGCCATGGTGGTGAAGGTGGAGGTGGGGGTGGAGGTGGAGGTGGAGGTTGTGGAGGTTGTGGAGGTTGTGGAGGTTATGGAGGTTGTGGAGGTTGTGGAGGTTGTGGAGGTTGTGGAGTTGTGGAGGTTGTGGAGTGTGACTGTCTGGGCACGTGATGAAATATGGGGAGACGGAGACATTATACTTCGGGCGGAATCGCCTTGAACATGCAGGGAGATTCATACCAGCTGGTCAAGATACAATGGGATTAGTGTAGATAATCAATCCAATGCATGTAAGCTCGCAAAGGTTATCACCAAAAAATATGCGTTGCTATGTTAGTAACTGTATCTCGTAAAGGCAATGGCGGCCATGGAAAAAGTAAGGGCCGGCCCGGGCCGTAAGGGAAATGTATTAAGGTTTCTCCTATCCCGAAATCTGCACAACACTATCTCCTAGCTCTTTATCTGTTCTTGCCCTCTCACTGACTTCCTTCTCCCACAATTTCCTCCGCCTCGCCGCCAATTTCGGCGTCCACTTCCCGAGAAACATATCCTCCAACTCATCCTCATCTTCTGAGTTGACATCTCCCCATTCCTCTGCTCGTGCCAGCTCCCGCTTCCCAGTATCAATGTCCAAATCCCAACTGGTAATACATGGGGGCAGTGTATCCTCCAGATTTGTTACAGCTGGTGGTGGTGGTTTGGATGTCGTGGTGGTAAGTGCTAATGGAATAGGTTTCGGCTGAACCTGATGACTCTGCCAATGCGCCACCCTCACCACTCTCTTTGTCTCCAGAATGAATTTGCCAACTTTGTACTGCTGGGAAGGATCACCTGTAGAGATATATTTCCATCCTAGAGTGTTCAGACAGACTGAACAGGAAATATCCGCTACGAGGTGCGTTCCAGTAACGAGCTGCCTGGTAGTAGGCTTTGCAAGGGTGTGGGTGTGTGCTGGTATGGCGTTGCAGAGGTAAGCTCGTCCATACCGGCCATTAAAGCCTTTTGAGATTACGTTTTCGGAAAAGCAGATGTCGGTTTGGCAGCGGCGGCATTTGAGGATAGAGGTACTTCCATAGAGGTAATTTTGGGGAGCGGGGCGCTGCGGGGAGAGGGGTGCAGAGTTGAAGTCTTGTGAAGAGGTGGAGGTGGAGGTGGAGGTTGTAGAAGCAGATGAGGATATGTTTGCTTGATCAGAGAAGTCTTGATCCGGTTGGGGGGAGGTTATTGCACTGTCGTACGAAGAGGAAGATGCAGTGTCGTCGTCGTCTGGATCAGAATCCGGGTTCGACTGTGACTGGGATGCATTTGTGACTGGGAGAATATGTGGGGTTGCATACAGAAAAGAAAGCTTGGGAATGTTGCGAAGGAAGGGTATTGTGGGGATGAGGTAGTTGGGCCAACGGAAGGGGAGGGTGTAAGAGCTGGTGGGGAGGGGGGTTGGTGGGCGTGAACTGGGAGCCATAGTCCGTAGCCGACTGATTTCTATACAGAGCTACCTATGGTACGATAGTCAGGCGCAAGTAGTGGTGCTAATTTATTTATTATGTTGGAGGGATCTGATGTGGTCATGGGGAACTCGCAGAGTGGTTTGTAGTGCGCATGGAGAGCTCGCGTGAGCGTGTGTAGAAAGTGAGGGGTGAGAGTTGGGCCTGCGCCTGGATTTTGATATGAGGATTCTGTGCTCTCTAACAAGTACATGTCATGTCGGCCGCAAACCAATGTTCTGAAGACCCAGTGAACCGAATCACACAAAGTGTTTTGATATATAGGAGACTTCCGAAGGTGTGAGAGAGTACGACTGTATTTCGAAACTGATGATGATGGTCCATACCTATGTAGATAGATAGATACAATACCTTGTTGTAACGGTTACTTGGCTCGATGTTACACGCAGGTTGACTGACCCGTATTGCTAAAAGAGGGTGATGGCAAGTGAAAGGTCCATGCCAAGAACTGAGCTGCCAAGAACGTCTGGTGCGAGACTGATTATCTGCGCTAGTTAAAGCTATCTTCGGCTAAAGCTATCTGCGGCTCTACTTACGTGTGCTGTTCGCAATACAAGATATTCTTTATATATGGGAAATAAGCAAAGGATACAGACAGACGTATGGCATATGGCCTTTGGGGGAAATACTCCATATATCCGCCCCTCTCCAATCATGTCTGTCTATTGCTTGAGCACATCCACATCTCCAACGTGAGGTCGACGGCCATGTAAAGTAATTCCAGGGCCCCCTGCCAACTCCCAAACCCAGGCCGCCCCACCTTCATCTCACGATAGCCAAAATAGAGACACATGTCAGCTTACCAGTTACCATTCTTCATAGAAGCAAAGGTGGTTAGATACTTACTCGCTCGCTATAAACAAGGTTCTTATTTGGAGCTTTGCCGAGCCTATAGGGTGATTAGGTAGTCAGTCGGTGTCATTAAATATTTACCAACGGCTCCGCTCTCACTCTGGCCTCCATTCAAGCTCAAAGACATCAGCTGGTACGGGTACCGCGGCGTCTCAGAACCGTCGTAAAACTTGCAATAGCTGGCAAGATGCCACTGGCAAGCTCGCAAGCTCGAGCACCCAAGTCAACTACTAATTCGGCCCCATCATCGAGAAGTGCAACACCAAAGCCATATAGTTTTGATAAACCCGCAAATGATCACACAATTTCATTCAGACCCAGGCTGTCACAGAAGGAGTATCCACCTGATTGCCCAGCGTTGAACGTGCGCTGGTATTATGCTGTGGATGTTGGTTTACCCAGGACTTCAAGTTACGGAGGTATTGTTGCTGATGTATGCACAGGTACCGAAAAGTACGTCCTTTCCAATGGTAGATCAGGCTTCAAAACCGCCAAAACCAGCTTCGAAATACGTCCCATTTGGCGCTCGAGATTCCCACGCAATTGAATCGGCATTCTTGAAATTGGCGGAATCAGAGGAGGCCGAGGAGCTGGCAAGCAAGAGAGTGAAGGTGAATTCAGAGGACTCAGAGGGTGATCTTGGAGAAAGGCCTGGGTCTAAGCAACAAAAGAAGGAGAAAGAAAAGGAAAAGCATGGTTTGGATATCGGCAAGATTCCAGTGAATGAGGATTACCTCTTTGATGTGGATATTAGAACAAGAGAACTGGCACCGGTATATTGGTTGGGTCCTGTATATGATGTACGGCGAGGGACATGGTTCTACCAAGGTATTTTTAGATTTCTGACCCCAAACCCACGATATTGAAGACTTCATCTCACATTAATATCAAGAGGGCAGTACTCTACGACCATGTGACGAGAACCTGGCTACCCAACTCGAGGATGGGTATCTAGTGGTGAAGCCCTTCCGGAAGGCTGAAGTACTAGAAAAGCCCCCAGGCTCCTCCTCCGGAACCTCAGGATCGGTTTCGGAGAACCTCGCTCCACCCCCAACAGACACGCCACCTACGAAACCAACGCCCACCCCTCACGCAACCTGGCGTCTTTTTGGAGCTCATATGAATTCCTTCGTTGTCTTCCCTGATGCCCAGTCAGCATGGCTGATGACGGATGATTTCTATGGAAAGCTCTCGAGTACGCTATATCAGAGGATTTCATCTGGGCAGCATATGGGAGGTATCAAGCTTGTCCGTGGTTACTCAGAGGGGTCAAGATCAACAACTGAGAAGAAATCTGATCTATCAACCTCGGTTTCCCGACCAGTAACACCTACACCAGAATCAAAAGCATTGAAAGCAGAGGTCAGTGCCAGTCACAAGCGTAAAAGCATGCCCCCCCCATCGATTTCCAAGGAGGGCACGGGGGAAGACGCAGCAGCCGATCGGCTGGACCCAAGGAGAGCACTCCGACGGCATTTATCCGCGTACGAAGCGGAATTGGTAGGAGAAGAGCAAATGCTGGAGGATGAGATGAAGGAGGATTATAAGCACCCAGATGACAACTCGGAGGATCAAGGAAGGGAAATTGAGTATCTTTTGCTTACTACACATGGGTAAGCACTGTTGCTGCCCAAGCTGATTAGCGAACATACTGAAGGTGAAACAGAATCGGACAACGGTTATCAGAGAGGTTGGCAAGTGTGAACTTTGTCCACGGTTCGCTGATCCGCGCTTCCTCTGAGTTTGAAACGTGCTAATGGCTTTTACTCTAGACGTGAATGTCTTGCGCAAAACACTCAAGAGTGTCTATGGTTACTCTCCCGATCTCCAAGCATTCAATGACGAGCTCCGAGAGGCAAAGAAAAACTGTAGGATACAATGCCTCCCAGTTTGTAAATAGAGCCTCATTCAAATCTAGCAACACGATTCTTTTAAACTAACCCACCAGTAGGCTGGCGGCATCTCGTTGACTTTCCCGAGCGCTCCTTCCGTCATAGCAGGAATGTACGAGAGCACGATCTTGGATCTGGAACCTCTGGGGACGCCATTGAAGAAGAATACCCTTCACTAGCTGACATCACAGTTGAGGGTGTTCCTGCAGTTCGTTCCTTGATAACGGATTTAGCCTTGGATATTTTACTATACCAGAGCCCGACGTATCAGGAGCACATTGCGAGGGTGGTGCTGGAAGAATGCAACAGGATTTATGCATTATATAAGAAGAGAAACCCGGCATTTAGAGGAAAAGTTAGTTTGGTAGGACATTCACTTGGGAGGTGAGGACTAAACTAAACTCAGGGTAACTTGATAGTACTGACACCATAGATATAGTGTAATTCTGTTTGATCTACTATGCAGACAGCCAGACAAGTTTGATGGAAAAGGGATGGGCTTCAAACCAATGAGCGGCGGAAGGTCCATCACCTTTGATTTTCCGTATGTACACTCTCACCGTTCTCCTCTATTACTGTCACTAACTCACTTCACCTTACAGTGTCGAGAACCTCTTCTGCCTTGGATCCCCGATTGGCCTCTTCCAGATGCTCAAAGGGCGGACAATCGTTGCACGCTCTTTTCGCAGCGATAGCTTCCCTGCACAATCCCCCCTCGACCCGGAGTACTCCCACTCCTCCAAACACGAATCCATACACCACTACAACAACCTACTAACCTCCCTTCAAGTCTCCTCCCCCGCCTGCCGTCAACTCTTCAACATTTTTCATCCCACGGACCCTATCTCCTACCGAATCGAGCCCCTCGTCTCCCGCGCCATGGCAGACCTGAGGCCCCAGCCACTTCCTTACACAAAACGCGGATTATGGACAGGAACAGCACAGCTAGCTGGGGGCATAACAGGGATAGGACAGTCCGTGACGAAAAGCATGAGCGGGTTGTGGAGTAGTTTCAGTAGTGGGATTGCGAGTAGCATATTAAACCGGAGTCTTGGGTTTACGGATACCAGGGGGGGGGAGGTTGGGGAACGGGAGTTTGAGAAGATGAGGGAACAGCGGAGAGGGGGGAGGGTGACGGCGTTGGGTGTGGCAAGTACAATGGTGGAGGGTGTGCAGGGGCAGGAGGAGGAGGGGGATTTGGGACAAAGTGCGCCGACGCTGATTGATGACGAGATTGAGACTTTGTATGAGGGGTTTCAGAAGAGGAGGAAGTCTGCGGCACTTATTCGTGCAGCTGCAAAGGCTTCGGGGATGAGTACCCCCTCTAATAAAGACTCTGACCAGAATAGCACAAAACCAACCGACTTGTCATCGCAAAATCTGGATGATGACGATTTAGATGTGAAAGCAGATAGACTTAAACACGAAGAGGCTAAAGTCCGCGCGTTGAACGCAACGGGGAGAATTGATTTTGCAATTCAAGAGGGTGTGTTTGATTTGAGTCTGATTAGTAGCCTGGCCAGTCATTTGGGGTATTGGAATGATGAGGATGTGGTGCATTTTATGATTAGCCAGTTGCTGGCTAGGAAGGGGATAAGACTGGGAAAGAATGGGGAGAGTGGGGGAGATGGGGGGCGGAAAATCGGTGCGGATTCGAACCCGACTATTACGGAGAGTCCACCGAGGAAGGAGCCGATGGCCCAAATACCAGTAGCAACGGCGGTAGTGCAGGGACAGGCGGGGTGGAGGAAGGAGGGGACTACGAGTGGGGGGGTTTTTGGACCGTGGAGTGGTGGGAGGAGAGGGAGTGCGAGTAGTCAGGGAGGTGGAGGTGGAGGTGGAGGAAGTTCAGGGGTGGGGAAGAAGTTGTAGAGGTTGCCAAAGTGGTGGTGGCGGTGTAAAGTACACCAGGAGGCATGTATAATATAGAAGGGAGCTTGAGGTGGATTTAATGTATTTGGGTGAGAATTGTAATTTTAGAGTTGCCTTAGATTATTTTGCCAAGTTATTCTGTTGGTAGAAAGTGCAAGACAAAGTTTATTCCGTACTTTGTACTTGACTTATTACTGTATACAAGTATATATATATATTTTTGGAGGGGGGGGAAAAGGGGAAAAAAAAAATTTTTTTTTGGTCCTAAATATGGACACTAACACACGCTCGCAACGGGCATGCACGCACAACTGGTGCAAACACCCCCCTTCTCCCCCCCCCTCCTAACCCTTCCCCTTATCTCATTGCTATCCCCAACTAATCAAATCCGTCAGCCCCACACTCCACTGTTGCATTTTACAACGCTGCACTCCCGCCCTCCCTCTCCTCCACATCCAAACTCTCCTCCACTTTTGGCTTCTTCACACCCACTCCCGCCGCCTCGTCTCCCCCCCTAGCCCCCTCAAGCCCCACAACCACCACTCTCCCCTTAACATCTTCCATCTCCACATCCTCCACCTTTCTCTTTCTGCCCTCCGAACTCCCTACCGGTGTCGAGTCACCTGCAACTGCAGCCGCAGCCTTCTTCTCCTTCCTCCTAACAAACGCACTGACATCCTTTGCTCCCTTAATCGCCTCCTCCAACCTCCTCTTCTGCTCTGCCTGCGTCTCCCCAAGCACAGACTTGAGTAATCCCGAGATCATTGGGTTCGCGCTCATGAGCTCATCGTTTGGGATTGGTGTGCGGAGGTCATTAAGCCTCTGTTCCAGCTCCTCCACAATCTCTTTTGCATCAAGGAGGCTTTTTTCCGCGGCACCATCCTCCTGTGTTGCAGCCCCTTTGCCTTTACCCTTCCCCGTAGCTAGTGCTGCCTCTTCCACTGTAATTCGTTCCTTGACAGAGCAAACTGCAAGCTCCATTTGCTCCGCGGCTTCCTCACGACCCTTAGCGGAATCGGAGTCAGAGACGCCTTCCATTGCAGAAGCGAATTCTAGGGCAAGAGAGAGCTTGTAGTGGGCTTCAGAGATGAGTTTGTGGTGGGTGGGAAAGAGTGAGAGTTTTAGTGCTAGTGAGGAGCGAAGGTCGATGATGGATTGGGGAAAGTTTTCGGATTCGAGAGAGATTTCACCGAGAAGATCGTAAATGTCGGAGAGTTGGGTGAGGAGGGAGGTATGCTGGGTTTGGGAGTTGGGGTCGGTGGTGGAAGGTTCTACTTTGGTTGTGGAGGTGGTGGCAGTGAGGGTGGTGATGGGGGTAGAGGGAGTCCATGTTGGGTCGAGGGATTTGTGGAAGAGAACTCGTGCTAGGTCGAGGACTTCCCAGGCGGCAGCCATGTCGTCGTCGTCGTTGTCGTTGTCGTCGTCGTTGTCATCGGCTTCACCATTCCCATCTTCGTCTTCTTCTTCTTCTTCCCCCCCCCCTACTACACCAGCTTGCCCACCTCCATCGCCATCCCCATCCCCATCCTCATCATCAGTGTCATCCCAATTCTCATCTCCCTGAAAGTGAATCACCTTTCCCTTCTTTGCCACATCTAGATCTTTCCCTAATGCCTTCTCCCCAAGTGCGGTTTCTGCAGCCTTTTGCTTTCGACTAACATCTGCTGCGGCGCCGAGGATATCTGATTTTGAGATTGCGACTTGGTATAGTGCCTTGCCGTAGAGGTAGAGGAGGTGCGCGTTGCGAGGGTCGCCTTCTGACCCGTGCCAGGTGGCTTGTGTCTCGCAGGCGCTGGCAAAGAGGGATACGGCTTTGGAGTAGTTTTTTTGTGAGTAGGCTTTTTGGGCTTGCGCGATGAGTGTCGCGAGGGACTCGGGGATGGTGGCAGTGGCGGTGGTGGTACTGGTGGTGGTGGTGGTGGTGGTGGTGGACATTGTGGCTGTGTGGAGTGGAAGTGGAGTGTTTGTTGAGGAATGGAGAGAGGGAGAGAGGGAGGGAGGGAAGGGGGGTGTATTGTACTTTGTTTGTGGCAACTTTGTTGTGGTTGTTGCTGTTACCGGATTGCACTCACTGATTTTTGAAAGAAATCGCGACTGCGCAACTGTACCTACTTACTCCGTACGTATACAAGTCACGAGACTATACTGTCGTAGCAATTGGTGTTCCGTTTCCGGACACGCCTAACTCAATTTTACGTAAGCTAATTGCCACAACGACTTGATCACCACCACGCCTGGAGTCTCATCAGGTGCATCCTTCACGGCTGCAACATTATATAGCCTTAATGCAATACACTTGCGCCCTGCACCCTTAATATCATATGTTGAGACATTGACTGCGATCATCAGCTCCATCTGTTTCTTCAGATAGTACCTTGCCTTGAATTCTGGCAAGTCCTCTCTGGATACCAACCTGTTACACTTCTTGCCGTCATAAATGTACGGAAATGGAAGTTCCTTTTTTTCATTCGAGCATTATCGATTTCCTCTGGTTCATAACATATGTCCCTTCGAATAGCAGCTTTAACCAGATATCTTGGTGGATTCTCCAACTTATTGATATTAACCCTGATACCGTATTTTTTGGTTACAGTCCACCCTTGCTATAACGGGCCTCGCTATACCGGATCCCTTGCTATACCAGACGACCATACAATACCGTACTGGACAGAGTGTAACTGTTCTCATATCCCTGCTCCCATACATTTCTCCCTTGCTATAACGGACGGAGCTAAGCTAATTCGTCTAGGTACATGGCCTCAACCCACTGTTTCGCTTGCTTCACTTGCATGAAATTCCTACCAAAGTCACTAAGCTTCTCTTTTGCATGTTCTGGCTCCAGCCGCTTGCGACATATCTCACGCTTTTTCAGCACACTCAGTGCTCTGCGTTTTCCTGCCATAATTGATACTGGTATCGTTGGTATTGCAATTGCAAGAGGGAAATCCAGAGCTTCCCCGCTCCAGATCCCATACTGTACCCACTACTCATATGCCAAGCTCAACACCTGTCATTTTCTATACCAGATCCCTTGCTATACCGGATAGAAAACACTGGATTTTAGCCGTCCGTTATATGTAGCAAGGGTGGACTGTATTTATGACCCGGCGCTACTGCAAGTTATCTCATACAAAATCCACGCTCTTGTCCGCTTGAGATCCCGAAAATCCCACTACTTCACGTTAGACTCTTGCTAGTGCCGGGTCATAAATAACCAAAAAAATACTCCGTACGGTATCGACATTGAGCATGCTATCGATATCGGGAGGTTGAGATGGGCAGCGATATTCACCACGGCATCATATCGGCAGCCATATTAACAGTATATTGGCAGCCATATTCAGCGTGATATTGACTGTCGTATACGGAGTAGGGGGGGGAGAAATATTGACCGTGATATCGGCTATGGAAGTGGGGGCGTGAACAGCAATAGGGACTGTGGAGGGGTGTCAATCTGTACATATAAAAATGCAGCTGCTAAGGGAGAACAAAGGTGCACTGGGAGCGAGAAATATCCCTGTGGCAATTGGCCCGCGGGTGCCCTGAGATGCCAGAAGTCAAATAAGCAAAGGAGTAGCGCCCTGGGGTAGGTAGTGTGGTGACAGGGACCAGTAGGGGAAAGGAATACGTAGCTGAAGGGGGAGGGAGAGTGTTGGGGCGAGTCCATGGCCTAGACACGGCCACTCTGGGCATTCTTGCATGAATAGTATTGTTCGATTGTTTTCCATTGCACTGAACAATAGATTTACCCTTATATCGATATCTGGGTACTTCCACAACACACACAACTCAACGACACACAACTCAACGACACGCAACTCAACGAACAACGCAACACAACGATAACACTGTCCCTTTGATCGTGATATTTACATATAAAACCATGGCCGAAGTACTAGGGGCGGTCGCAAGCGCGGTGACTGTGGTTGAAGTTGCTGGCAAGGTCTGGTCGACTGGCTGGAAATACTATCAGGTAATAATTCCCCCAAGCAATTTGAGCTGTTCTCGTGCCCAGACTCTATAAATTTGAGCCACAATCAGTAATAAATAATTTTATATGGGGTTAGGATGCTAAGAATGCCAAATCCGAGATGAATAACCTTATGAATAGCATTATGGCTCTGCAAACTGCATTTCAGCAAGTTACCCACTTGGCGGAAGGTCCTGGTGCCACCAAGTTGATTGCATTGAAGCCGCTCCTCGAGAGTAGCTCTCTGGAACTTGAAAAGGAGTTCAACCAAATTCTTCGAATTTTGCAGCCAGGACTAAGACAAAGACAAAGAAAAAACTGCTAGGACAGAGGTTGAAGTGGCCATTTCAAAAGGCGGATGTGGAACAAATTCTTCTGGTGCTTGAGCGGCACAAATCAGCTTTGACTTTTGCTATGAATTCTGACCAGATGTAAGAGTCTATCTCGACTGGAGTCATAGCATACGCTAATATCTATATCCAGGACGGCTATTATTCAAATTGACAATCGAGTTGAGGAAAGTGACCACTATTAATCCGTGACTACTATTAATCCGTGACTACTATTAATCCGTGACCACTATTGATCAGTACTAGTACTAATTGGTAGTGCGTATACAGTCACTGCAACAAAGCACAAATATTGCAAAGTTACCACGCGCTGAAGGTGCAGCCCATAACGACTGGCTCCGGCAACACGAGGATCATTGTTTGCAAGATACGCGAGTAGAGATCCGTAAGCAGATTATGGACTGGTGTGACGACCCGAATAGTAAATGCATCTTCTGGCTTAACGGAATGGCTGGGACCGGCAAATCCACAATTTCTCGCACAATTGCTCGGGAGCTTGCAGAACAGAAAAGACTGGCAGCGAGTTTCTTTTTTGCTCGAGGCAAAAAGGATATCAGTCACTCTCGTATGTTCTTCACTACTATTGCCGCCCAGCTTGCAAATAGTTTACCAGTACTCCGGATATCCATCTCAGACGCTATCGACAACAATTCTGATATCTTTCAACAAGGATTACGGGAACAGTGGAATCAACTCATTCTTAACCCTTTAAAGAGTGCCCCTACTCAATCAATTCAACTGGTTGTCGTAATTGATGCACTTGATGAATGTGACAGCATGCAAGATATCCAATTAATCCTCCAACTACTTGCAGAAGCCAAGGACCTTGAGACAGTTCGGATCAAGATTTTCCTTACCAGCAGACCAGAAATCCCCATCTTTGATGGATTTCGTCGGTTGTCTGGCGAGGCATATCAAGATTTTATACTTCATAATATCCCGCTTGATACAGTTAACGCAGATATATCTACTTTCTTTCTGCAAAAGTTGTCGCCACTGAAAGCCAAACATGGGCTGGGGACACCATGGCCAGATGAGCTAATTATTGAACAATTGGTGGAAAGAGCAGCTGGGCTGTTTATCTATGCTGCAACAACGCTCCGATTTATTCAAGATGGCGTAGATGGTCCTGAAGAACAACTATCTTTAGTTCTTAATGCAACCAAGTCATCCCTGTCGGCAACGGAGCATCTTGATGGCATATATACAACGCTGCTCCAGTACTCAGTTCTTGGAAAACGGGCCTATCAAGAATGTGAGCAATTAGCAGGACGATTTAGACAGGTAGTTGGATCCATTGTGGTAATGTTTAATACTATGCCAGCTAGAAATCTAGCCCACCTGCTTCAAATACCATTCAAAATGGTTTCGAGAACTTTGGACTCTTTGCACTCTGTGCTTAGCGTCCCAGAAAATGAAAGCCAGCCTGTCCGATTGTTTCACCTATCCTTCCGTGACTTCCTACAGGATTCTCGGAGGTGCAGCGATTCTCGATTTCAGATAGATGAGAAAGAGAGACATATCAGCCTATATCGAAAATGTATGGAGCATATATTTCAACTTGAGGAAAATATATGCAATCTCTGGGGCCCAGGAGTTTTGATTACTGAGGTTCCCAGTGATACGATACAAAAAGCTATTCCACCACACGTCCAATATGCATGTCGTTACTGGCTTGATCACTGGCGACTTGGGAATCCACTGGCAGTGGAGGAAGACATCAGGACTATTCGGCAATTTCTTGAACAGCACTTTCTTCATTGGTTGGAGGGGCTTAGCTTAATCGGAGAGGTATCAAATGGAGTGCGTATGATAATAGCTATAGAGGAAACACTATCTGTAAGTTGCAATAGTCATTAAGGGAGAATAGTATTGACTTGAAAACAGGGGCAATTTGGGAACTATGATCCAGGATTGTTCGAACTTATTTATGATACCAAACGATTTGTATTGTATACGAGGTCAATTATCGAAATGGCACCCCTTCAGGTCTACTATTCAGGACTTTTGTTTGCCCCAGAATCAAGCCTGATTCGAAAAGAATACTTAAAAAATATCCCTTGGGTTACTATGGAACCTAAAGTGGTAGATGTGTGGAGCTCATTGATACAGACGCTAGAAGGCCATACGTGGTATGTTAACTCGGCTATGTTTTCACTCGATGGGAAGCTTGTTGCCTCTGCATCTTCGGACAAAACGGTCAGATTATGGGATACATCCACAGGAAAGCAGTGCGGAGTTTTGGAAGGTCATACCAGTGGCATCAGTTCAGCTGTGTTTTCACCCGATGGAAAGCTTGTTGCCTCTGCATCCTCGGACACAACAGTCAGATTATGGGATGTATCAACAGGAAAGCAATGTGGAGTTTGGGAAGGTCATACCAATAGTGTCATGTCGGCTGTGTTTTCACCTGACGGAAAGCTTGTTGCCTCTGCATCCAGGGACACAACGGTCAGATTATGGGATATATCAACAGGAAAGGAATATAGAGTTTTCAAAGGTCAGAACTCCTGTACTGTGAATTCGGCTGTGTTTTCACCTGATGGAAAGCTTCTTGCCTCGGCATCCATCGACAGAATAGTCAGATTATGGGATATCTCAACAGGAAAGCAATGTGCAGTTTTGGAAGGTCATATCAACTATCTCACTTCAGTTGTGTTTTCACCTGACGGAAAGCTTGTTGCCTCTTCATCTGATGACAAAACGATCAGATTATGGGATGCATCAATAGGAAAGCAATGTGGGGTTTTGGAGGGTCATACCAATGGTGTCACATCGGCTGCGTTTTCACCTGATGGAAAGCTTATTGTCTCTGCATCCTGGGACAACACGGTCAGATTCTGGGACATATCAACAGGAAACCAGTGTGGAGTTTTGCAAGGTCATACCGATCTTGTCAACTCGGCTGTGTTTTCACCTGATGGAAAGCTTGTTGCCTCTGCATCCTCGGACAAAACGGTCAGATTATGGGATACATCAATAGGAAAGCAATGTGGACTTTTGGAAGATCATACCAGGGAGGTCAATTTCGCTGTGTTTTCACCCGATGGAAGGCTTGTTGCCTCTGTATCCTCGGGAGAAATGGTCAGATTATGGGATACATCAACAGGAAAGCAATATGGACTTTTGGAAGGTCATACCGATGATGTCAACTCAGCTCTGTTTTCACCTGATGGAAGGCTTGTTGCTTCTGCATCCAGGGACGGCACAGTCAGATTATGGGATACATCAACAGGAAAGCAATGTGCAGTTTTGGAAGGTACTGTTGGTGTCCAGTCGGCTATGTTTTCACCCGATGGAAAGCTTGTTGCCTCTGTATCTTGGGACTGCACGGTCAGATTATGGGATATATCAACAGGAAAGCAATGTGCAGTTTTGGAAGGCCATACCCGTGGAATCAAATCAATTGTGTTTTCAGCCGATGGACAGCTTGTTGCCTCTGCATCCAAGGACAACACAGTCAGATTATGGGATATATCAATAGGAAAGCAATGTGGACTTTTGGAAGGTCATACCAAGGAGGTCAATTCGGTTGTGTTTGCACTCGATGGAAAGCTTGTTGTCTCTGCATCTGATGACAAAACGGTCAGATTATGGGATACATCAACAGGAAAGCAATGTGCCGTTCTGGAAGGCCATACCCGTCTTGTCACTTCGGCTGTTTTGTCACGCGATGGAAAGCTTGTTGCCTCTGCATCCGAGGACGACACGATTAGATTATGGGATACTACAACAAAAACAACCATCGAAATCATAGAAACTCACCCTCCCACCGAAATCATAGAAACCCACCCCCCCATCGACATTATAAGGTTTTCTAATGACGGAACGCATCTACATACCAGTCGTGGCGTACTGCAGCTCAAGTCATCTCTTCACAGTGACGGCAGCCGGGAACTAGCACACACATTAACCCATTCCCCGTATATTACTGATCAATGGGTCACATGCAACATGAAAAAATTGCTCTGGCTTCCTGTTGACTATCGACCATTCTGCTCTGCAGTAAATGATACTGCCAACCTTATTGTCATTGGAACTGCCTCTGATAGAGTTATTTTCATATCTATTGATTTTACCGCTCTCCCGGCTGCATATCTCCAGCCATCTGTCAACATAACAAGTAAGACCTTCCTTAGATATAAGTTCCCTTGTTGGCTGTTGATGAACTAATTTTCTGGTTGGTATATTTTAGGTGCAAGATAAATCATGGAACCGCAGTTTGGATCTGGTAGGCCAGGCATTGAATGTTGGTGTGTTTTTGTGTGATGATTTGCAGGTGTATGAGCAACGCAGCAGTTATGCTCACATTCCACAAACGACTAGAGCAGGAATATTACCTTCACAAAGCTGGGCCACCCACCTGCCATCCAGGGAAGAATAAGTTTTCAGTTGACTGAGGCTGACGTTGGGGGGTGCCGAGTTGTAAATTCCCAGGCCGCCACATATGGTGAAATTTACGGCTTGCCAGGTTCTTTTTAACGACTGACCTCTTTTCCTAATAAAATATAAAATATCAAAACGAGTTGCCCCGGTTTCAAGGGAGGGAGGCCCAGGCCTCTCTGAGGGTGTTGTGCCAACCAGACTACCCAGGCTGTAGAAACCTTGAGAGCGAATCATTAATACTAGAGCTTTCACTTAGTATCTTAGTCAGAAGTCTTGGCATGTTCGTAGATAGGTTCAGATCTGTGTGGACAGATGAGATACAATTCGGACTACATCTTCCTTTTCCTGTGACCTTTATATACAACACGCAAGTATACTATACACTCTGTACATACAGTACATCCTACATCCTACATCCTACAGCACAGGCACAACTGCAATTCTACTGTATCCCCCCCATACTGCCCGTCTCTCCACCCCCCCCGCCATGCCACTCGACAAGGGCAAAGGCGCCGCCCGTCCCACCGCTGACACCGACGCCAATGCCACCTCGTTCTTCCGCCGCCGCCG
>Ga0307514_10002510_pt1 | contig 18967 bp, 19 predicted proteins | sample 16_EM_MG_FD_203088 | JGI IMG/M metagenome (GOLD analysis project Ga0307514, IMG submission 203088) | Populus trichocarpa ectomycorrhiza microbial communities from riparian zone in the Pacific Northwest, United States - 16_EM | ecosystem: Host-associated > Plants > Roots > Unclassified | place... | reverse complement strand
AGATGTATCCAAGCCTAAACACCAAAATTTCCCACGCAACCTGTATTCCCGCACCCCTCTATATATTACACCTCACTAGGCACTTCCCTTTGTTCTGAGTCGTCTTTGGCAATAAACCTTTGCTCACTCAACTTTAGAACATCAGACCCTAGCCTATCAAACTCCAATATCCATCGCCTGACCCCACCCTCTTTATGTAAGCGAAACCATGCTCGCACAGTGGAGTCTTTGGTTCTCATAAAAGAGCTTCTTGAGACCATACTCGTGAACGTCGAACTACGAGGTATTTGCAAGTGTCCAACAAGCCCACCCAAAGGTGAGATTTCATCCGGTATAAGCACCGATCCCTTGCAATACCAAATAGCTCCCACTGCAAAAATTACCTGGAGGCCCGTCATCACTGCCAGGAGCATGGCAACCTTGCTCCAATGAACAGACAGCCTACTACGGATGGTTCCCGAGCTCTCAGTAATGTGCACTTTTGGCAGGACCTCATCCAGGTATAGGATCAACACGATCGTGAATCTCCCGAGCACGGCAGCAACCCATATCTCCCCATTTTTGTAACCCTCATCAAGACCAATGGCGTTTGAAAAGTTTGTAAACCCTTCGAGATCAGTCACATCGCGGTGTCGAAAACCGTCTGACTCTGTTGTTGCTTTCTCAGAATTCGCTATGAAACGCAGAAGATATTCTGCCAGTGCGGGTTGAATGTTGAGTACTGGGTTATCCGGGCGATTTAGTTGAAGTTGAATTCTGTTCTCACATTGATATGTTGCCTCTCCTGGTGTATTGAGGAATTTATCCCAAAGCCCTTGAGCCAATGTTAGATAAACGACTGGGGAAACAATAAAATAGGTGATCATAAGCAATACGGTTTGTGGACACTTACAGATACGAGCGCAAAGTGGACCACAGCTGGGATGAGCTGCACTTATGGGTGGGATGAACATTCGATCATCAGCGAATCCAGGGAGGGGGTATTTCTTCGGGTTAAATATTTCACTTGTGAAATCGACATTTTCCCCTCCTCTGATTCCACGTAAATGCACTATTTTGATATATATCAGCTGCCTGGTAAGGTAGAATCCATGCCACGATACTTAAGGGATACTCACATTGTCCAGGAACTAAAGTCTGATTTCGTACCACATAGGTATGACACTCCGTTTGTACTACGACTGTCCTATTGGAAGGATATGTGGCGTTACCCTTGAATTCACGCAATCTATATTCGTAACTTGCCATAGGCTGTCCTGGAACAAGTGTTTGCGTGATATTTTCCACTGAGAATACTTTCTCTATGACGTGACGAACTCTGTCGTTGGCATCAGCCGTGAGATTGGTGTTCGCTGCCCCCATATCTGAAGTCTTGATGCGAATTGCGTGAGTAGCGTAATCAAATAATGTATCTGTTAGCAACGCATAGAGTTATTTTCTCGTTTACAACTGGGAAATGTTCACTGATAACCTTCAATCTTTCCGAAGAAAAGGTAGTACCTAAAGTCATATTATTAATATTTGAGAGCACATCTGTAAACTGCTCATTTGGTAGGGGCCATCTAGAGATCGAAACACTCTCCTTATTGCGTATGCTTTCGTCTACGTTGAATGTAAGTCCAAGGAATGCAACACTGAGGCGTGCTGCGATACTGAAAACTAAATATATTGCCGCTATGAGGGTGACCCGGTTGAACGTTCGAGGTCGATGAAGCATGTGGTGCCGGAGCAGGTGTGCCACAGCAGTCATGGAACCTCGGATGATAAATCCAAGCTAAACACATGCCATCAACAAAGTCGGTATAACAGATCAGAATAAACATGACATAGAAAATATTAGAGCGAAGCCAAACAGGTGGGGCCAACGCACCGAAAGTTCTGTATGGGGGGTAGATGCCAACACTTGGCCTCTCGAAAATAGCCCTAATTGGTCAAAAAAATAACCAATACCCAAACTGAGAACTGCCGATAACATGATGATTGCAAAATTGAACACTCGTTTTTCCCACTGATTCATGCTTTCTTCCCGGGTGGCTCGATATAAACATATAACTATCAGGGCCATTGTGATGGTATTCCCAAGGATGATGGCGCCTATATGGAAGGCAGATTGTTTGACAGGGAACCGTAGGACCTTTGCGTAATTATGAGGTTGAGGACCTCCATGGTAGGTATTCTTGGGGTCCACAGCCTTGCATTGGTGAAGCGGCTTGATTGTGAGAGGAGAGATATGGTCTTGCAGTACAGAGGATGTGGATGCGATTTCAGTAAATGGAGCTGCCCCCTCGGAGGAATCCATAACACATATAACTCGGATATAATCAATACATTAACAAATAGTTGATAACTAAAAAGGGAGTGTCTTTACCCAGCGTTAGTAGTTCGGTGAGGCGTGAGCTGGTTGACGTAGGTGTATGCGGAGCGAAACCCAGGTGAAGCACCTGGATATATACCATATCAGTGTTTTGGATCGAATCGCCAACTTGCTTCCAATAAATGGTTCACTCGCAATCACATGATTTTGGGGCTGCGGATTACAGCCTGAAACACTACACTGACCACATGTACGTATGTCTGGCAGGTGCGCTCAATCTGCAAGGCTACCTACGGTACTTGGGTACTGACATGGTCGTACAAGTAGCCTTGCACATATTACTACATATGAGTAGTACTGTATGCATGCATCCATATGTATAGCGAATTACATACTTGATATGCTCCTCACGACATCAATATCTGGCGAATAGAGACGCCGACGTTATGAAGCTCCCAGGGCTATTCGATTGGCTATATTTCTTTGTACAAGATACATATCAGGCACCTCTGTTTTGGGGTTCATGATAAGCACAGCCACACATGACTGGAGTGCCGACCTTCACCTCACATGTGCATTCATGCAGTACCCCCACCTAATAAAGCAGGACATTTAAATTATCTGCAAGTGTACCCGTAATTACATGGCCCCTGTTCCCAAAAATATATATATTTGATTTCAATTCAGTCAAACAAAAGGCACCGCTTTTTTGGTAAAATTCTCTTCAATGATGGTATGTATGTACAATAATGTAAGAATTCATCCCCTAGAATAGTGTTTTTATACCCATCATACTATAAAGATGGATACTAGATGGGTACTAGCTTAGAGGCACTAGTTAGAGGGACTAGGTAGGGATAAAAACGTCAGAGAGGAGGAGAGGACTGGGGAATAGGCCACACAGATAGTTTTATTCATGATAGGGAGCTTCTGCCTCTCATATATCATGAGCTCTTTGTGTTTCCGCTGTGCCTACATCTCTGATACTCGTGTCCCAAAAATCTCTGATACACGGGCAAGCTGGGTAGGTCATGAGCATCCATCCGGAGGGGAGAGTCGAGAGGCACATACAATGCGTAGGTGAAAGTTATGGCGCGTCCCCCTGCATATTTATATGCGCCAACGCGCCATAACTTTCACCTACGCACTGTATATTACAGAAAGAATACTGCAAGAAGGGTGAACTGAAGGTGAAGAGGTTGAAAAAGGAATTCTCCTCGGTGGCTATGACAGAGACTACAGCTATGTATATATAGTTGGAATTAACTTACACTTGACTCCAGCCTGGCGCGAGCAGGCACAAGGTTTGTGAAACAAGGAACCCTGTAGGAAAGCATGCAGCCACATACATAGACTCCCGTAACTACCTAGGTACTGGGGGATCTACCTGCTACTTTTTTTTTCTTTTTTTGAGTTTATACCTACGCCTTTCTCCCACAGGGAGATGAGACGGGCCCTGCTACTGTAGTGATACTTTGCAGTAATTATGTACACATACTAGCACGTATATTTTACACTATATATGACTTGAACTGCAGTTTCCATGCGGGACATATCGCTGAAACATGAGAATACAAGGTCCCCACTTTTATTTTATTGCAGTAATTTTCGTTGATAGCGGGAAAACTTATAACCATGTTTCGTCTTTATCTACATACAAAACCTGCAAAACCTAGTGCCAATACTTACAACAGCATGAAAGCCCAAATGCGCGCCACCCAACAATCAAAGAGCGCATGCGCAATGGAAGAATATCAATCCTAAAATAGTCAATTGATGTATCGCCTCATAAATTTAATGGCCAAGACAACATCTTTGAAATCAATTGCGGGAATCTGGGGTGATACTTAAGGAGGCATCCTCAAATAGATTTCCTAAAGCAAGGACAATCAAGTATACCGAAGGAACCCCTTGGGAATGTTTTGTTTGGTCTACGACTACACTTATACATGACGAGGAAATTTCAATTACGGGGGTCCAACCCGGGTTTCGCCATACTGAAAGTTTGTAAACGGATAGTTGTCCACAGGTTTGTATCTATGGCCACACTGAGTATGATGTAAATGGTGTTAACAATCTCTTCAGCTCAATATCGCATGGGCAGCCGAGCCGACTCTATCATTACCCTGAAGCCTTTCCACAATGTAAATTAATGAAGCTGTCGGCAGTCACGAGGAGAAAGAATCGGTTACGGGGTGCCGGTAGTTGGTTCAAGTGCTTAGTCTTGGAATCCTAGAGCCTTCCCGGAACTTGAGAAATCGAACAACCAAGGCATGCTGAGTGTCTATGTAGAACTACTAAATTCCAGGAGCTGGGCGAAGGGCCGTCTGCAATGTAAGCGCATGGGTGCCGATAATATATCAATTACATGTTTCAGGAATATGAGGGGAGATTCGCCTCATAGCCTAAGGCTCCCTTCGGGGGAAAGGCGTATAGACATAATATGGACTGATATCTGGGTCATAAGTGCTCCGTTGATTCTAGCCATTTTCGTTCAATCCCGAAAACCTTACCCATCAGTCGCGCTAACGACTCGTAAGTTTTTAACTTTACACTCGTCAATTAGTCCGATAAGCGCGATTACGAGTGGAATACGAGGGTCTGGTGCCGAGACTAATATCATCCCACGCGTAACTGGCCTAAATCCTGCGTAGTGTCAAGTCAACACGGATAAGACTGCTAAGGACGGGTACGGGTATGCCTAGTTTCCATTCGTCAAGTAATTTTTCTACTCGCCAAAGTTAATTTCTCTACTTGCACCAACATAGAATATAGCTCGACACGAAAATCCTCTTCTCTGTACCGATACAACATAATTCTCATGCTCTGTGCCGACACAATGTATAATTCTCAGGCTCTGTACTGACACAACATATAACTCTCATGCTCTGTCCCAGTACGGTACTAGTAGTAAGCCCAACACAACGTATAATTCACATGCTCTGTACCGACACAATGTATAATTCTCAGGCTCTGTGCCAATACAATATAGCCCGACACAGAGTAATAAGCCCAACACAATGTATGATTCTCATGCCCTGTACCGACACAACGTATAAGATTTCAGAATTGACGGGTGCACTTGGCAACAAAAATGATTGGAATCAACGGAGCACTTATGACCCAGATATCTTTCCATAATATGATATAGACTTAAAAAAACAAAAAAAAACCTCCAGATTACAATTCTTTATATACTTGGCTGGCAACGGCTGATCACGTGACTATACATTAACTGATTAAATCATGTCACCATGTACTCCCTTATTGTTGGAAATACTCTCAATCCCGTGATATGTGCGAGAAGGGTCAACGGTGGCATTGAGTGCAAGGGTCCCCGAAAGGGCTATATATTGGTGACATGATAACGATCTGCAAAATGTAATTAGATTTCTGTCGGTATCAACCAGAGCAGTTCGTTAATAGCCTTAGAGTTACCTTTCTCACGCTTTCGCACAAAACTCAACTTCGCTCCATTCACGATACCGCCCTCCATAACCTTGTTTCTTACATACTCACCCTAAAGTTGGCCCATCTCCTCCAACTCTTGTACCATAGTGAGAGAACAGGTGGTGTTCAAAGCTAGCCCCTGGGAAGCAGACGCTGGGGGCTCGGGAGGAGACGTACTGCTTGTATTTTGGGGTGTTACGACACATGCATTGTGTGTTATAGCATTAACTCAAGTTGGCTGATGTGGGCCATAAGCATTATCTGCAAGCAGGGTTTGAAGTATCAACTACCTAGGGGTGCTATGGATTATGATATCCCACTCATGTGATAACGTTAATTTCTTGAAGTACCAGTATTTGAGAGTAGTCTGACTTGCACCCGGAGGGCAAAATACAGTACTACACTGGCAGTACTGGTCCAGTCTGCCGAGAGCAAAAGGGTTCCTTTCAAGACCCGAGACGCTCTAGGATTTTCTTGAAATATTTTTGCACTGAAATCAACCTGAGGTTTATGATAGGAGTGGGTCCACCAATGGCCGAACTTGCCTGCCATGATTGGATAGTACCATGGAGGCAGTCTATCCAGCTGAATCCCATTAGATACTACTAGTATACAATTCCCTTGTGCAAGAGGAGTTTGGCTGCATGCCTTCAAGTTGGTATCCATCTCCTGTGCCTTCACCTTCGTGGTCGCTCTAAAAAGTCCGCTCCTCATAGGTTATGCCGCTTGCCAACTTATTTGAATCTAGTGTAAATAGTATACTAGTAAATTGTAATCTGAATGTACTCCATATAGTAGATTTTCGATAGAAGAATATCCCATACTATACTGATATATGGACTGGAGAACACTCCTTTGTGGGAGGTTATTACCAAGCAATACTGCTTATAGCTATAAAAAGAGATACCATGTTGGGTAGTTGCAAAATATACTACCTAGTCTGGTTAAATTACAGGTAGCCACCTTTTTGCTTACAGAGGAGGGTCGTGCCAACCAGACTACCCGAGCCCAACCTGGAAGAGGGGAGGACATGCAAATGAGGTGGATGAAAGGTGGACGCCAGGGAAGGGTGGAGATACAAATCGAAGAACTGGACACAGATGAGTGGAAGAATGGTGCTAATATCACGTGGTTCGGCAGTTAAGTATATACGCGAACACCACAAGGTATTGCGCAAGTTGGACAGGGGCAGGGACTCGACCCTCGATTTTCGTATGACAATTGTCTGGAGGAATCCAACGCAAAAAGATACAGCAGCGCTCCACCTAATCTACCATGTAAATTACAATACAAATAACGCCGAGGAAAAAATGGCGGATATCTTGACCCTAACATGAATAATTTACACACTAGCCGGTGTCTTTCGGTATTTGCATCCCCATCAGCCAATTACTACAATCACAATCAGTCTAGCCGCAATTACGGTTAAAGAGGAAAAAAAAAAGCTGCCTATCAATGATGGTGGCCATGTTGTGTATGATAGGGGATGCCATGGTGGTACGCTCCTTGGTTCACTGGTACGTGTTGAGGGTCGTGGGCGACCGCTGATTCTGTTCCGCCAACAGGATTCCCATATTCATCTGTGTTACTCCCCATCAAAAACGGGTTTCCCAGCAAAACCCCTGCACCATCAAACACCCACTGGTTATCGTACGCCACAGGAGCCCCAGGGTGTGTATGAGTATAGTGAAGGCATGACCTACCCTGATCGACTTCGGCCACCACAAGATCGGCCGGCAGCCCACCTTCACGTCGGTTAACATTTCCACCACCTCCAGAGGCCATGGAACTTCCCCGCCTCCCAGAAACGGCGGCAGCGGCAGCGGCAGCAGCAGCGGCAGCCAGTAACACACTCTCTCTATCATCTTCTCCATGTAAACTATCCTCTTCGTCGTCGTCGTCGCTGTCACCGTCATCGTCGGAGGGTTCCTCAGCCAGTCGGACCCCGTGCTCCCCTGGCATCACGTGGTAACGTAGGTGATCAGATTCCCGTTGATGTTGTGATGAGTCGCCAAGAGCTCCAGAGGCTACATGGACCAAATTTGTCTCGAGTAACACATCACCGGCCCACTTTTCTGAGAGCAGCTGCTTCTCACGCTCTTGCAGGCTACTCGAGGTACTTATGGGAATTGTAGGCATTGCTATAGCAGATGTAGCCATGGGCGTTGGTACACGGCTGGGACAGGGGCTCTCTGTGGGGCTGGGATCGATATACCGAATGCCCATACTACGAATACGATTACTATGGGCTTCTAATGGGGGCACGTCGAAAGGGTTGGAAGCAGGAACCACTGCAGGTTGAGGGACTCCGCTCGCTGTCTCTTTCGGGCTCCCACTGACATGTGAACATCCACCTGGGTTATTCCCGGGCGATTGGGGTAGTTGATAAAAGTTAATATTGTGGTATGCGTGATGGGGGTTGTAATGTGGATGGGCATTTTGACAGTTGTGGTAGGCACCCTCGGAAATCGGGGGCCCGTTTTCATATGCTGCTTCAGCCGGGTGGTGCAAATCGGTATCCTGTCGCTGCTGGGAATATATATACTGACTCTCGGGGCCGAAATTCGTGCCGAGGCTCTGTACTTCACGCTGGATGAGTCGGACATCTATCCTCTCCAGTCCGCCCTGGGAACCTGAACTCCCCAGGCCCTTAGTCTTATCACATACGCCCTGACGTTGAACCAGGCCCTCCGCTTCCTCGGTTTCGTTCAGTATTTTCACTAGGCGCTTTCTACACCATCCTGCAATTGGATACATCTCTGCAAGGTTTCCGAAGAAAGAGAGATTGAAGCTCACATCATCCCTCACCTTTCCCCCCCTCTCAATGCCAACACTCTTCAGCTCGGCCAACTGTACTGACAACACAACAAACAGGAGACTGACGTAATTCAGGGGTAAGAAGCGGACGTCGTGGTTGCAGATAGCATATACTTCTCGGCTATATTGTGTAACCATTTTAGCAGCGTGTGACGCAATTGTGGTAGGTGGTTGCAGAGTCGAAGCCGGTGCGTTTGCGTATGGGTTTCCTTCAGCTACCTCGCCTGATTCAGGGATTGTGGTGGGAGAACTTGAGCCAGGTCCTTCATAGAATATTGGATAATGAAGTAAGAGTTTGTAAGATCTACAATCCATTAGCGCCGAGGGATGTTGAAGGTTGGCAGAAGGAAATTGCTTACTGGAAATAGATCTTGAATATCAATTGCATCAACCGTTTGTAAAACTGTGGGCTACCAGCGGTACCAGTAGCCTCAAAATTACCGGTTTTCACTACCATATCAACTCCCAACTCTGGAGGCAAAGCTCGCTGCCAGTCCTCCAACATTCTTTGGCACCTCTCCCTCCACAATACGTGATCACTTGGTAATATAGTACCCCCACCAGCAGCTCCCAGCGCCGGCGTAAATTCACATTTAAGAATCTCGTGCAACACCCTTATCAGTTTGACACCTTCTATCATAAACAGTGCCGTCTCCTTCGGCTCGGCTAGGAAATCCTGCATAGAGAGCTCTTCCACATCACAGTCCGCATCATGGATAAGCACTGGCTTTCCAAGCGCAGCAGCAATCTGGCGATCCCGTATGTATAACGCCCACCACATCTTCCGCCATAACACTCGCTCTTGCTCGTTAAGGATCCCCTTAGCCCAGCTCCCCCTTGTTGAGCGATGAAGTCCCATGCTTTGGGCTATCCGGAGAGCTCCAGCCATCCAGTAAGACTGGTCCTTGTACTCACCCGGTATTTGCCACCAGAACTGGAGAAGAAACATTGATTGGACGACACTCAGTCTGTCTTTTTCGCGATCGAAGTTGAAGAGCATTCGAGCACGGCGCACAAAGGTCTCCACTGCAGTTGAGCGATTAGGGAAAGGTTTCCAGTCTGTGCGGCTGGCAAGAGGGGACGTGAGAAGAGAAAGAGGGCAGTGCATGGCGCCGATCATAAGCATGGATTGGATAAGAAGCGGGGACGGTGACATATTCGTCATTGAACTGTTCAAATGTGACTCGAACCGTTCCTTGCTCAAAATGGGGAATAAGGGGTGGAAGTATGAGAAGTATGCCTCGATTAATGCATCCCGAATAGGTGCTGGGGGAACAGCAATGGCGTCAGGGGAGGTCTGCACAGCGGGAGCAGCCCGGGGGTTACTGCCCTCGATCTCAGATACCATCTGTGCAATATGAGAACTCGGTTTGTCGAGCGGGGCGTCCGCCAAGCCAACCTGCCTGACAAGTGGGGTGTCAGGACTGTCGCCCACTACGGGGCTTGCAAGGTGCAATGGTGCGCCTCCGGTCTTCTGATGCAGTGGCCAACTCAGACTCCACGCTTCCCCTTCTTCGGTGCTGCGTTGAGTTTGAGGCACCCCGGGTTGTGATTCCAAGAGCCTACGCCAAATATGGTTTTCGGGCATCAAACTCCGCCTAGTTGCATCCGGGCCGCTCAATTGAATGTGATTATCCGTGGGAGATCGTATGTGTGAGTCGTACGGCATATTCGGGTACAACCCTGACGGGCTAGAGTGGGGAGGAAAGACAGTGTATTGAAGGTTCTGGGGTATCGGAGCTGGGTATAATCTTGGACTTTGGGTAAGTGCCATGCTCTGGGACCGATTCGGCCCCTCCTCTTCAGGTGTGATTGGCGACTGTGTTTCTGATTGGTCCTTAGCCTTATCGCGAGACTCGAAGCGTCCACGCTTGCCTCTAACAGTTGAGCCCAAGTCAGTAACATAAATCCTGGGCAAGCTGGCATTATACAACTTCACAGGCTGTTCCTCACATACCTTACCCTCTTACTATCAATGAAAGCACAATCAGTCCTCCCCGCACTCTTGCATGTCGTGCATGGCAACCCTGTAATGCTCCCATCACACCTCACCCGCCTCTCGTTGCAGCTCCTACAAGCGATCATTGACCTTTTCCTCTTGGCTTTCACGGCAGTTGCTGTCGTGGAGACACTCGCTGTACTCCCAGGTATCACCACACGCACCCCCCGATTCGGTAGCTTGGGTGGTGTATTATCGACAGAAGGCGCGAGTGGAGGGTGCTGTGCTACGGGAGCGCTAGAGGCTGAAGAAGCGCTCCCGTGGTCCCTAGTACTTCCACTACCCTGGTGCCGCTGGTGCCACTGGTGATACTGTCCCATACTCCCGCTAAGTGTGCTAACATTCGGCACTTGTCCAGGGGGGTGCTGTTGCGACGGTAATACAGGGACGTTATCGTGCATTGGTGAGCTATATGGGTATGGTGAGGATAGGGTATTATTCCCTGTGTGCATCATACCAAGCAATCTAAAATCCTAGTCAACGTAGTTCTCGGCTGTCGTCGGAGAGAATAGATAGTACATTTATGCGTTTGGAAAATACCCCTTACCCTCCTCTGATGAAAAAGGCGTCCCCGTCGCTTCTGTGGCTCGTCACAGAGCTAGTGGGCGTCCGTGTCGCAGCCACCTCCGCTGCCCTCGATTAACCCGCTATAATCGCCCAAATTCCCGGGTTTGCCAGGTGCGGTCGGATACTGCTAGTGCGCTAGCGGGAGAGGACTTCCGAGCGATTGGTTCCAAAAGAAAAGCGTCTTAATACGATCGATAAATCCGGTGTCGCCTCCGGTCAAAAGCGTGCCAGGCAATAACTTGAAAAATCAGTCAGTATGCGCGTGTTACGTTGAAACTTCAACTGTCAAAGCCCCGTGGTGGCAAAAGTCGCGTAGTTCGTCAGCGTCATGAAGGTGACATTCTTCTTAACCGGAGAAGAGTTCCACAAGCAAAATACATAGAAGGAAAAGGTGAACCAGAGTAGGTACCATGGCCACCTGACGAAAAGATAGGTAGCTGTGGCGACCAGAATCAAGTTTGAAGGATTATGCATTTACATCCTGGCCAGGCTAGCTGGAGGTAAGACTGTCCGAGCGCTGTCTCTAAACTCGAGGTTTATCTGTGCAATTCCAACTAGTTGGGGCTGTCTATTGGGAATAGTGGCTTTGGCTAAGCCACATTTGGCACAGACTGGTGAAACACCTGTGGGGAAAGCTGCTTCAAGGTGAGCCGAGGTTTATTTGGGGTACCTAGGGATTACTTGTGGGGAGGGGGGGTTAGTCTGCTTGTGTGCGGGTGGGGTGCGCTGGGGTGGGGTGGGGTGGGGTGGGGTGGGATGGTTTCATCTTGGGAAATCCCCTGGAGTTAAAATGTATGGAAGGTGGCCAGCCGGGGAAGCTTTACTACCGGTATGGTACTATGAGGGACCGAATAAAACGTTATTGTATGTGACTTGACCAGGCATCAGATTTGAACCTGCAGACGAGCCTGGTATGGGAAAAATTGTTCAACCTCCATACACTGTTGGTTGACAGCACAAGTGGTTAGGTACACCTTGGTGTACCAGTACATACAGCAGCATTACAGAAAGAGAAGGGAGTACCTATTGGTGGTGTGGCCTATATAGGAAATACTCTAGCAAATCCAAACCCTTATCCATTGGTCACCTTGGAATGCTCTGCCCTAGTCTTTGCTGCATGGGTGGTCGCTTATCGAAGATTTCTTTTTTTGTGGTTGCAATAAAGCTTGTTGGAATGTCTGAGTTGGCAATTTCGCTAGCCATGTGGAAATAGAGGACAATCGTACGGAGTATATAGAACCCCACCATACTGCCCCCTTGGAAGCCACAAGTACCCCCGCCGAGGCTGGTGTACTAAGTAGGTGCGAAAAGTACATATATATACATGTACATATGTACCTAAGTGTGGACTGGCGGGAACTTCCGCATTTACACATCCTGGGGATCACCAACCCATATGCATGCCAGGGGTACAGGACTGGGTAAATTCTAGTTCCATTCCGGAAGAATTCAGCTTTGCCAAGTTTGTAGTACATTCATACATAGGTATTTGGTCTTGTGATGCCATCAAACATTGAGAACTGAGAGAGTAGGGCTCTTCTGTGTTCCACTTCATGGTGGTTATATACAGATGTATGTACATATGTACAGTATGTATGTGCTTTCGATTTGGCCGCCATGGATTGTATTTTTTTTTTTGGAGTCTATACGCCTTTCCCCCGAAGGGAGCCTTAGGCTATGAGGCGGCGCCATGGGTTGTATGAGACTGTGGTTTTTGATTTATATGTGTATGCCGAAGTACCGCATCCACTGGGAAAGAACACTCATGTCGCTTTTTATGATATATGCACGAACTAACTCAGAGAAGGCGATATCATAGAAACTGCCGGATAAGACTGTATAACCTTATAAAACCGTACCTGTAAGTAAGACTGTACGTTTTAGCGAATAGAGGAAACCCAGGGAAAGCACTGTGAATAAGACTGTATGTTAGAAGCTACGTGGCCTTAAATGAAGATAAAAGAGTATGAATTTTGACGGTGTAAGTAGTAGAACCTCAATATATCTACCTCAAAATTGATCAATACTAGTACCAATACCTTGCCTCAAATGCCTATTCCACATCAGCGCCCAGGTCCGTCATCACCGTTTACAGTGACTAGACCACGAAATACGCTTGAACTTAAATCAATTTGAGCCAGCGCCACCAGTACTTGCATCAGAATCAACAGAGGATGCGACAGTTCGCCAGCTACAAGGAAAATCAACTTAGTAAACGTCGAGTACAGTATCCTAAAGAGTTTAAGCTTAGTGTTATCTCCTGCTGGCGAGATGCCAATGCAAAAGGTGTCTCTAAGTATGCAGTTGCCGAACGCCTACGGATTTCAGAGAAAATGTTACGGAAGTGGATAGCAAAGGAGTCAGACACCTTAATTCAGCGCAATGAACAGCAGAAAGGTACTACAGGGCGTGTAGCAAGTCTTCCACAGATGAAAGACTATTTACATGAACAATTTTTGAAGCTACGAGTATAAGGAGTTAAAGTAAAGTGTGCATGATTTATTGCAGAGGGAAAGAAGTGGTATGTATTATACTTGTAAATATTATAATATGATTTACTAATCTATGAGAAATAGGTATGAGACCTATTATCCAGAAGAGTCCAAGTTCATCCAATATCGGGATAGAAAAACTATGAAGGATTTCGGTTTTCTAGGAGTTGGTTTCCACGCTTCAAAAAGCGCAAGCACATCAGTCTACGAGCAATAACCAACAATGCACAAGAAATTCCTGCCAACGCCCTTGATCGCATCCAATCATTTCACCAATTTATTCGATATCATGCCAACTTGAATAGTGACCTTGATATACTTCCACCTTCTCCAGGTGTTGGTAAATACCGTCTTGGTAATATTGCCAATATGGATCAAATTCCCTTAGAATTTGAGTTCTTAACTGGAGGACTATAGGTACTACAACAGTGCAAGTTCGCAGTCAAGCTAGTGAATTGGATAAACGCCAAGATACAATTCAAGCAACGGTTTTTGGAGACCATTAATTGTGCTTCGTGGGAAAGGAACAAAGTTACTTAAGACTGAAAAGAGTTTATGGGATAAGCGAGACTTCCAAGATAATGCTTGGGTGGATGAGAAAGTTATGCTGCGTTGGTTACAAAATCATTGCAATTGATTTGATGGATATTCAGGGCAACATACACTTCGAAATACTATTCCTCGTATGCTTGTCCTTGATGTGCAGAAAGCTCAAAAGACTCCGGCAGTAAAGGATCTAATGCACCGGTTTAATACTCTACCAGTAATGATACCTGCTGGCTGTGCCTCATTAGTCCACTCGATGTTTGTATCAACAAGCCTCTAAAGGATCGAATCCGAGCATTAGCAGACCAACATTATGTTGACCATATTCTGGAGTGATCCGCACAAAAGTACACTGCATCAGAGCGCCGGATTCTAATAACTCAATGGGTTGGTCAAGCATGGGAGTCAATTCACCATGAGTTACAGCAGACTATTCAGCGGTCTTTTCGCAAATGTGGCATCACTATTGCTATTGATGGTTCTGAGGACCACGACATCAATATTCGAGGCCTAGTCAACTATCAAGTTCAATTGCCAGTCACCACCTCCAACATGGATCCTTTAGATCCCTCTGGATCCAATTCTGATAGCGACTCGGATGAGTCCACTACTTCTTCTTAGCTTGGTCAGTTAGATTTAGGGCGGAAATCATGGGTTAGGAAAATGCTCTGTATATAGGACCGTACGTTTTTTTACTGTAGAGCTGCCGTACCGAGTTTAAGACTGCAGTCTTATCCGGCAGTTTCTACGGTATCTGCGCACAGAACAGGTGGATGGCAACACGCTCACTGAGATATAACACTCCATGTAATTAATTCCGCTGCTATACCTACATATACCGGTGATAGTTTTCAGTGATAATGTTGCCTACAGGAAAGTGAGAGTTCGACTGGGTCGTAAAGCGAAATCAACAGCACTGCAACCACGCAGTCTTACATCGCTCAATGTACAAGCAGTAGATACAACTACGGAATACGTAGATGAGAACGTATTGGGGGCCCTACGTGTAAAAAACCAATTACTAGGGAGTTTAAGCTACGAGCAATTACTTTCGTCAATAGTAATCGAATGCAGATGAAGAGTGGATCTAAAGAATACGATGTAAGTTCAGCAATCAATAGATTATTATAAGAATATATAACTAATGCCTATATAACAGCGGTATCTAAGCAATTAGCTATCTCGAGATGTATATTACAAGCATGGATCAGGTAAGAGGATCAGATTATTGCAGCTCGGAACGGGCCACGAGCGGTAGTTGATGAGCAATGTAGAAAGAGATATAAGTGTCAATTCTCAGTGGGATGGTTTATTGGATTTCGGCAAAGATGGCATATTAGGTGACGGATTAAAACTTAAGTGCCATAAAAGATTCCTCTGGAGAAGGAGCCTGCCGTGCAACGTTTTTTGCAAGAAGTTCGTTGGAAATATCAGCCCAATGATCCTGACATGCCTACCCTCTCTCAATTTCAGCTATCACACATATACAACATGGATCAAGCACCACTCCCCTTTGAATTTCTACAGAGTCGTACCTATGATACTAAGGGTGCTACAACTGTTCTCATGAAGTCCGAGCATGCTGCATGAACCAAACGACAAGCTACTTTAATGCTCACTGCTTGTGCGGATGGAGTATTACGATGCGAACCTATCTTGATTTTTCATGGTCACCCAACTAAGGAATCTAAAACTCGCCAGCGAGAATGGGACCAATATAGTCCTGAAGTACATACCTACTTCAATCCGACTGCTTACAGCAACCAAGGTGTCACTCTTGATTGGCTTCAACGTGATATTTGTGATATGCCTGAAGATGCACCTTCGCTGCATTTCCCCCAACCTCAACGTTTGGTATGGACATATTCTGTGGTCAAAAAAATTCCAAGGTATTAAAGCTTATGAAAAAGTTGGATATTCCGACTGATATATCCCAGATGGTTGTACAGGATATGTACAGCCTACTATCATTGATAAGCTTGTAAAGGATAAGATCGGTGATATCTTAGAGGGGACATTAGATCCTGAGGATAATGATACTAGTATTGGACACCGCCGAATTGCAATCACACATGCAGTTGCAGCTGCCTGGCTATGGCTTCACCAATATAAGCAGGATGCTATTATTAAGGCCTTTCGCTAATCTGATAGTAAGACCATGGGAATTAGTTGATGCAGCTGGGATTGAACCAGCTATGGATGTTTAGCGACCGAGCCTTTTTTATTTATTTTTATAAATAATTTAATCATGTTATTTCAGTGCTTGCCCGCGGTATCGACATTAAATTTACATGGAGGTGTTACTGTAGATTGCCATCCACCTGTTTTAGTACACCCGTTTTGTACTGTATGCATGTACGATTTTCTACCACACAAAAATAAATCGGTCTGACATGCATGCACCTACCTAACTTCTCTGAGTTAGTTCGCGCATATGTCATAAAAGCGAGGCGGCAGTACATGTAGGTCCATGTCACGTTTTAAGACATAGGTACCGGTAGGCAGCGCTAACGCAGAAAAGTGTAGGTCGGTTGTGTGGATGGCATTCAAAACTGAGGAATAACGATACTAGTACAAATAGCGGTCTCTTTGAATTCAAGATGTGTGCACAACATGCTGAAATGAAGTGACACAACAAAAAAATATAGTACAGAAATCTAAGAGAGTTGTAGAAAAAGAAGAATATATAATTGAGTATATATTCCTGATGGTTGTAAAGGATATGTACAGCCAATGGATACAATTCTTAATAAGCTTGTGAAAGATAAAATTGCAGATATTTTGGAGGAAACATCTTCAACGGACCAGCACAATATTACTGTTGGTGAGCGAAGAATTGCAATTACACATGCAATAGCTGCTGCATGGTTGTGGCTTCATCAATATAAGCAAGATAGTATTATCAAAGCTTTTGAACAGACGGGAATCTCTTTATGTCCATCAGGTAAAGATGATCATAAATTATATGTACGTGGGCTTCCGGACCTTGAAGTTGGGCCATGGCAACTTGAGTCCGACTCGGAGTCAGATGATGAATTTGTATATTTTGCAGAACATGGAGGTCTGCAACCGGGTCTACAACCAGACAGACCTACCGGTACAACCTGAGCTACAACCAGAGCTGCAACCGGATACCTGTAATTAGATCTCTACCTAGTCATTGCCTCTCCCCTTTTTTAATTTCAATTTTTTTATCTTTTCAATTATATATTCTTCTTTTTCTACAACTCTCTTAGATTTCTGTACTATATTTTGTTGATGTTGCGCACATATGAATTCAAAGAGACCGCGAATGCCATCCACGCAACCGACCTACCTACACTTTTCTGCGTTAGCGCCGCCTATGCCTTAAAACGTGACACGGATCGTTGTTCCCCAATGTAGCCTTTAATGATAAGAAGCATAACTTGGTATGACAAGGGGTTAGAAATCCATATCAACCAAGCTCTCGCCAGCCAAACTCTTCTTTTCTTGTTACAGATTTATTTGAGTGGGTGCTTAAATCGGTCTGGGCACGAGAACATCTTTTCTCCTTTTCTTTTCATACTGTTTTTGCCGCTTCTTGCAGGAATATTTACACCTAGGGATTGACCAGAAGCAAGAGCTTACAGTATTTCAATTTCTTGTTGTGCGAGCAACCCGTGGTTATGAAATCGTGTTGTAAAGTAGAAATCAATAGAAGCTCTTATGACTTTTGTCCTTACATACTGTACATATTTCGCCCGCAAAAATACCCCTGCTTCTGAGCCGGTTCTATGTGCCTGTTAGTGAGTTCTTATGATTTTTGTCCAGCCCCGAGTACATGCATACTAGGTACACGATGGTGTTTCATGCATAATGCAAGTGATCTTTTCAGAGCTAGTCTTGAGCTTACCGGTACCTACATACGGAGTACGGGCAGTTTTATTTTTGCCCCTTCAAGTCATTATCCCCGCTGAGCCCTCCTCAGGTTTTCTTCGTTCAAGGGTGTATCCAGCTCTATTCGTGGGTCCAGAGGTACCGAAACACCATCGTGTAGTATGTATGTACTTCGGCATATACATACGGTCCACCCTTGCTATAACAGATGGGTAAAATCCAGCGCTTTCTGTCCGGTGAAGCAAGCAAAGCAAGGGAAGCAAGGGAAGCAAGGGAAGCAAGCGAAGTAAGCGAAACAGTGGGTTGAGGCCGCAATTGACGTATGTACCTAGAAGAATTAGCTTAGCTCCGTCCGTTATAGCAAGGGAGAAATGTAATGGAACAGGGATATGAAAACCGTTGCACTCTGTCCGGTACGGAATAATCCTTTAGGTTATGTATCATCACCAGGATATGCATCAGCCCCCCCTGTTGGTCCATTCTTGGCGGCGTAACGGAGTCTGAAATGAACGGATTCGTAGCCAGCAAAGTGTGTAAGCTTTGTGAAGATGTAGAGTTCAGTTGACATGCTGTGGGAATGTATGAACTATGGTTAGTAAGGGCCTAGAGAGGGATTGGTGGCTGGTATTGAACCGAAGACACCCACAGTACCTGGCAATATAAATAAATTGAGGTTTGAATGACATATTCCAGGGTTTATAAATGCACTATAACTATCTTAAAAATGGTGGAGCTATTACCCTTGCTGACCTACTAGCGGGCTAAGACGGGCTAGCGGGCAGCCCTGCAACCCCCCCACAAAACTAGAAACACGTGAGATATGCAACGAGGAACCAAATGCTATTATACTCACTAAATACACAACTATGGAATCAAGTACGCTCTACAATATGGTCAGCCTCATAGCCCACCAAACTGAGTCCA
>Ga0307514_10002509_pt1 | contig 18972 bp, 19 predicted proteins | sample 16_EM_MG_FD_203088 | JGI IMG/M metagenome (GOLD analysis project Ga0307514, IMG submission 203088) | Populus trichocarpa ectomycorrhiza microbial communities from riparian zone in the Pacific Northwest, United States - 16_EM | ecosystem: Host-associated > Plants > Roots > Unclassified | place... | reverse complement strand
GGTTTAGTGGGGGAGGGGGGGCGAAGGTGGGAGAGCTCTGTTGGTTTGTTGGGGGTGGGGAGCTGGGGTTGTGGTCATGCGAGTGCGTGTGTGAGTGGGTTGGGGAAGGGGAGGGGGGAACATCTTCGGTGACGAAGGTGTCGCGGGCAGGGTCGTACATTGTTGCGGGGGAAGGGTGTAGCAGTGGGTGGTGGAGGTGAGCGGAGGAGGAGGGGGGAAGTAGGTAGCAGCCTGCTATGGGTGTAGGTGCTGCCGAACTGCTGAAGGTGCGGGTATATAGAAGGATAGCACAGGGCAGGATAGAGGAGCTTGACGTCCGTACTTCGCCGTGCGTATACCCAGCGTTCGTCGTTCTGCGGGCCTGAGCACTGAGCACTGAGCAACCGTCTGCCGCCCAATATCGATGATCTCTGCCGTAAACGTAAAACACTTACTCCCCCAGCCAGTTCCGTGACCCTGTTCGCAGTCGTGGTTCCTGTGCCCGTGCCGTGTTCGCGTTGTTCGTTCCGCCGACGCCGCTCCAGACGCGGTTGGGTGATGCGTGACTAAGCAGCCAAAAAAGTCATGAGATGTTGTTACCCTGAATTTACCCAAGTCATGTCCAGCGGGCTTTTTTTATTAAAAAAAAAATCATTATTCGTATTCGGGCTGCACCTATAAGTAGGTTACCCAACCCTGGGGCCAGCCTCAGCTCCCATGATCCAGCGTTTGAATTTGTTAGACCGAGCATATTCCTCGGTCGTTATGAGTTAGAGACTAATCGTAACATGTGAAATATTAAAAAACAATTTCTTCCTACAATACACGTCAATCGATACATAGTACAGTTTCCCGGAGCATTGACCTGGTGGGACCAAAAGACAATCAACATTTGTAAGCTTCCCAGGGCAGCTGTAGCTAATCGAAGTCATCTATCCGATCCCCACCTCATCAGTCTGTCTAAATTTCATCCTTCCCCTTCCCTTCCTTCCCCTTCTCTTCTTTCCCCCTCCCTTCTTTCCTCTCCTTTTCTTTCCCCTTCCCTTCTTTCCCCTGTCCTGTCCCCTTCCCTTCTTCCCCCTCCCCTTCTTTCCCCTTCTTACTCCCCCTCACCATAAACTCAATAATCCCCTCCGCCGTACTCGGCCCCTTATACTCCTCCCAAAGCACCCCGTCCCTATAAACCTTCAACGCAGGAAGGCTCCTCACGCCCATCTCCTCACAAAATGGGATAACCCCTCTGCGCTCCTCACTCTTCGTTGTACAATCCACCTTCCCCACCACGACCGGAACCTCCAGCTTCAATTCCTGCAGCCTCGTAGCTGCAAGCTCAAGTTTTGGAGACAGTCTCGTGCAGTATATACACCATGTTGTATAAAAATCGATAAGCACCAGAGAGTGGGAACTTATAAATAATGTAAAGTCCTCGGGAGTGAGGTTGTAAATAACCTCAGGTTTTGCCTCTTTCGACCCTGGTTGAGCGAGGACATTGGGGAGGATGTACAGAATTGCAATGGCTGAGAGCTTCATCGTGAAGAGCAGTTTGGAATTTGTCTCAGATGCTTGCTGCAGATAAGGTTAAGACTGAAGGTGATGGCGAATCTTGAAGAATGTGCAGCGCTCTGCAGTGTTTAAATAGGCTTGCTTAACCTAGTTTATTGTTTGTAAGTTTGTGATGTCGGGCAAACGTTCAATGGCACTTACCGTACCTCTTCGCTCATGTAGTCCTTACCACACAAACTCACACATGTGTTTTTGCTTGTGATAACATGTGAGAATCACCTTCTGGCATATTCTTTAGGCAACATTGACCAAAGTATTTAATTATTTGCATTGTTGATTCTCGTTAAGGTGAAGAGAAGTGAGTGACTCTTTTGTGACGGCGTAGAGGGTGATACCACTGCAGCTGGATGATATACTGTACATACACTGACCCTGATATGCAGACTCGTCGTTTTTACATTATTGGGATATGTCTCGGCTGCCTAGTTCTACCGAAAACGTCAATATAAATGCCTAGCCTACGCTCTAGACCAACGTCTGGCACCACAAATTGTCAAAGGGTCAGCTCAAAAGCTCCTGGTGAAGTACTAAGTAACCCCCTTTGCCTCAACCCATCCATCCCATTTCCCTAGACTGGCCCAAAAAGGACCTGCTCTTGCTTGCCTCGAAATCATACTCCAGGTTGTCGACCATATTGCAAATCCGTTCCAGAGGCAGTTTTAGAAAATACTACCCCACCAATATAATATCATACTCTCATATCATGGCTGATATTTAACCCCGACCATTGGAGGAGGTTAACCACTTACAAAGAGCTTTACGAGTTGAAACTAAGGCACTGACCATTTTCACCGCTTCAAAGCCTTCAATAGAAAAAGGCAGCATCCTAAATCCACACCATAATTAAGTGTGCGTCTAGATAGCACAACTCCACATGGAGTAAGACAAACACAAGAGCTCTTGCGTATTACAGAGGGAGATCCGGCTCTAAATATAATTGAAGCCTCTCTCAACCACGTATATATCATCAGCTCCCAAAGCCTCAGTAGAACAAAACTGTCAAGAGGAAAACACCTGGAAATGCCACTTCAGGGCAAACCATTTGGCCCGCTATGCATGACAGACTCCGAGTTAGGTAGGGACTAACTAAGCAATCAAAACATGAAATATAATTTCCTCCCCACTCTTCTTCCTAAGAGTATTCACAATTTAATACTAGTTTGTTAGTATCCTATATACAGTTCGTCTAACCCTATGAGGGTTTGGGGCCCTGTAACTGTGGAATCTATATTGATTTCTCGACTCTATGCAACTTCATAGTAAAAATCATCCTACACCATAAAAAAGGAGTCTCACAGAAAACTCGATGTGGCAAATCCAGATCCTATAAGGGTGACTCCCCAATCTGCGAAATTCTGTGGTGCAGACCTGGCAACTATGTAGTTCGTAAATCCATGCAAGACACTTGTAAGGTCCCACCCCATTGCATAGCCTCCACAAGGTAAACCAGAGAACATGACAACGACTGGACCAGACCCTCCTGGTACCGAGATCCTTGAGCCCAAGGGCTTAATATCACATTAATTGGTCACGCTACTCCAGAGAATTCGTTGCATACCTAGTATATGGTACTTAATCACACTGTCAAGTAGGTATAAAAAAATCTGCTTCACAAACAAAGATATACAACATTCCTACAGTCCTAGGTATCCCCTCCATATCCGATCCCATTCACGTAGCCAAACCAGCTTCCAAAACAAAAGAGACTCAGGCGCTAACAAAAATCAAATGCAAAGCAACATCCCCATTCCAAATTTTTACTCTACCCAGCCCTATCAAATTATCCTCCCATTCTGCTTCTTATATTTCCCCCTATAATGCGTCTTCTTCCTATGCTCCTTGACCCCCGGCTTCCTATCTTTCACCGGTATGTAGTCGTCTTGTATGCCCTTTACCGGCGAGCTACCGGAGTACTCTTTCTGTCCCTTACGAAGCTTCTTCCGGTGATTTGTTGGGATGACATCTCCCACAGGCCCCTTTTTCTTGTGGTTCGTAGGGATAACGTCTCCATGGAGGGGCTTAGGCTTGGGGCGATGTGGTGGTGGGTGTGGAGGGGGCCCCTCGACATCGCCTATGGAACTATGTCCCTTTTGGGGTCTTGGCGGGGGGTGGAGAGGGACTCTGTCGTTGTTGTCGTAACTAAGGTGAATGTTCTTATCGTGGGTAGTGGTGGTATTTGGCTTGTACGGTTTTTCTGGAACGTAAGGCTTCTCACAAGTTGTTGGCTTACCATCCTTACTCCACGCTTGATCGCGAATGAATCTCCACGTGTACCCAGTATCGACCATCATCTCCTTCGTCCACGAGAATCTCTTGCAAGCGGCAGTGTACCGAAACTCCAGCGGAAGCTGATCTTCCTCACCATTCCTAAATTGATTCTCAATGTTCAATGCGTCCCACTCGCCCCGAAGCCTAAGGGGGCCTGGGAGAATCTTTGCCACCTTCTGCGCACGCTCGTCAGAAAACGCCTCGTAGAACTTCTTGAGGTTGATGAAGGTGCTGAAGGAGGCGACGACTCCCCCCTTGATACCACCCGAGGTTTGCATATACTTCAATCCATTTGGGCGCCCACCCATAACGTAGCTGCGGACCCCTTGCCGATATAACGACTCATACCAAGCAAAACAAGCAGACCCACAGTAGCCATTCCCAAGAACCACAATATTCTCCGCAGGGTAAAGTTCCTTTTGTGTTGGATCTACACCGTACCCATCCTCTTCTGTGATCTGTAAATGATCATACCTGAACATTTGTGTGAATTTATCCCCATCCCGTTCTACTGGGCTGAATAGTGCTTCGAGTGACGGCCAGTCCTTATTTTCAGTAGTCCACCAATCATCAAGTTTAATATTCTTGAGGTAAACATAGTTTTGCTTCGTGTATCTCATGTTGACGGACTCGAAGATGTACCTGTTGGGGAAAAGCATGCGTGTGAAATCGAATGGGAGGAAGGCAGCGCCACCACCATTGTTGGTGAGATCAATGATGAGATATTTAACTCCAGCAGCTTTGATGTAGTCGAGACCGTAGTCCAGCAAGTCAGAGGCTTCCAATCTGTCTTGGTGCGTATCAGCCCTGAAGGAGCTAACGTCGAGAACGGCGACTTCTTTGTCTAAAATGTAGAATCTGAAGTTTCCGTTGGTGGTGGTGTTGAAGTACTCAGGATACCCCTTGTTTTTCTTGGTATCGGTGGTAGGAGTCTCAGTGGGGGTAGTTGGCTTAGTAGTGGTGGGCCCATAATCATCGTCATCATCATCGTCATCACCACCGTCATCGCCATCATCATCATCTCCATCATCACCATCATCACCATCATCATCATCCTCAGGACCGGTCGTAGAAGTCATGGTAGGGGTAGGCAGCTTAGTGGTGGTGACATCTTTATCATCATCGTCATCATCATCGTCACCATCGTCATCGGTTGTAGGAGTCTTGGTAGGGGTAGTCGGCTTCGTGGTGGTGACATCCTCATCATCATCGTCATCATCATCGTCACCATCATCGGTTGTAGGAGTCTTGGTAGGGGTAGTCGGCTTAGTGGTGGTGACATCCTCATCATCATCGTCATCATCATCGTCACCATCGTCATCGGTTGTAGGAGTCTTGGTAGGGGTAGTGGGCTTAGTGGTGGTGACATCTTTATCATCATCGTCATCATCATAGTCACCATCGTCATCGGTTGTAGGTGTCTTGGTAGGGGTAGGCGGCTTAGTGGTGGTGACATATTTATCATCACCGTCATCATCATCGTCACCATCATCATCAGGATCAGTTGTAGGAGTCGTAGTCGGCTTAGTGGTAGTGACATCTTGATCATCGTCATCATCATCGTCATCATCATCGTCATCGCTGTCATCACCATCCCCAGTTGGATCCGGTGTTGGAGTATGGTGAGTCGTATGAGTCTTTGTGAGGACAGGTAACTTGGTAGTGGTGTCACCCTCTTCAAAATCATCATCGTCGCCATCATCAGTGGCAGTACTGGTAGGAGGCTTGGTAGTAGTGCTATCGGTCTGGTTATAATCATCATCACCATCATCGTCGTCATCATCATCACTGTCGTCGTCGTCATAACCAGACCGCTTCATCTTTCTCCGCAGTTTCTTCATAGCCTCCACATCCCTCTTCTCGATCACCCTTTTTCCCTTTAGCTTGAAATGATTCACCGACGTGAGCTCTGGGTATGATCTTCCTTCGAGTGACCTACTCCTATGACCATGAGACTTATGCTTGACCTTGGTCACATCTGGATATGAATCATTCATCTGATGGAGGATCTCCCAGCCGTGAAGCTCTGCATAGTCTAGTGCCTCTTTCTCCGTCCACTTCCTCGTTGCCTTATCCCAATCCTTCCCAGTAAGCCACATAGAATTCCCGAATGCCTCAACTCCCTTTTTCAACAGCCCCAGCCAGTCATCTGTTTCCGAATATTGCAGCCTAGCGCTCCACACTACCTTTTCAGTGGACCCATCGGCGTATTTGATAGTAAAATGGTCTCCTGGGTACTGTGTAACATATTGAAAGTATCCCATGTTCTCATGTTCTTCAGGGGCAATGGTAGGGAACTGGGACATGAGCATGTTGAACCTGGTGTCTGGGTCTGCGAACCCAAAATCTTCAAGGGTGGAATTGGCTAGATTAACTAGGTAGTCGACTACCGGCTGTCCGTTGATCTCAGAGACTTCCTTATCCAATTTCCTTTGCTCGTTCAAGGTCCATATTTTTGGCGTAGATGTAGGCCCATCCGCCACACTAACGATAGAGAAAGGATGGGCATATTTGAAGACAGTAAGCACTGTCGGCATGAAAACTGTATGACCATCGCGGTAGTTGTTAAAGATCTTGTAAACATCGACAACGAAGTCGTATAAACCCTGATACTTTCCACTCTTAACGTTATCCTTGATCTTCTTAATCTCAGCCGCACCATCCCATACTGGAATCTCCAACTCGGGTGTTGGTGGGTTCTTGAAGTATGTCTGGTAGGAGATCACTTCGTGGAACCCAAGGAGTCCATCTGCTGTTTGTTCGGCGTATTCTTTGTTCAAGGGTAAAGCTTTGAGACAGCCATATGCCAATTTCGCCGGGAAGTACACGGGATCCATGCCTGGAGAACCAATTCATTAGCTATTATTACCCACGATTGGGGATATCTAATATTTACCCTTTTTCACACCTGTTTCGATTGCATTGCAAATAGCCTTGCATGGATCCGCTGCTGTCACTGTCGTAGAGAATAATGCCGGAGATAGTGCCAACAGCCCCGCAATCCTGCTGCCTTTCCTGCTGCCAGGAAACCACATTATGAATGAGCTTCGATATACAAAATCCACTAAACCCCACCTCAGCAAATTCAAGAAACAGAAGTAAAAACTCCCTCCACAGAAGTCAGAGAGGAACCTCTGGTTCGAGATAATGCAAGATAGCAAGCAAAATGAGGGGTGAGGGGGATAAGCACCATCTTTTATTTTACAGCCAGTTATTCACTTTCAGCCCTCCCATCAGCAGTACTCGGCGCCATGGGTATGCATGCGCAGTAGCTCCACCACAAACACCACCTTCGGGCTGTGCACTTCTATTCTCGAGTGTGAGGCTCATACCTAGCCCCCCGCTCATTATTGGTGTTTGACCCTCCCCACCCGGAGAGGGGAAGACAACTAATACCTATGCTGTAGAGCATGGATTACCTTAGGGCTGAGACGTGACTACCTATCTATTGGTGTGCATGAGGCTGAGCTGATGCTTGCCCGGAAGGACGAATGGCAACACCGCCTGTCAACGACTAGTATAGAGTAAGCTTAAATCTGTCAAGGAAATTGGAGATGGTGGCACAAACTACTGTAGGTAGAGTACTTTCTTTCAACATGCCTTTATGCATACTTAAAGTGGAGTAAGCAAAATCCATGCCTGCAGCCGGCGGTGATTGGGGGGCCCAGGTGTTAACCAAACCAGGTCTGAAGGCCATGTTAATTAGACAGCAGATGGTAGGTACAAGTCGCTGCCGTTGAGGGAACTTTCTGTTTCAATGTACTGGATATATCAGATCGGCAGACGTCGTCTCCTCGCTTCAAACTTTCGATAGCGCGCAACGACAACCCAACTCCAATCCAGTCCCAACGACAGCCCAAGTTCTGACCTCCTCTGGGGCCTGACCTACCAGCTGAAGGATGTCAGCAACTGAAAGAGGTCTTGGTCCAAGACTTGGCGCAGGCTGTTCTGACCGAGTATAGTCTAGCGGTGTCACAATACACCCTGTCAGACTGCTGAGGGCGGTGACTACCTTCACCGCCATAATGTCGGAGAGATCGAGAGGTACTTACTAAGTAGTGTGTTCTTACTTGGTGCTCTATTTGCCCAGCTCATTGTTGTATTATAGGTAGCCCTCGGCTGCAATTTGAACATCAATTGGAATAATTATAAATTTCAGGGTACTTGCTAGTTGAGGGCCAAAGTATATAGCAGTACCCTATACTAGTCAAACGAACATGTATATCCACTAGTGGGATCATGCATTTGTCAATTATCACGCAAGGCCTCCAGGAAGTGCAAAAACCCACCACCAAAACATCCTTTCCAGATCCAATATACGTATGGATTCCCTGTAACCCACTGTGGAGGCTCCGATGTGGGAGAGGAATCTTCATACCATATCCTCAATCAAAAATCCACGACAGTACAACCCAACTACGGTAACTTCTAGGTAACACCGCTTTGAAACCCTTGTTTTAGGTGGTGTGGCAGCTTACTCACACGACTCAGACAGGGGACATTGGATAGAATAAAAATAGGTAGCTTAGCTGAAGTAGTAGCTGAAGTAGAGTACACTGCAGCCTCGACCAAAACAATGCACGCACTTGCTGCGTGGACATACATACATAGATACATACTTCATGCTTGAAAAAATCGATAATTGCAAGTCAGCACCTTGAAAGGCTCGGAGTCAGCACATCAAAAATGTTCAGATTAAATTGATTGTTTATTGATGTGTGTGGCAGTAGTCACTTGAATTGTACTACTCTAGTCGTACTGAAAACCTCGGAGTGCTCCCTCACGACTTCCAACCCTCATCTCCACCAAGCCCATCCCCGAGTCCCCAGGACATTTGCTTCGAGAGTAAATGGATGAGGAAATACCCTCATATACCACTTGAGGTATAACCAAGGGAAAACCGAATAGGGCAAGCATCGATGGCACATAGCCTCGTAATTTTACAATAGAGGGTAGCAAGAAGTGACGTAGGGAAGTTAAGGTATGCTGAGGGTGACTGAGAGTGCGAGTGATGCGTGAATATTTGGATTTTGGATCGTGTCTATAAGTTTGTTAGGCATTTCTCCATGCTACGCCTATAACCACGCAAAGCCCTGGCGGGAGCACCGTTCTACAGGACCCTTAGCCTTGAACTATAAAAATTACGGAGGGGGTCGGGGTGGTGGGTTCACATTCCTTTGATTATGACTGAATCACTTTTAATCCAGCACTCCCCCATTACCTTTGCTACGACATACTTTCCTTTCAAAGCCCAGTTTTGCCTGCAACATCTCAGCCAACAGCAACAGCGAGTCGGAAGCAATAGCTGGCTGGTGCCGAGATGTATGCAACTTGATATCTGGGCGTGTCCCGGCATCAAGTCGATTATTTTGTGTGTGTTGCTGGACATATACCTTCCCCAAGATGTTTCCTAAGCGTGGCATGGTATTAGCACGCACTCATATACAAAGCGAGGGTTAGTCTGGTGGGCATAGCACTCACGGCGTGGGATTCTGGATTATCCAGTTTTCCGAGGGTTTGGTCATCCCATACCTATTACCCTGAACCAGGAACACAGATGTGTGGAGTAACATATATATATATATGGGCGGGTTGGGAGGGTGGAAGCCAGGACTTTAAGTGATGTCTTAAGCTAGTATCATCTTCAACCCCACCGTTTTTTCCATGTCTGGGGTCGAGCACTCTTGATGGTTCCCCCCCCTCCCCACAATATACCTTTCATGCGCACCAGATGACAATATTTCAACAGAAAGGGCAGAGAGAAAGCACAGAAGATAGGACAAAGCAAGGAAAAATGAAGCCTACACACCTTCCTAATTCCACCAAAAGGAACCACACAGATCGGCCATCTATTGTCTTCACTAGTCCTTGGAGGAACCTATTGCGTGCGCGGTCATCACCAGGATCTTTGAATTGTCTGTGGCATATACCTTTTTAAGGCAACAACTACTCCCATACATGTATATAAGTATGTGAATTTTCGATTTCAGGGTAATCCGCCTTCAGACCCTTGTATTATTTTTACGGATGAGATCTTTGAAGTCTATACGCCTATGGATCTAATATGGTGTGTAGCCTGGCGCCAGCCCCTATATATGCACCTCTTGTTCAGTGAAGGTTTGTTTTACCGGAATATTATTTCCATATTTTTCGCGCCCGGGCAAGTGATTATGACCTCGCTGAACTATACTCCGACGGATATTTGCCTAATCACTGGTCCACCCCTAACAATTATGGCCCTCTCACAAACTCGTCTACTACTCTTGCCGATGCCATCGTCGAGTGCTAGTAGCCAGTTCTCGGCTGTGCATCAACTTACCATTCCATCCAAGCCTATGGCTTGCTGATGACGAACTGTACTCTACGTCTTTGAAAAAGACCATATGACCCTGGAACAGACACTGGCACGTCTTGGCATCATTCGTGTCATTTGATTGCTTGGAAGAATGCATATGTAGGTATTCTACCATGGCCAAACAGGTAGTGGATGTCCCCGCCTCTCCTATGATATCTTAGAACTGAAGGTTATCCCATGAAATCTCCCGACTTCAAAGAAGGCAATGTGAACGACTTGGTTCTATTAATTATTCTTCCAGTAATCGGCGCCTTCATTTTGTGGACGACCTCGAGACCGAGGAGTTTATTGTCATTGACAAAGTTGGGCTGGAAAAAAGAAAGATATTTGTTTATTGTGGAAGCAAAAAGATCATCACTTGGAGCTGTGATGGTGGTATCGATGAAAGATATTGGACATAAAATAAAGTACCATCTATGGTTTTGTTACGACTGGAGTGGATTGCATAAAATATCGCACTGATGAATTTCTTTTTTTTTTCCCCTTGCAGTCTATACGTCTATTAGCCTTGGACTATGAGTTGGCCATGATCCCTTTGACGGGACCTTCATTGGGAGTGGTGGACCCCCGGAGGAGCTGTGAATGATATTGTATAAGTTGTAATACGGTAGATAGTTTAGCGTCAGGAAAATCCAACATATGTAAGAGACACGATATTCGACTTCAATTGATATACTATCTATCTAGGTAATGGTTCATTAGAGCTCCCGGAAGAGGTTCCATTGTTACATGTAGTGTTCTTCTCACCGTATATGCGAATACTTTGGTCGTAAAAATTAGATCAGCAAAGATCAACACTCTCGATAGCATCTCACCAATACTGGCACTATAAATCACAGCGAGCTTTTAGTAAATATCCAGGTCGGCAATAGACCGAAACAAGGAGTCTCTCCACCAATATATCAGGTAGTTTGGCCAGTGCCAGAAGTTGAAGGAGGTGGGTAAGCCATGCTGAATGTTAAGAAGCCGGAAGGACAAGTCATAAGTTCCGATTGCATCCAATTAAAGAGCGTGTTCAGGTCTCTAGGTATTAAATAGTGAGCTTTTTTTTTTTTTTTTGGTCCCCTGGTTTTCTAGGATGCATACAAATAGAGGGGTTTGATTGGGGCGTTTCCTATAATTATAATTGTTTTTATGGGCATGTTTAGCTATAATCAATGAAAATAGGACATTTACTCCCCAACCGATATTTATTATTTTTTTGCAGCGGAAAAAGACGGAGCGACTCGGGGGGGAGGGCTTTGAAGAGACTGGTGCCCACGAACTGGGGCCGTCACAATGGATTTACAGGTGAGTATCTTTTTAAGAGTTAAGGGTAAAATTACGATTGGGTTGGTATGCCTGTTGTCCCGGGACCATCGCCGACTAGGATAGTAAGGAGAATTACCCTGTACTGTACTCGTGCGAAACCCGTCTATAAACCCTATTGGCTACTAATAAGCTCGAGCATAAAAACTAATCACATTTGGCAGTAAAGTCCAGCTAAATATGAAGGATTGATTCATCATGACCATCACGAGTACCAAGACAGTCTATTCGAGTACCGTAGAATCTCGCCTACAAGAAAGTTACTCACGATCAAGAAAGTACTCAAGCATAAGAAACGACATGGTACTGTACCGGGACCTTGCACTTATCTAGATCCCGTAAGTAAGAAATAGGGAAGATTTTTCTAGCGCATATGGGGGGATGTAGAAGTATTGAGGGGAAATATCAATGGAGATCGGTATCCAAGCTCGAATACGAGTGTTCAATAGTCAATACAACATGATCCGACCTGGTCGACTACCTAAGCAAGTCAGTGGCTGCGCAGCCACGACCGATTCCAGCCAGCTGCGTGGATCAAAGCAGCAAAGGTAACAGCAAATGAAGAGTGGGTGAGAGGATGTTCGAGAAGATATCCAGGAGGATGGATATTCGGGAGGATACATCATCAACAGGTGGATCAGAAGATCTACTTTCCTATCAACAGCGGTTTACTACGTAAAGAGAGCAGAATATTAAGGCTGGCACTCATCCATATCAATATGATCGTATCCGCAATTTCCTTTGCAAAGCAATATGCTTCACCACGGTTATTTTCTGATGGTAGCAATCTATCCTATGATAGGATAACTAGCTAATATGAAATAGGTGCACCACACCACTTATGAAGGTTATTGGAATTACTGGAAAAAAGATTTGGACAAAAGAAAGATTCTAGAGGTAGGCTGTCGGAAGGTTGCATGAAAGATTTTTAGAGTTACGGAAGCTGGGAAAAAATTCCGTAAAGCCTGGTTCTTAGTAGAAGGACGGGAAGAGCTTTACCCTGATCAGGTAGTATGCAGGTAGCACCTTTCTTTCTTGGTGATAAAATTTATTAACCATTACTTTGCTAGATATATCTTTAAATTGTCACGCATGTGATTCGAATTAGCTTACGTGCTAAAACCAATACTTCACAACATATTCCAGACACTGTACCTATGAACAAGATATCAAAGCCTTTCATGCCTATATTTGGCGAGCTTGTAAACTACAGCCAGGAAGATATACCCAACCAACCAATAGGACGGTTCCATATAGGAAATATAGATCAAACTCCTATTCCATTTGATTGGCTTGCTGGAAAAACATATACTACTAAAGGAGGGAAAACTAAATCTTCTGGGGGGTGGGCTTGAAAAGCGTCAGGCTACAGCCCAACCTGCAATGTTGGAGAGGATCAACCCTTTATTGGCCCTTCATGGAAAAGGAGTAAGAATTGCACGAAAAGAAAAGGCGCAGTAGGATAAGCGAGTTGTAGTTGATTTTCAGATAAATGCATGGGTTAATGAGACTGTGTTTTTGAATTGGTTGAAACGGCAATGGAATTCTGCATCAGTCAAGGAATTTATTCAAACAAGCCACGTATTATTGTGATGGATGTCCATCGAGCACAGAAAACCGAGAACAGAAAACCGAGAAAGTTAAATCAACTTTACAAACTCAGCATACAACGATAGCTATGATACCTTCAGGATGTACCTCACTTGTTCAGCCTTGATGATGTCAATGCTCCCTTTAAGCGCAGGGTAGAAGAGTATGCAGAACAGCATTATGGAGCAAATACCACCAACTGGATGAATGATAAGTATACTGTTTCTGAACGTCGAGTTCTTAAGCTGCTGAGGCCACGGAGGCCCAAATTCGCTTGGAAACAGCTGTCGCGCGTGGGCTCAGGCTTATTGTTGAATGGTTTTAGTCATGTATATAGCCTAGGCCTTTTGGCCTCGTATATAAAAACACCCCAAATATAAGAAACTAAATTTTGGAGGGCCATACTGTTGCTATTGGCTTGGAAACGTTTCTTATAGGCGAGATTCTACGGTATGTCCTCTATGCCAGCCAGAGCACAATCCAGAGCTCCCCCAGCAAATATATAAGCAATTATATCTCTTAAACCCTCTCACTACCTCTCAACCTAACCGCCTGTCCATACCTCTGAAGTTTCGTAATCAGTGCATCGCCCTGCTTGACGACATCGTTATACTGCTTGTTCTTGTTATCTGGTCTTGTCGTCTCGATGACCCCATTGACCTTGTCGATTGTACAGTTTAGTGCCCTATTAGGGATAAATTTACTCAGATCCCTATCGCCAGTCAGCATTGCCACTCTAGTCCCGTGATTCATGTGGAACGTACTTATCCAACCACTCCATACTAACACCAAACGCATTCGCCATACTTTCCAACCCCACCACTCTATAACTCTCCAACAATTGTGCATACGACTTTTTCCTCATCTCCCGGACATACCACATCCTATGCTCAGACAAAATCCTGTCTCTCTTCAAGAACTTCTCCTCCACCTCCGCCAACGCAACAAAGTACCTCTTGTAATCACAAGTATACAAGCTATTCACCAGCGTCTCCAAGCTTGTGAAGCCACCCCATAGGTCCTCAGGATTGATAGGCAACTGTTGTACACTCCCACCAGGTAAGACCACGGTCTTTGCTGTGATTGTGGGTGCCGGGTTTGGCTGCGCAGATGGGGTAAAGTTCTCATCTCGGCGGGACCCCAAGACGGCGAGGACTTCGGCGGAATCAATTACGCGGCGTTTAAAGTCCACCCGCTTCAGGGAGAGAGTACCAGCAAGTACAGCGTATAAAACAAGAGCTTCATAGGTGCAGAGCTCGGTAGATGTGAATGTGGAGAGAGAGTCGAGAAGAAGCGGGGCGGCAGCGGAAAAGGAGCGGACAGAGAGGAGATGTAGGCCCTGGTATGCTTTGAGGCGGTTTCGGCGGTCCCAGTCACCACCGGATTCGATAAGTCTAGTAGGTGGGGCAAGGGGTTAACAGACAGTCAGTGATGGGTTCGTGTGGAGAAATGTACCCTTTGGCTCGTTCAATGTTTTTTGTCACCCCAACCTTGTCATCAAAGAACATGTAAATCCGAATTATCGCCAGCACAATATCAATCTTTGCACCCAATGTCGGTGTCTTCTTGTACAGTGCCTCAAACGATGCCAGTGATTGATCCTATGCCACAAAATGCAGGTATTAGACCACTCCCTCCATACCCCTCCATACCCCTCCATCATCCACAGAGCTGTTCTCACCTTATCACACACTCTCGCCCAAAATTCCGCAATCTTCCCCATCCATTCAGTCACTTCCGTTTCCCCCGCCTTCTCCTCGGCCTCCTTCATCTCTTTCTCATACCCCTCCCTCTCCTCGGTATTCTTCTTGATGAGACCATTATAAAGTTGCTCATCCCAAGACTGCTTTCCCGCTAGGGTCCCGTCCGTGGGGTGGTACAAGTATCGGTATAGAGGAGCTTGCCTGTCGGTAGTAATGGACTGTGTGAGGTGTTGCTGTGAGAGCGGATGGCTAGCTGAAAGGAAGGGAGACTTGAGGACGAAAATGTGGTGTGCGAGTGTTAGGTTGGGGTATTTTGCGTAGAGAGGGTCGGAGCCCATGATGGAAAGGCTAGCTAGTCTGTGATCGAGGTTGAGTGTGCCTGATTTCCCGAGAGCTTGGTGGTGTGAAAGTGGTGACTAAGCTCGCTGCAGCAGAGCCGCAAGGTGGCTAAATCACGGGATCATTGTCCCGAGGCGGAGTGGTGTGATATCTCAGGTCCAGATTTACCCTCAAACAGTCATAATTGCCGTGACGAACACCGAGCCTGGGAACCATCTTCTCTTCTTTCAAAATTTTACTCCAAATATTTGACAGGCTCTCCTAGCACCATCCACAACACCAATCTTGCCCTTACTCGCCCCAGTTACCCCTCCCACCTCCGAGAGATACAAGGCTGTAGGTACCATCACCATGTTGAAGCTGTATAAAAAACTGCAGCAGGGAGTCAGCGCCTAACCACATAAACCAAAACGCTGAAAAAAAGCACAAATCTTGAACTGCTCATGTAGATAAAGAATCACTGGGTGCCGAAAAGTGAAGGATTCACGTGCTTGCACCGGTATGGTGTAACAATTCCGCCGTTCCTATTTGCTCGGTGCAGCCTATTCACTTTTCATGCCCGTCGGTCCATTTATTCCTCCACTCTGTATATCCTGTGATGCTGTGAGATTATCTCCTTCGAACAAACCGAAAAAAAGTATAAAAAATATGTGGTGGTGGTGGAGGATATTAATAATACTGATACATGAGGTTACTTAGGGGGCGGGGCGTTTATTTTTATTGTAGCAAGTTTTACTATGCGCAAATATTTATCCCAGCTGCCCCATGACCGTTATTGTACTTCCCCATATAAGACATACAGTATATATAGCCCGGAGCTCGAAGCTTACCTGCCTGATGCAAGAGTGCATTGGATAGGCATTCTACACCGCCTGCAAAAAAATTCTTTGGTATTCCGCCAACAGTTTCAACTACCACCAGAACGAAACAGTTACCTACTTGCGATTGCCTGGTACATAAATAGGATCAGACACATGTACATTTATTAAAAGCCTGCAAGAGCACAGCACGTACAATAACTGAAAGAGGGAAAGATCATTTGTTTCATACAAGATGAGGCTCAATCCACATGGGGCTCAACCTGCTGAGTCAGGTGTCTAGGTCACAATCCTTATTTACAACTACCCAACTTGTATCCATGCACATCCTTCTTTGGGCAGTCCCGGCTCTTTGGGAGGCGCAAAAAATTATCCCGCAGGCCGGCGACTCAAAAGTAGATTTGGGGCCCGCCGTCTCGCACAAGTTGCCTAATCCGGAGCTTCCATGGTGCCGATCCCCTGGCATTTGTGCCACCAGACCCTGGCGTCCGAGGGCTGTGGGGCACCAGATGTTATGCGACATGCCAGTAGGTACCGTATGTACTGTCCCTATGTAGAGTACAGCACACGGGTACAAGGGGAAGAGATTGCTACCGAGTGGCGAACAAGGGTGTTTCAATACAAGTTCCGCAGTCTCCTCCGCAGTTTCCGCGGTGAATGATTGAATATGCAGCTTCAGCTGTACTATCATCAGTCCACCAGGCTTCCCCCTGTACCCGCGTACAAACGTAGTGGGGCGAAAGTGCTGCAGTGAATTGGATACTGTATGCGGGCAGGTAATAATCAAGTATAGCAAAGGCCTTCTAGAGGTATTGAGTGGTAGAGTACCTAGCTACCCGACCCCATTCCAAATCTACAATTTGTACAAGTACAGCAACGATGCACAGTATACAGCAGACCCATGGCGCGTGCATGCAACCAGATATTACCCCCTTCGCGAATTTGTACGTATAGGTACATGTGTACGAACCCGACAAGAGTACGGTATGTATACCTGAATGTTATGGCAACTAGTACTTGTACATATCAAGGGGGCCGTGGTTTCCAAGTTATTTCGTATTCGTTTGGAACAGTACTTGTGTACTGTATTTGTACTGTGTGGTGGGGCTTGTATATGATGTGTATTGTAGAGAGCTCGGGCCGAGCTCTTGCACGTAGGTACACGCCCAACTTGAGATTTGTCAAAGGGCACATTGTACATAGGTAACTATAACCATTGCGAGATACCATACCAGTCAAGAGGTCGGCTGCATCTGATGGGTCGGATCAAATTGCTCTGCTTGGAGCAAATCCGCCGGCTGGTACCGGTATTCAGGTTGATTTGTAAACGTCCATTTGTTGACTTGGCCCCTTGCTATAGAATATTGATGGAATATTTTTTTGTTGTTCAATTCCCTCCGTTTCCCTCCAATGGAATGACCTCCCTCTCTCTCTCTCCTTCCAGTATGCAGCGCTAATCATCGATCTTCCAGCCAGCCAAAGCGCCGCATTCATCGCTGCTTTCGCTTTGCCACAAGCACACAGCACAACACACCGCACACACACACTCACACACACACACCGTCCACACCACACACACCACACACACCACACACACCACACACACTCACACACCATACACGGAGTCTCGGCGAAAGCGGCGAAGCCTCCGTCTCTCCGAACACGCAGACAGGGCTGGCTGTGGAGTATAATACTGTCCGGGAGTGTGTGTGTGTGTGTGGGTGGGTTGGCTGCATGTACTCTACAGCTGCGTTACGCACCGCACGATATCGTACGGACTGCTGCGAATATTTGCGAGTCGCCGGAAGCTGGCGCGCATATATACATTCCCCCCCCTCTCCTCGCCCAACCCCAGCTTACTCCCCCCCCCTCACATCTTGCAAGCTCCGCACAGACTCCGACCTCCCGGCATTGACGCTGTGTTGGCTCCGTATTCGAATTTGAGAGTTTACATACTGAGTTGGGGGTATAGCTAGCACCAGCAAATGGAGATGCAGGAGCGAGACGGCGCTGTTCGGAGCACGACTCAGAGCCCGCTGCAGGGCCATCATCATAATCACCATCAACAGCAAGACCATAATCAACATGGCCAGCAGCAAGAGCAACTACGGCAAGAGCAACTACGGCAGCAGCAGCAACAACAGCAACAGCAACAGCAACGACAACAACAGCAACAACAACAACAACAGCAACAACAACAGCAACAACAACAGCAACAACAACAACAACAACAACAACAACAACAACAATCTTCGGCAACGACCAGACAGGCAAACTCCGCCCCCCAGTTAATACATGACCTGCTCACACACGACCCAGTGCAGAGTTCCTTTCGAGATCGCGACCACAAAAATCATAGCCACCAATCGAATTCGAACCCAGGACAACAATCATCATCAGCATTACCCTCTTCATCATCAACATCAACACCCCCCGATTACAAGACAACCACAAAGAAGGCCACATCCCCCATCCCCGTCCCCGCCCCATCCACCACCACCACTACCACCACCACAGCCACAATCATCCCCGCCCAGCGACATGCCTGCGAGCCCTGCCGTCTCGCCAAAGCCAAATGCGAGCCCCTCGACACCTCTGGCACCGCAAACTCCACTCCCTCCTGCAAACGCTGTGCCAAAACCGACCGCGGATGTGTTTTTGCCGAGCGGAGTAAAACCCGGCGGAGGAAACGCCGAGAAAGCAGTGCCGGTGTGCTACTAGGCGGGACAGACCAGCGGGTGGAGGAGCTAGAGAGGCGAATCGAGAGCCTGGTGGCGGTGGGGCTGGCGGGTGGGTTTGGGGGGATGGCAGGGGCGGGGGCGGGGGCCAAGAGGGAGGCGGGGTTGGAGGAGAAAGGTCTAGGGAGGGGGACAGGCGCGGGCGAACAGAGAGCCAGGATTGAGGATGTGTTGAATAGCCCGGCAGAGGCGGAGGCGTCGGGGGAGGGTGGGAATCGGAGGGAAAGCTATTATGGCCCACCTGCGCAAAAGCGCTCAAGACTTGCCTCCACCTCCGAGACACCAGGGGTCCGCAATAGTGTCCATCAACA
>Ga0307514_10002507_pt1 | contig 18977 bp, 14 predicted proteins | sample 16_EM_MG_FD_203088 | JGI IMG/M metagenome (GOLD analysis project Ga0307514, IMG submission 203088) | Populus trichocarpa ectomycorrhiza microbial communities from riparian zone in the Pacific Northwest, United States - 16_EM | ecosystem: Host-associated > Plants > Roots > Unclassified | place... | reverse complement strand
TGGCGGGCTGGGTGGGACAGAGGGGGGTGTGGGGGATGCGGCACCAGGGTGTGCCGTCGTGTGCAGGGTGGGCGATGCCGGAGCTGACATGCCAGCGGTGCGGGGCGGCGACGGCGCCCGCGGGCACCTCGTGTGGGTGGAGGCTGATGAGTTCCTGGTTGGTGCGCGTGTGCCAGTCGATGCGGTTGCCGCAATCGCGGCAACGGCTGGGCTGGGCGGAGCACAGGAGCCGACTAGGACTGTCCGCGGCAACGCGCAGGGCGCGCATCCGGTGATGCGGGCGGACTGGGCTGCCGTCCCATCGGCGGCCGGATGAAGCAGTGGTGGAGCACATGAGCGTGAAGGTGACAGGCGGCACGCCGGGAAAACGGCGCCAACGCCGCCGCGGTCCCGCGTACGGGCCAATCGTCACGTAACTGCATTCGATATTAGGTACGCACGTTCGCAGCTGGTTACCGGATCGGGTGATCTGCTGAAGCCGGGCCGTGGGGGCTATTCGGCGATGGCGTCCGGGGGCTCGTGCCCCTTGCAGAGGGCGCCGAAGAGGTGGTCGACGGGGACGCCGAGGGCGTGTGCGAGGGCATGCCAGGTCTTGAGGGTGCCGATGGTGCGGCCCTGCTCGATCTCGATGAGGGTGCGTCTGGCCAGGCCACTGCGGCGGGCGAGTTCGTCGTAGGACCATCCGCGCTCGCCCCGCAGCCGTCCCAGCTCCAAGCGCAGGGCGGTGAGGTTCGGGTCGGGCGGGAAGATCGTCACCCCACCATCCGACGGTGCAGAACCCTGCCCTGTCAGTGCAGACTTCTGCCCTATTTCCGCAGGTGACGCCGCACGAGGGAGGGCAGAGGTCTGCACTACCGTTCCGCCATCCCCTCCCCCACCGGCGTCGCGACCAGGACGACCGACGCGGATGAGACAGAAAGGCGTGCGTCCATGCGGCTGTGTGCGACCGGACGACCCGTGCGACGCATCTGGACCGTCGAGCTGCGACCCCAGCCCGGCGGCCCTGTCATGGTCTGCCCGCACTGCCCGCCGGTCAGCAGGTCACTGCGTCCGGGGACAGCAACGGCGCGCCCCGCCGTGGTGGCACATCTGGCCGGCCACGCCCACCGTGATGCCCTCCCGGTACACCTGCGGACCTGCCAGTGCCACGAACGCGGCTGCCCATGGCACCCGCGACATCGCGGCTGCTCGGGACCGATCGCACTGGTACTGGCCCGGGAGAGCGGCGGGCGCCTGTGGCGGCTGGCCGACGCCTGCACCGCCTGTGCACGAGCCACCGCACACAGCGCCATCGTCCCCGAGACCACCTGCGTCGCACCCGCCAAGCTCTCCCTTCCGCCGAGCCGGGCACGAAGACGGCGGCAGGTCCGGCGTCCGCAGGTGGAGGCCCGGATCCGGGAGATGCTCAGCTACCTCGCAGCTGCCCTTCCCGCCGAGGTCGGCGCCGCTGCGCGGCTGCTTGCTCTGCAGTGCGCGCTGCGAGCAACCGCCTCCGGCCGGCTCCGGATGCCGGCAGGGCTCCTCCGAGGCATGCGTATGGACCAGCGTCCATCTCCATGGCAAGAGCTGGAGCAATCCGGCTGGCTCACGCGCCTGTCCACGAGCTCGCCCGGGGCAACACGGTGCGGGATCGCGGGGCAACTGCTCGACGCTGCTGTTCTGGCACAGGCCCCCGGACGCCGGAACCGTGCCCATGCGGCCGACAGAGCCCTGCGCCTGACATCCTGCCCGGCGCTGCGCAGCCTGCCGGCCTCAAACCAGCTGACCGGCCTGGCGCTGGCTACCCACCTCTCCCCCGGCCCACTGAACGGCATCATCGAGGCGGACCGGCTCGCGCGCGTGTGCGCAGCAGCACCTGGCGCCCTAACCGCCACCCTCGACTGCCTGGTTGCCGCCCGGGTAGCGGACTGGTGGTCGTACGACCAGGGATCCGACGACATCACCTGGGCCCTGGGGCCAGCGCTGGCCCCACAGTACGCGAGCATGGTTGCCGGGCATGGACCTTCGTCCGGGTGACGTTCTCGCAACGTGGGCGTGAGCGGACGAACCGTATGCCGACATGTGTGACTCGTTCCATGCGGCGCAGAATTATCCGTGGCTGCGGACCAGCCTTTTCAGCGTTCGTTTCGTGCAGGTACGCCAGTGCCACCAGGGCGCGCTGCGACGGCAGCAGCTTGCACCTGCGGTCACCCTGCCGGGTGAACGATCAGCATCGTGACCCACTCCTCCAGCGCATCTGCGGCAGGAGAGAAGGATCAACATATCTACTAGGTTGGAGAGTTGAGGCTTCATCACCTCCCTCAACAGCCCACGTCTCCACCCGTAGCTTGCCATCAGCCGTCAGATCGGTGGCCATGCCGAAAAGGCTTACTGGTCAATGAGATGTGCCGGCCAGGCTGCCCTCGCGTCCGAAGGAGCATCTGCCCTGACCGCCGAACCCGCCCCGCTGCCGAGATTGCTGGCCCGTGCCCGGCAAGGCATCTTTCCCTCCCGCAAGGCTCCTGCCAGCACCTCCGTCCAGGCACGGCAGGTGCGCGATCGCACTTACATCGGCAGCACCCCCACGATGGCAGCAGCCTACGGCGTCGCCCCGGGGACCGTAGCGCGCTGGATCAACGGGACTCATCGTCCCGCTGCCCACACCGCCCGGCTGCTCCGTGAAGCCATCGAGGCCCAGACAACTCCCCGCGGAAGAGAACGCCGCGCCCGGCAATTCGAAAGGGAAGGCCCTATCTCGAGAGTCGCCGTACGTGTAAGCCGGGCCCGTTCCTTCGCAATCCGGGGATCCGATGCCATCCGCTGCCGGGACATCTATCTCCGACTGACGTGCGAACAGGCCGCCGCTCTAGCTCGCGCCACCACAGACGACGCAGTCCGTCAAACCATCGGCGAAGCACTAGCTACCTATTTCAACGGTGGCGCGCGCTACGGAGGCTTCGCAAGCGATGACTTCTCCTTCGATGCGGTCGACTTCCACCTCGGCTAACAGAAGCCAGACACATCCTGCGCGGAACAACGCAAACAGCGCGGCCTCACCTCGATCAACTCTCTGCGGCCAAGCGCTACCCGAGGAGTCCCATGCTCAACCATCAAAAGACGTACTAAGCATGGGCACCGGGCCACCGCCATGATGGCCAAGCACACTCCCGAACACCACCCCGGCCACGACGGTAATCGTTCCTGCCTCGGTCATGGGCCTCATCACATCGACCGGACTTGCTGCCACCTCGCGAGCAGCGCCCATCCACAAGCGGACCGGGGCACGGTTGCTCTCATGAATCGAACCGATGCCCAAGAAGCTGCCCCCACCTGCGAGCTGCACAACCACCTCTCGCACCTCGAGCAGGAGACCTGCAGTCGGCAGATGCCGCGCACCCCTCAACAGGAGATGACCTTTCTGATCACGCGCTACCAGGGCAACACCGCAGTCCTCGCCGCAAGCCTCGGTGTCAGCCGCCGCACAGTGACGCGGTACGCCAAGGGCAGCCTCCTGCCGCCCCGCCGGGCCTTGCGGGAGCAGCTACGCGCAATGGTGCTCGATGCGCTGTGTCCTATCCGAGTTCGGGAGGCCGCCGTACGAGAGGCGCGGTGGAAAGCTCGGCGTCGTCGTCGGGGTGTCCAAGAAGAGCTGTAGCCCCATTCATCAGTTAGCTGGAGTTGAAGGATTTCTGACCGATACCGGAGCCAAAGAGGAAGCGCACATCGGGCAATTCAGCCATGCACGCCCTGCGTGACGGAGGCACCCGACGCGAGACTGAATGAGCCGGAGCTGAACACCCGACCTCAGCCCACAGCTCGATGGTCGACTACTACGGCTCCCGTACCCGTCGACTGCAAGCGCGAACTCGCCCAGCTCGACAGCTCTCACCGGTCTTGGGCGAGTTTGTACAGCTCGGCGAAGACCCCGCCGAGATCCAAAAGCGTCTGGAAGTCGCCCTCTTCGCGCACCCGGCCGCCATCGAGGACCATGATGCGGTCGGCGATGCGAGCGTTCTCCAAGTTGTGGGTGACGAAGATGGCGGCCTTGCCTGCGGCGAGTTCCTTGAACCGGCTGATCACGAGGTGCTCGGCGCGCGGGTCCATCGCGGAGGTGGGCTCGTCAAGCATCAGCATGGCGGCGTCGCGGTAGAAGGCTCGGGCGACCGCGATCCTCTGCCACTGCCCGCCGGACAGATCGGTACCGCCCCAGTTCGAGCTGGCGACCAGGGTGTCCAGGCCGTACGGGGCCTTCGCGATGACGCTGTCCGCGTCAGCCGCGCGCGCCGCCTGAAGGAGGAGCGCGTCGTCTTCGGTGCGGGGCTGGCCGAGGTGGATGTTGGAGCGCAGGTCCATGGGCCAGCGGGTGTAGTCCTGCGGAACCAGGCCGACCCGCGCCCACACGCTGTGCGGGTCGGCCTCGGCGAGGTCGACCCCGTCCCAGGCCACCGAGCCGCTGGAAGCCACCCGCAGCCCGGTGAGCAGTGCAGACAGGGTGGTCTTGCCACTGCCGTTCTCGCCGACCAGCGCGATCAACTCGCCCTGGCGCAGGGTGAGGCTGACGCCGTCGACAGCCGGGTCCTCGGCGCCGGGGTAGGTATACGTGACGTTCTCAGCGCGGATCTCGGCGGGCGCCGCGGCCGGGAGCGTCTTCGTTCCGCGTACGGCGCGCAGAGCCTTCGCCCGGCGCAGGAACGCCTGCCAGTCCTCCAGGTACAGCGACGTACGGAACAGCCTCGCGGCAACCATGACCAGGGACGTCAGGGCGCCGGTGGAGGTGCGGACAGCGATGACGGCGGTCGCGGCGACGGCGAGCTCCATCCGCCCTGTCGCGGCGAGCCACCCGAGCGCGGCCCAGGTCGCGGCGAGCATCAGCCCGCTGGCGGCCGCGCCGAGCAGGGTGACGCGCAGGACGCGCGGCGCCGCGCTGCGGTGGGTGGCCTTGATCCGGTCGGTGATCTGCCGATACCAGCTGGCCAGGAAGCCGGACATGGTGGTCGCGCGGACCTCGGCGGCGGTGCGGCGGTCGGTGGAGTAGTACCGCAGCAGGTAGCGCAAGTGGTTGTCCGAGATGTTCTGGTAGTCGGCGCGGTGCTGGATCCTCGCGGTGGTGATGGCCGCCGCCCCCTTGGGCACCACGGCCAGCAGGAGGAGCGGCAGCAGCAGCGGGTGAAGCACCGTCAGCACTCCGGCCGCCGCGATGAGCTGGGCGAGCGCGGAGACGAGGGCTTGGGCGTCGCCGATGAGGTTCTCGGTCGCCTCGGCACCCTTGCCGGCCGCCTGGAGCCGGTCGGTGAAGCCGGGCCGGTCGTACGCCTCCAGCTCCACTTCCGGCGTCGCGGCCAGGATCTGGAGGTCCGCCTCGGTGGCGACCTCCGGCGCGAGCCGGGCAGAGGCGTACACGGCGAACGCATCCGCCCCGGCCCGCACCCCGGTGGCGACGGCGACCACGATCAGCGCCCCGGTGGCAGCGGCCACGCGGTCGGCGACCTTGCCGCCGGCGAAGAGGTGATTCATCGCACCGGGCAGGGCGCCGAGCGCGACCGCCGAGGAGACGGCGACGACCAGCTGGCACAGCCCGAGCCACAGCATCGCTGGCCGGTCGGCGGCCCAGCCCAGCCGAGCGGCAGCAGCGAGCGTACGCGGAAGCCGGGCTGCCATCTGCCACCAGGAGGCGTTCGCGATGTCTTCGAAGCGCGGGTCGCTCTGGTAGCCGACCTGCTGCGGGGAACCGGAGGTTTTCGGGGCGGATGAGGACTGCGTCACCCGCCCCATCCTGGTGCGTCAGCCGGGGCTGGCGGAGCCGATTGAGCCGAAGTCGCCCGCGTGGTGGACCGGGTGCCTACAGGGCTCGCAGGGTCAGTTCGATGGCGGTGACGAGGAAGAGGCCCATCCGGTACGGCGCCGCCTCGGCCGGGCTCAGCGCGGCCCGCTCGACCGTCTCGGCGAGCACGGAAGCGTCCAGGTATCCCTGCTCGACCAGGTGCAGATCCTTGCCCCAGCCGCGCAACAGGCCCGTGGCGTACTCGTGCACGGCCGTCTCCATAAGATGGCCGAAGTTCTCCCGGAGCACGGGGTGGACCACCTCGTCGGGCAGGCCGCGGGCGGCGAAGCGTTCGGTCAGCAGCCGCTTGTCCCGCTTCCACTCCAGCGGCAGGCGCTGGCCGAAGCGGACCAGTTCGGGTTCGGTGAACGGGGCCATGGTCCACAGGCCGCGCCGCGCGAGGAGCGGGGTGGCGACCTCCAGGGCGACCAGCGCGGTCTCTGGGGCCACCGTGACCGGGGAGATCCCGGTGTTCACCTCGCCGAGCAGGTCGCGTACCCGCTCGCCGCACCAGGTCGGCGCGGTCGGGGTGCGTACGGGCCCGCCTTCAGGGCGCCGTACGCGGGCTACTTCGTCGCCGCCGAACCCGGTCACCACCGTGCTGATACCGCGCGCCATCAGGGCCTGGGCGAGCGCGTCGGCGGCCTCCAGGTGCGGCTCGTCCAGCGGGCTGATCGCCTCGGGATGTGCGCGGCGCAGGCTGCCCGGGGCCAGCGGCGGGTGGTCCGCGGCCGGCACGGTAACGTCCGGGGCGAAGCCGGTGTGCTCGATCACCATGCGGCGCCGCGTTGCCTGCTGGGGTCCGGCCTCGCCGCCGATCAGCAGCGCACAGGGCGTGATCGCGCGGGGATGGGCCAGGGCGAGGGAGATGGCGAGGTTGGTGGAGTCCTTCCCACCGGACAGCTGCGCCGCCGTCTGGCCCGGGGTGACGGGGCGCTGGGCGTAGATGTGATCGACGAGTGCCTCGAAGGAACGCACCAGCGCGGGCCCGTCGGTGCCGTCGGACAGCTCGGAGGGCCGGGCGTGCTCGGCCGCGACCGGGTAGACCATGCGCAGGCCCTCGGGGCCCGCGCACGCGGACGACCGCTCGGAGAGCCGCTTGATGGTGGTGAACAGGGTGTCGTGCCCGTACCGGGGGTGGCCGGTCAGTAGCCGCATCACTTCCTTCTCGTCGAGCTTGTCCGGCGCCTGGTGGGCGCGGAGGTCCATCAGCTGCCACGACCCGGTCAACGTGCCGTTGTCGTGCGCGAGGTAGAGCGGGCACACCCCACCGAGCCCGGTCTGAAGCCGCAGCCCAGCCAGGCCCGCCTCGATCCACACAGACTGAAGCGGCCAGGTGCGGCACTCCTCGACCGCGCGGGCGTACACCGCGGCGTCGACCCGCACCGGCGCCGTGGAGCGCAGCAGCGAGGCGCGGCCGGCGGCCCGCTCGCGCACCACCATCAGCGTGTGCGTACCGTCGGTGACCGCCCGTGCCTCCAGGGCGGGGTTGGCCAGCGGGCGGATGCAGTCCTCGCCCCGTGCCCAGCAGCCTTCTGCCTGCTTGCACACTGCCACGGACCCGAGGCCGTGCGCAGGTCGACCGATAACGTCAACATCCCTGAACTCCCTTCCCCGCGGTGGACATGCGACGGGGCCCGCGCGGCGCTGAGCCAGGCGCGGGCCCCGGTTGTGCTGGTTGTGCTGGACGGACGACGGTGCCAGGGCCGGTTAGTCCTCGAACCGGCCCTGGTCGGAGATGTCCGCCGCCTTCTCCTCGAAGCGCGCGGCGCCGCTCGGCACGGCGACCACCGCCGGCCCGGCGAACACGGACTCCCACGGACGCGTCTGGACCTCCATCGCGAACCCCTCCTTCTCAGCCGAACCCGTTGACGGAATGTCATCGGGCTTCGTCAAACAGTGAACCGAGCAAGGGAGTTGGTGGGTACTGTGACGGGCGCGCGGAGCCGTATATCGGGTATACGAGGGGCGGCACCCCATGACCCAGCGCACTGCGAACCACCAGCTCAAGAAGCTGATCGACGAGTCTGGGCTGCCGTACGAGGGCATCGCCCGCGCTGTACGCGCCGTGGCGTCAGAGAGCGGGCAGCGGCTGGGGACGAACAAGTCGGCGGTCCACCACTGGATTCTGGGCGCCGAACCGTCCGGGGCGACTCCGGGGTACCTGGCCGAGGCGCTCTCCCGGCGCCTCGGCCGCCGGATCACCCGCGAAGACCTCGGACTTGGTTCCCCGGTCGGCGGCGAAGATGAAAACATCGGGCTGACGCTGGACTTCGATCCCATCGAGACGCTGACCGCCATCGGGGAGGCCGATGTGAACCGCCGCCGCTTCCTGGCCACCTCCGCCTACTCCATGGCCGCCGCGATGCTTCCGCTGGAGACGGTCCAGGAAGCCGCCGCCCGCACCCGCACCATCCGCAGCGGGGCCGTCGCCGGGCACGCCGATGTCGCCGCAGTGCGCGACATGGTGAAGCTCTTCATGGACATGGACGAACGCCACGGCGGACAGCACGGTCGCTCCGCGTTCGTGCAGTACCTGGTCACCGACGTCGCCTCCCTGTGCCGGGGCCGATTCGCCAGCGACGAGGCTCGCGCCGAGGCGCTCTCCGTCGCCTCAGCCGGCGCGCACCTGGCCGGCTGGAAAGCGTACGACTCCGGGGAACAGGGGCTGGCTCAGCGGTACTACTTGCAGTCCCTCGCGCTCGCGCGGGCCTCCAATATCCCCGGCCAGGACGGCTTCGTGATGCGCACGATGTCGCAGCAGGGCATGAAGCTGCACCGCCCCGAGCACTGCCTCGCCTTGGCCGAAACCGGATGGGACCGCGCCAAGGGCCGAGTCGACGGGCAGGTGGAGGCGCTGTTCGCCATCACCCACGCGCACGCGCTCGCCAAGACGGGCCAGACCCGGCGTGCCCTCGCGGACGTCGACCGTGCCCAGGCTGAGCTCGCTACCGGGGACGAGGTGCCGTTCTGGGCGCTGGTGTGGGGGCCGCCTGCGGCCACCGTCCATTCCCGTACGGCGAAGGTGTTCGAGACGCTCGGCGACCGCCGCAACGCGGCCCGCCAGTACGCGACGGCAGCGGCCAGCCGTCCGGGCACGACGTATGCGCGGATCATCGCCCTCGACCTGGTCGCGCAAGCCGAGCAACAGGCCAAGCAGGGCAGCATCGAGCAGGCGTGTACCACCTGGGGCCGCGCGATCGACACCATGGCCGGGGTGAAGTCCGCTCGCACCCTCAAGGCTATCCGCTCTTTGCGCTCCGACCTGCGACCGTACCGGGTCCGCGGCGTGCGGTGCGCCGCCGAACTCGACGAGCGCGCCCGCGTCTTCCTCGCCCACCAGTGCTGACCGGCAGGGAAAGCCCGCGTTGGTCAACCTCTGCAGCCGCTGACAACAACCCCGCCTCGACGAATGGAACCGGCAGTGACCGATACCTGGAACGGTGAACCGCTGGCAGACGCCAAGAGCGTGAACAAGGACATCCACTACCGGATCCACGACGCCGACACCGGAGCGCTGCTGGGCTTCGGCACAGGCCGCGGTGGCGCGCTGGGAACCGTGGTGGCTCACTGCCGGAGTGTGGAAGACGCCCACCCGGGCCGCCACCTGGTCATCCGCGCCTACGACGGTCCGGCAGGGGCGTCCTTCGACCGCCCCACCGGACCGTAACGCCTCACGCGTTGACCACTCGCCGGGGAGTACGGGCATCACCGAGCCCCGGGCCCGGCGGGTCTACCGCTGGCCGTCGTGACACGAGAGTGGTGCGGCGGTTCAGGTAGTCATGAGTCGGTGGTAGTCCTCGACCTGCTGGGCCAGGTCGTCTTCGGGGATTCCCATCCAGGCGCTCATCTGGGTGTAGGAAAGGCCGCTTCTGAGTCCGACCAGCGTGAACTCGTACAGGGCCTGGTGGATCCGGGCCACGGCGTTGCCGAGGGAGGCCATCCCGAGTTCGACACCGTCGGTGGCCGACAGCGTCCCTTCGATCTTCAGCTCCGCCAGGTCGTGCACCGCGCTGGCGATCAGGTAGGTGACGAAGCTCGGCATGTCGGAGGGGACACCTGCCGCCCAGGCTCGCTCGTGTGGTTCCGGTGAGGTGCCGGCAGCGTGCTGGGAGCGGCGACCAGTGACGTACTCCCACACCCACCGGTAGGAGACCGGAAGCCTGCTGGTGCGAAGGCTCAGCTCCTCATACAGCTCGAAGGCCGAGCGGCGTTCGGCAGGTGCCTTGGCCTGGTCTTCGTCCAGCAGCGCGTCCAGAAGCTGACGGGTCTCGTCCAGTTTCTCCTCGTCGGCCGCGAGGTCAAGCGGCAGCGGCAGCACGGTCGAGATCGCCTCCATGACCGTCTGGCGGGACACGCCGTGCCGGGCGGCCAGGGATCTCGGCAGCCTCTCGCCGGCACGGTGGTCATGGCGGATCGCTTCGAACAGTTCTGTCCCTGGCTCGGCCATCGTCTACTCCCGTGTGTATGCAGGCTGGTTGGGTTCATGCGCGCTTCATGCTGCCCGGCCGGGTGCTGGCGTGCCGCCCGCGCTGCGACGAGCGGCGGCTGCCCGCCTGGAACGCGAGGTGGTCACGGCAGAGTGCCGCTTCGGGCCTGGTGCCTGGTGTTCGTGCACGCTGCAGACGTGGGCCGCTTCGGTCACGGCCGCCTGGTCCCAAGGGCTCAGCCGCAGCGGGCGGGCGCTGTCCGCGCGCCCGTCCAGCTGCCCGAAGCAGCGGGCTGCCTCGAGCAAGTCCGCTGCCCAGGACGGTGTCCCAAGTTCCCGGCCACGGTTCGTCCGGGCCGACGCCGCTGCCCTTGCGGTAGATACCTGCTGCAGCTGCGCGGCTGAGCAGCCGGTGAAGATGCGCACCGCCAGCGCCGCAGCGTGGACAGGATGAGCAATACGCGCATGGAGCCGGTGCGCGAGGAGCGCGGTGGGCTCGCCGGGCTCGGGCGGGAAGCGGCCGGCAGCAGGCAGAGGGAGCACCGTACGACCCAGGCGACGGGCTGCCGCCTCGATCACGCCGCGGCCGTGCACACGGCGTGTGGGCAGCAGGAAGCACGGCTCGCCCTCGTGGGGCGGGAACTGTCCATCCGTCTCCCACCACGCGAATCGGCCTGTGGGCGGCAGTGGAGTAGGAGCGCCCACAGCGCGGCGGGCCGCGGCCAGGGTGTGCCCCTCTTCGTGCGGGAGGGCGGTAAGGGCGGCGGCCAGGACGGGCGGGAGGGGGCCGTGGCACAGCAGGGTCAGGCGGATTTTGGTGAGTTCCCGCAGGGCGAAGAGGTACTCGAAGTGCCGTGAGCTGATGCGATGGGCCCGGGTGACGATGACATGACCGATGCGCAGCGCGAAGATCCAGGCGGCGACCACCCGCCAGGCGGTCTCGGTGTTGCCGGTCCAGTAGGTGCCTTCCTCGCTCCCGGCCACCGGGAGGTGCTTGCCCAGGCTGCGCAGCAGGTCGTGGGCCAGGGAAGCGGGAGCGCTCGCCACTGGGGTGGGATGGACGGTGATACGGCCCAGCGCAGGGATGTGGGCAGCCAGCGCGACGGCCATGAAAGCGCAGTCGTCGTCGGGGTCGTGCACCACGGTGAGCGGGGGCAGGCCGGGGCTGATGTGGCCGGGTGACCACGTGGGCTTCCACGGGCCGGTGGTCTCAGGCACGGCGGCCGGGCGCGGCAGCGGCATCACTGTGGCCCGCGAGGTGGTGGCGTGGCAGCGGCGGGCGTCGACGTGGAGCTGGCGGCGGCCTCTGCTTGCGTGAGGGGGTGGGGCAGCCAGGCCGAGGGCGAACAACACATCCGGGTGGGGAGCATGCTGCCTGCCGGAGGGGGCGAGGAGGCGGCGGCCTGCCAGACGCGGGATCTGCTCGGCGGGCACGTCGGGAGGAAGGCCGCTGCCGGTGCGGTGCAGCAGGCGGGTGACGGCAGCGGCCTCACCGGGGGCGAGGGAGGAGGCGGTATGGCCGGCGCTGTGCAGGTTCTGCCGCTGCCTGGGGTCAAGCAGGCCGGGCACGCAGGTCAGGTGGATGGTGGTGTCGGTGTGGACGAGCCGGTGGGGGCTGCTTGGCTGCTCGAGGTGTGCGGCCAGGGCGGTGGCGGCCCGCTTCAGGCGGTGTGGGGGCCATTCCAGGGCGGAGGCCAGGTCGTCGGGGTGGATGCGGCCGGCTTCCAGCAGGGCGGCGTGCAGCATGGTGGCGTGGGTGGCCGCTTGCGGGCTCGGACTCGGGCGGGTGGCCTGCTCGGGGACGCGCAGGAGGGATTGAGGGGAGGTATTCAGGGCGCGGGCGAGGGGGAACAGGGCCGCGGCAGGGAGGGTGTGCGGGGTGAGGTGAGTGTCCCAGTCGGCGGTGGGGATGCCAGTCAGCGCGGTCAGGTCCTCGTCGGTGAGCCGGCACTCCATGGCGCGGTCGCGCAGGAACATCAGGTCGAACGCAGCTGCGGGGGTATTGCCGGGTGGCGGGAGTTGGTCAGTCACGGGCGTAACTCCGCAAGGCGGGGCAGGGCATCGGGGGCGGGTGGGGCGGGGGTGTGCAGGTGCCAGCAGCGGGCAACGGTGTGCCAGTCGTCCTCGGAGTGGGGGTGGACCAGGGCGGGGATCGGGAGCCCTGCGTCGGCGATGAGGGCCTCGAAGCGTGGCGTGGTGCCGAAGCAGTTCGCGAACAGGCCGTGGCCCGCGGCGGTGCGCGGGGTGCGGCGGCGGAATTCGACGGCGGCGCGCAGCAGAGAGCGGGCGCGGGGCGGGACGGCGTACATGTGCCGCGGCCCGGGAGGTTCGCCGATGTTGGTCCGCGAGTCGCGGTCGATCGCCACAGTGGTGCCGGCATCGTCGACGCTTGCTATCTGGGTCATCGACAGCAGCGACTTTGCGGTTCCGGTGAATAGGAGGGCGGCCACCGCGGCGGCGCGCAGCGGGTTGGGCAAGCGGAGGGTGATGCTGTGCACGATGCGCGGGGTGATGGGCACGGTGGTGATGCCAGGCCCTGCACAGCTGGTGAGGTCGTCGGGCACATTGAGCAGCACCGAGCGACTGAGGAAGCCGGCCTGGGCGCCGCGCACGCGGGCCACGGTGTGCTGGGGACTGGGGCTTGAGCTGGTCAACCGTGCCAGGAAGAACCGCAAGGCTTCCATCTCTTGCAGGCTCCAGGCGGTCGGCTCGGACGAGCCGTTGGCGGGTTCGGTGCCGCCGGCTGGGGATGACTGGGGTGGCAGGGTGCGGGCCAGCCAGGTGCGGGCGGCGGAGTAGCCAGCGCGGTACTGGACGTCGGTGTGGGCGAAGTCGGTCTCGTTCTGGCGGCGCCAGCAGTCCGCACGGAAGGCCGCCACCGAGCTGCGGGGCACCGTGGGCAGCGGGTAGGCGTGATCGTGCGGCGGCGGGCCGAAGCGGCGGCCGGTGGCGGCCGGGCCGATCTCGTCGAGGACGGCGGCCGGGCCGCGTGCGGTCACCACATCCACCAGCCCGACGGCTGTGAGGTGTTCACGCAGGCGCTGCTCGTCGTCCCGCTCCGGGGCGTGGGCCAGGAGCGTGAGGCGGATACCGGTGTCCGCACGCCACGCGGCCAGGCGACGCAGCCGCTCGACCGTCAAGCGATGGGCGCGCAGCACGATCGCCTCGTGCACGCTGGTGGCCAGCGTCCAGCAGGTCACCGCCCGCCAGGCCGGGTCGGTGGACATCCGCTCCGCGCCCTCGCGGGAGAACCCGTCGCGGCCCATGGCGCGCAGCACATCCAGCGCGAGGTAGGCGGGGCTGGTGGTGTGCGGGGTGGGGTCGGCGGTGATCCGACCGCGGGCGGGATCGGCCCACTGGTAGGCGGCCCGGTGCACCGCGTGGTCGTCGTCGCTGTCGAGGAGCAGCCTCACCGGCCACGCCGCCGGGGCCGTCGGCGGCGTGGCGGCCTGCGGGGCGGAGGCAGGAGGAAGCGTGGCTGCGGTCATGGGCGCCGCCCGCCGTCGACCCGGTCGGCCACAGCCTGCAGCATGCCCCAGTCGGGCTTCTTCGCTCCGGTGGCGGCCAGAACACGCTGAGTGTGAAGGGTCAGCACGACCCAGCGGCGCAGGCAGCCATCGGCGAGGCGGGCATCCAGCGCCTTAAGGTCGCCGGGCGCGACGCTCTGCCACAGCGGGTGCAACGCGGGAACCGCCTTCGGGACCTGGTCGCGAGTGAGCGGCCAGATGTAAGGCCAGCCTGCGGTGCGGGTGGCGAGCATCCGCTGGGCTCGCAAGGAGCGTTCGCCGCGCGTCGCGGCGATCAGGACCACGCAGAGACCTTGGGGCAGGTCGTCGTGCAGGAAACGCAAGTACTCGAAGCAGGACGCCGACAGCCGGTGGGCGTCCTCGACCACGACGATCCGCGGCTCCTGGGCCAGGGCGCGGCGAATCAACGTGTCGGCGGCCCCGGGGTCGGCGGGCGCCTCGCCGCGGAGGCCAAGTGCACGGTGAAGGGCGGCACGCAGGTCCGCCGGCGCCGGCTGGGCCCGGAAGTCCAGCGGCAACAGCTCACCAAGGCGGCGGGCGGCGGTGTGGACGGCGAAGGTCTTGCCGACCCCGGCATCGCCCAGCACGCACACAAACCGGCCCTGGGCGTAGGCGTCGGCGAGCGACTCGCCCACGGCGAGCATGCCCGGGGTGAGCAACGTGCGTACACCTGGGGTGTCGAGGAAGTGCAGGCCGGGTGGGGCAGCGTCTTCCATGACGGCGAAGGGCTCGGCTGCGGCGGCCGCGCCCCAGACGGCCGACAGCGGAGGTGGGGTGGTCAGCACCGCTTCAGGGCCCAGTCCACGATGCGGTCGTCGACCTTGTCGGCCTTGAAGTGCTCCATGCCCTTGACCACGTGCTTGGTGACCTTCACCCACTCACGGAATGAGCCGAGCGCGTACTGGGTGTCGACCCGCTTCAGCAGCGCCTCATCCGCGCCCCTCCACACCGGGTGCGAGTCGGGCACGGTCCTGAGGACCTCGTCCTCGGTCATCGCCAGGATCTCCAGACGGATGTAGATCCGCGAGGCCAGCGCCGGGTCGCTCTGCAGCGTCTCGTACGCCTCCCGGCCGCCGACGAAGAGGATGGCGGGCTTGGGGTCACAGGTGTCCCACAGCTTGCGCAGGAACTCGAAGTTCTCCCGCCGGTACTGCTGGGCCTCGTCACACACGATCACATACGGGCGACGGGGCAGGGTCTCGCGCAGCAGCTTGTCGAACGCGGTCGGCGTCCCCGGCATCTTGCAAGAAAGGTTCATCTGGTGGAACAGCTCCTCGCGCAGGTCCTTCGGCCCCGGGCGGGAGCGGGCGAAGTCCAGCGGAAGGATCAGATCCGGATTCATCTCCTGGATCGTGGCCCGGGTGCCGAAGCTCTTGCCGAGCCCCGCGTCGCCGTAGACCACCGACATCGCCCGCGACTCGACGGTGTCGACGACGGTGTCCTTGATCTGCAGCAGCGTGTCGGTGGCGACCAGCGACGAGTCCTCAAGGCCGAGGAAGAACTGCGGGCGCAGATCCGGACGGCGCGGCGCCGCCGACTCGGGCGGCTGGGGCGGCGCGGCAGTAGTGGCGGTGGTGGTCATGTGTCCTCCGAAGACGGATCGGCGGGGGCAGTGGCCTGGCCGGGGCGTACCCAGCCGGCCGGGACGGGGGTCAGGGGCTGATACGGCTCCGCGCGCCGGCGGGGAGCAGCAGGCGCTGACCGGCTGGTGCCAGCCAGTTCGGCGAGCGCCTCTTCTTTGGTCATGCGGGTTGCCTGAACGGGCAGTTGGGGTTCGGTAGCCGGCAGATAACGGTCGCGTCTGCGCTTACCGGAGCGCTGCAGCGCCCGGCGCAGGTCAGCGCTGTGCTCCTGGCGGTCGGCAAGGACCTTGGCGCGCAGTTCCTCGGTAGCCTCGTCGCTGAGGAACGCGCGACCCAGGTAGCGGTCGCCGCGGAAGGTGTACAGGTCGATCTCGTGGCTGTGATGCGGCATCCACCGCACCCGCACCTCAACCCCGATCCGGCCGACACCGTTCTCGGGCATGTAGCAGCGGCCCGCGAACTCCACCCCGTGACTGGTGATCTTCCGGGGACGGTGATCGCTCTCCAGCATGAACGCACGCAGCTCGGCCGCACTCGGCTCGGGCCGAATCTCGGTGGGATCGGCCAGCCACGCCTCAAGCGGCGTCACCCCGGTGCGCTTCACCACGTGCTTGGTGTTGTGCTCGTGCACCCACTCCCCCAGACGCTCCACGAATGCCTCGAAGGTCAACGGCGGGTCCGTCTCGCCGACGCGTCGGCGGTGATCAAGCAGGGGCGCCTTGGTGTAGCGGGGCAGGTCGGCGAAGAAGCGGGTCATGCTGGTGCGGTTCAGCCGCTCGATACCGCCCTTGTGGCGGGCGCTGCGCACCCGGTGCACCGGGACACCGAGCAGCCCGAAGGCCCGCCGGACGGTCCTGGACAGGAAGTCGGCGCCGCCGTCGACCCGTACGAGCTCCGGCAGTCCCCCGGCCGGCCCGTAAGGGTCCTCCCGCAGCACGGATGCCCGCACGGCCGCTAGGACCGAGCCGCGGTGCGCGGAGCCGGCGGTGACCGCCCAGCCCATCACATAGCTGGTACCGCGGTCCTCGAACCACGTCACCCACACCTTCGACAGCTTCTTGTCGGGCATCATCACGACGGTCGGCGCCTGCTTGTGATCGCCCTCCCACACCTGGTTCCGGGCCACGGCTGGCCTTTGGAAGGCGGGATCGAATCCGCGGGCGGCCGGAATGCCCTCCCGCAGACCCGCCATAAAACCGGGATCGAGGTCACGGGCGATGGCGTCATGCAGCGTAGACAGCCCCACCGGCTCCTCCCCCGCCGCCTTGGCCACGCGCACCAGGTGCTCATGGGCGCGTTTGACGTTGCCCTGGTAGTCGGCGAGAACCTCGGTGATCTCGTCGGTGATCCGAAACCGCTGGCGCTCAGGCTTCTCCGGCGAGCCGGTCTCCTCGGCCTGCGCCAGCCAGCGCCACACCGTACGCACGCTCACACCCACCGCGTCTGCAACCAGCCGCACATGAGCGGTGGTCAACTCCCCCGCCCCACGCAGCCTGAGCAACTGCCGTACCGCAGCAGGCCGTAGCTCGTCCCGGTGCCGCCCCAAGCCCGCCTCTGCCGCCTCCGAGGCATCGTCCGGCGCCGTCACTGGTGACGGCACCGAGGCAGGCGGACGGATAACGGCACGATAATCACGTACAGCCTCCAACTACGAACAGCGCTTGTGAACAGGTCAGTTCAACCAGACGCACGTGTGTGACGTGCGTCTGATGCGAGGCTATGAGCTGCGCGTAGGCTTCCCGCCCAGCCGCTCACTCGGACGGGTGACATCAGACCGTTCCACCACCATTTCGATGGACGCATACGCTAATCCACCCCTCCGAGCGGGGCTTGCCCAGCTACCGGGGGCGACGAGGGGTACGCGTGCGCACCACGGTGGGCGTAGCGCGCACGGCGCACAGAAGGAACGCGCGCAGGTCAGCCCTCTGTGCGCCGGTCTTCCTGCGCGGTGCGGGTGGGCAAGCCGCAGCGGTGGGGCGGTCAGAGCGTCAGTACCCGAGTCGTCATGCGGTGCCCTGATACGCCGCCTGCCGGACGATGTACGCGAACTGATCACATCGATACGCTGACGTGGTGGATCAGGATGTGACAGCTGGCCAGGGGGACGAAGCTCGGATAACCAGCCGGGAGCAGGACGCGGTGCGGGTACTGCTGCTCTTGGACGGCGCGTGCGAGCCGGTGAGCAGCGCGGACCTGGAAGATCCGCGCCTGGCGACCGCGGTGGGCGTGCTTCGCGCGCAGCTGCGGCTGCAAAAGCTGGACTTCTGGCTGCGGAACCCGGACTACCTCGCGGATGAACTGCTCAACGACTACGAGGCCAGCGGCGAGACGGTATTGCTCGACCATGCGGCACAGATCTTGGAGTCCGAGGAGCCGGAGGTCCGCCGATATCCGATGCTGCGTCATCACTTCGGCGCCTACGAGCCCTTGGACGACGCGCTGGCGGTACTGCGCAGCGCAGGGCTGGTGGTGGTTCGGCGCCGCGGCACGGTGAACCGGATCCGCCAGCATGACTACTTCCTGCTGGATCAGGGACGCGTGGTGGCCCGGGACGTCGTCGGACAGGCTCCGGAATTCGTGTACTACGTGGATCGGGTCCGGCTGGTGCTGGACCTGGCGGATGGGTTGGGGGGAAGCGGGTTGAAGGCGAGGCAGTACCTGCAGCGCGAGTACGCACAGACCGAGCGCCGGACGCGGATCGGCTCGGTCAGTGCCAAGGCCCGGGCGCGGCTGGCCGAGTTCCGTGCCGCTGCCGCGGCGGGGGCGGTGTGATGGCCGAGCAGGAGTCGATTGAGGCACGGATCGCGGCGTTGGCAGCGACCTCGGTGAAAGATGTCCAGGACGTGTTCGCCGCCTATGGGCTGCCACTGGTGAGCACGCCAGCGCGCCGGCGGTCGCTGCGGCTGAGCCGGTTACGGGTGGCAGGGGTGCGCACCGGTGTGGTCGCACCGGGTCGGTTCGACAGCACGATCCGGTTCGACGAGGGTGTGACCGCGTTGGTGGCATCCAACCTGCGGGGCAAGACCAGCGTATTGGAGTTGGTGACGTGGTGCCTGCGCGGGACGCCGCGGGAGCTGCAGAGCGGCGTGCGGATGTGGCTGGAGCAGGTGGATCTGGACGCGGTGGTCGCTGGTCAGCCGATGGGGTTCCGCCTGGACGTCGAGTCCGGTGACATCGCCTCGGCCGTCGTACTGGCGGGCCCTGAGCTGGACACGCTGGCGAGCACGCGTGTCCCGCTGCCTGAGCAGGGCATCACGGCGCTGTTGCGCGCCTCGCACGCCTCCAGCTTCACCGAACAGGTCCAGGCACTGATGATGGACCGCCTCGATCTGCAGCCGCTGGTCAACAGCGTCAAGGGCACGTCCACCCAGACCCACGGGTGGCCTGCGTACTACGGTGCGATCTACCTGCCAGCGGGCGGGGACAAGGTGCTGCTCGGGGATCAGTCGATCGCCGGATTGCCGGGCCGGCTCCTGCAGGTGTTCCTGGACCTGCCCGCCACCGCAGCCCTGGCCCGGGTCAAGACTGCCAAGGACCTGCGCACTACTCAGGAGAAGCAGCAGCGCGCCGCCACCGAGGCCTTTACCAGGGCGGTGGCCGAGCAGCGTACGCAGGTCCAGGCGAAGCTGGAAGCCGCG